>Ga0214479_100919_pt1 | contig 14184 bp, 13 predicted proteins | sample M1_20Mar14CPVII9_5_FD_165054 | JGI IMG/M metagenome (GOLD analysis project Ga0214479, IMG submission 165054) | Marine eukaryotic communities from Monterey Bay, California, United States - M1_20Mar14CPVII9sort6BwellE14 | ecosystem: Environmental > Aquatic > Marine > Unclassified | place: USA...
ATAATTACGAGCCACCGGTGAAAATGCAACAACAGTACGTCTTGCCATTGTACACAATGCCGTCGTTGCCATTATTTGATTAGCGTAGTATCTGTGGAGGCGCATGGCGGACGTTAGAGGAATTTATGAGAGTAGTGTGCATAAAAAAGTTGTCGGTATCCTTTCTAATGTCTAGCAAGGTATCATATAACATTTTACTATTACAAACCTTTCTGAGCTGAAAAGAGGCAACCACCTCAGAATTTGCAATGACAATGACAATGCAGCCAAATCCTTCATCGTAAATATATGTATAACATGAACAGTATATCAATACGTCTAATTATCGGGGCAGCTATCCTCTTGGCAGTGGTCGACAATACGACGGCCTTTCAACCGTCTGGAAAACTTTCAAGAGGAAGATCAAGTAGTACACTCCGACGACAATACTCAGAAGATTCTAATTCTGATAATTTACGAGCAGATGCAAGTAGGAAACAAACAACTACGTCATTCGGTGCAGATAATGTCCCAGTTGAACAGCGTCCATCGAATGAATACTTGAATTTAATACAACAACCGACATTTGGTTGGGCATCGCAAGATAGTGGAGATATTGGACTGGGATTACGTCTTGTAGTATTATATGCATTTCTGTTTGGTGTGGTATGTTATCCAATTTCTGGTGCAAAGGATTGGGAAGAGGAAGGTTGTTTATCCTTCCCCGATATGAGAGGTGACGTTGAAAGATCAAAGTGGATAAAGGTAGAAGCACAAAATATGAAGGGGAAGAAGATTAAAAAGAAATATAAAGGTTGGGAGGCGAGGATATTTCAACACGAATATGATCATCTTGATGGAACCGTTTATATAGATAGATTGACAGAAGAAGGGAGAGCGAACGTTCAAGTAACGCTGGAGGAACTTGTTAGTAACTACGGTGAAGGTGGTGCACTCTAATTGGATGTACATTTTGATATTAATACAAGTGAACATCAATCTACTACAAAATAGGTCCATGGATATGATGCTTAAACTGATTGTTTATTTGTTTTTTCTTTCTTTACTCCTTGGTAATCGAAGTCAGCATGTGTTTGTGCAATATGATATCCCCGTTACAATATAATAGAATCTATTAGTGATTCCTTCTCATCTAATGGTAATGCAAACAGTTGTTTAGATTGAATAAAACATCATCGAGTAGAGATTGTGGTATACAATACCTTCTAAATAAAAGAAACCAATGTCAGTAATGCATCATGAAGTGCTTTTGCAATATCATCTTGTGTTGAAGAGCTGAGATTTATTGTTGGTTTATATGATATCCTATGATAGACTCTAGAGACAAGTGAGACTCCTTGTCACTAGAGTAGCTGTCACACTGTCACATCCTGCAATTTTCTTGGAAGAGTGCACACAAGTTGGGAAAATGCGGCGATGACGAGTAGAATAATAAGAACACGTTAGTGAGGGCTGGAAGTCCAATGCAATGCAGTATTTGAATCAATCAAACATAATATATGAAGATGGGTGATATAACAGTATTGATAAGCGGCCAATCTGCAGCGGCGGCAGTAAAAGAGCTCGACAATAGCAGTGGAACAGCAGAGACATGCATTAGTACTAGCAGCAGCAGCCACTACGAGAGAATATATCGTCGTCCTCCAATCGTTATATCCGAGGATGATGATGTTGTCGATCAAGTCATTGGTCAGGATGGTACAAAAACTGGCCTAGCACTCAATCTAAAACTCAAAGACTCGCTCGAGGTATTACAGAAATGTAATGATACTGAGGAGCACGAGGAGAATGCAAATTTGGAAGATATTCTCATTCCCCATCACAGTGTTCACATAGACCGTCCAGATGAGGGAGAGGCTGACAAGGCAGCAGGAGAGGAAAGTGCCACTAATAATACCCCTACACATGGTATACTTCATAAGGATACCGTAGACAAGAAGGAGAAACCAGCGAAGCGATCAGTCCAATTCAGTACTATTGAGGTTAGAGATTATGATATGATCCTAGGAGATCACCCTTGTTGTTCCTACGGACCCCCAATAACAATAGATTGGGATTATCTTGAGTATGAGCCTATCGATGTAAATGAATATGAACTTCATCACCCGCCTCGACGTGCTCTCCGAGAAATGAGCATGAACTACTACACTCGCAAGCGCATGCTTGCTAATGCTGGATATAGAGACGATGATTTCAAGTTATCCAAGAGAGAAATGAGCAAGACGAAGATTAACCGTTCTATAACAAGACAGTTGGTTGAATATAAGATGATACCAGTCGAGTCAGCCATCGAGTCCACCAAGAGGAAGGTGAAGAGGCTGTTTAAGGGTAAAGACCACTGGAAGCTCGACAAGAAGCAAGATGTTTCATATCCTCCACTGCCAAAGCTGGCCAAGGCTCCCTCGATCAAAAGACTTGCCGTTTCTGAGTAAATATTGTATATATGTATATCATCCTCAATCAAGAGAATAACATTATTCTCTTGCTTTAGCTTTTGAACATATCATGTGGTGCATGTTTTCTGCACATGTTTGTATATAGAATTTTGACCATTTCTTTTGACCGTAATGTAAATATATGTAAAGAATAAAGGATGAAGTTTTAATCGTACCTTAACTTAGAACTTGTATTTCAAGATCAATGTGATTCTCCATCTTTTACATCATACTTTCTCGGCAATGATACGAACTCCACCGGGATGCTGTCCTTTGAACAGCTTTGACACAGATGTATAGAAATGAAGCAAACTTAGATATGTAGCCTGTCCATGAATCTTCTCATAGTTGTGTCTGTTACTAATGAAAGCCTCAACCCTCTCATTCACATAATCAGTCCAGTCTCTTGTCTTATCAATGAATTGTACATTATGAAACCCAGACTCTTTAAGTGCTGAGATGTATTCCTCTTTTATAGGCAAGTCCTTACAGTAGACATCTTCTGCAAGAGCCTTTACTTCGGATTCTGTGAACGAAGAGATGCAATAATAGTCCTCTATGAAGATACTACCTCCCGATTTCAACATTGCAGCACAGTTCTTTAGCAGTGATAACTTATCTGGTATATGGAGAAAAACTAAGAAGCTAACCACATCAGCTGATCAGTGAGTCCCACCTGGGTCCCGTAAACTGGCCTAACTTACGCATTTCTTTTCGCCTTCAAAAAAAAAAAACTCGGAAAAGTGGCCGATCATTCCTTTCCAGCACTGAGTACTGGAAAGGAATGATCGGCCACTTTTTTTATTTTTCCAATATTGACGCCGAAAAGAAATGCATAAGATGGCCATTTTTGATTCTTAGGATACCGGAAATGGGTACTGGGCCCTGATCGTCTCATGTGCTATACCATCATATGATTCTTTGCCGCTTCCAAGCTTATCAAGATTGAAGGAGAGAATGTCTCCAACTTCGTGTGATATGTGATTGTCTAATTTGCATTTCTTTGTCAAGTACTTTGCCATATCTGATATATCTTTCTGTAGTTCTAATGCAGTTGCTTTACATTCTGACTTCGAGCATAACACTCGAGAAATACCGCCAAACCCGGAGCCCACGTCAAGTACTGTACTAGATTGGGTGAGCTTCATTGCATTAATTGCATCCTCGATAGCATCATTCCCTTCATAGTGCATTGAGTCAATCTCAGATAATTCAATAGGATCGATGGATTCACTTTGTAGCATATCTCTTGCTTTCAGCTCATTCTTTATACGCTCAACATGATTGTAAAGCTTCATTGTTTTTATATCAACCTCTTCCGTCATATTGAATGGTGTTGTCGATTATGAGAGTGTGCTCGTCTTCTATGAGGCAATCCGTGATCTTTGAAATCAGATAACTTATAAATCCAATACCCGTCACTTTATTAATCCATACTAACCACTAACCTACTACAAAAAAAGAGCTTGGTATCTGAGTACAGAGACATATGTCTTTTTGATTTATCTTAGTGTCGCTAGCTATGGATGCTCTGAGGCGCTGAGCTAGGGGGTCAAGCACTAATAATATAATCTAAAGGTGATAGAGGGACAAAACCTAGTAGCATTCTCAATAGCGTGTTAATCTTCAATTTAAGTTTCTAGTGAACTAAATAGAGCGTTCTAATTCCCCAGCGCAGCAAACTTTTAACCCCCTAGCCTCTTTATAATGTGGTTACATCCTTCTCCTTTTTACTAACACTTTCATCGACCCTCTTAATATGATCATCGGTAGTTTTCTGTATCATATCAATGCCATCAAGTGCCTGGTCTTCACCCAAATCTCCAGCCTTTTCCATCTTCTTAACACTATCAACACAATCACGTCGGATATTACGAATAGCAACCTTAGCTTCCTCCCCAATTGATTTACATTGCTTTAATAACTCCTGACGACGCTCCTCGGTTAATTGTGGGATATTAATTCGAATAACATTCCCATCATTAGTGGGTGTAAAACCTAATGATGCATAGATGATTGCCTTTTCAATATCTATACATGATGATTTGTCGAATGGTGAGATTTGCAATTGCTGACTAGACGGAACTGATATGGTTGCCATTTGATTAATGGGTGTCATGGCACCGTAGTAATCAGCCTCAACACGATCAAGCATGTTCGGATTAGCTCGTCCTGTTCGGATAGTTGATAGATTCTCTGCCAGGTTGGACATTGTTTTGTCCATGCGTTCTTCAGCATCTAAGGTAATCATTTCCATCTCTTCTGCAGACATTTTAAGTGCAGTACATCGTGATTGTTGATTGACATTGTATCTTACTGTACTGATGGACGATGATGTGTGATGTTGTTGAAGTTGTTGTGAATTATTAGATACCGAGAATGCGGAGGCGCCGGCCGCCAGGAAAATTGGGATGAACACTTTCATTATGATTTGCAGTGTATATAGCGATGAGCTATGGAGTAGAGGACGGTATATAATAAAGGCAATAAGTAGCGAGGAGGAAGTTAGAGTTGTTTGACAACACTACATAGTGATTTTCAAGGATACCGCAGATCCTCGCGTCATTTTTTCATCTCTCCCCACCTCCTCTCCTCTCCACACATTAATAACCATACACATACGCCAACAACAAGTGATTGATAATACCGCCACAGCTTCAGTAGTTTACTTCAGTAGTTTATAATGGGTGCTCCTAAATTCAAGTAAGTTTATGTTTGTTTCGGAAGAGAAATTGCAACTTTTGAGCACAAGATATGTTCGTCATTGAAATAGAGGTGGAGAGTAGAGTTGACATTAAATTCTTTCAGCTCATAACATGTTTCTTCTTCTTACACTACTATAAATTCATATTCTACAGTCCAATTCGTGATGTTATATCGGGGGCAATTGTGAGTGCTGACTTGTTAAAAGTATGTGTATATAAATCATTGCAGTTTTATATCTCATCATTTTTTGTTGTTGCAAATATCTTTAGATGGCTGCTACATCCGTACCACAGCTAATCGCATATGCCGAAACAGTAGGGTATGCTGGATATCGTGGTCTGACAACTGCGGGTGCTCCTTTATTTGCATGGGGATTAGCTACAGGCTCTCCATGGATGAACTCTGGAGTTACTTCATTAACTGCTGTGATGGCAAAGACTGATCTCGGAGGTGAAGCCTATGTGGCCCAATATGGTGAAAATGAATACGTTGATTTAGTATCAGCATACTCACTCTACGTTGGAGTGGCATCCATAGTAATGGCATTGATTGGATTTGGCAAGCTGGCAAAAAAGGTACCGGTAGCAGTCAAGACTGGATTCAAGTGGGGATGTGAACTTGGAGTGTTAGCATCAGCTCTTCCAAATGGTTTATATGCATTTGGGTCTACACTAAAGTCAACAGTCGCATCATCAGCATTCGGAGAGGTTGTAACAACTGTAAAGACTGCAGTTCCGGGTGCTACAGGTGTCTCTGGAGTTGCCAATATTGCATATGCAGTATCACATCCACAATCATGGGATGTAGTCGCTGCTTCATTATTCTTTGCATGTACCTTGTTTGTGATGAAAGCAAAGTCGTTCTTACCAAAGTGGCTACCCCCTGGAACTGAAGTTGTAATGGCAACGGCGGCTGCAACAGTCTTTAGTGTTTACTATGGATACGAAGGTGGAGTTGTTGGAGAAATACCTATTGCAGACTCGGACTCCGGTTTATCTTTCTTCAATGGTATGATTAAGATACCAATTGAGTTGATGGATGTCAAGGCACTTTTAGATGTACCCATTGCTCAACGGTGCTTTGATGGGTCAATGATCAAATTATTCATTACTGCAGCCATCTTCAGTGGAGTTAACTTCTTGAGTATAGTCGGTATTGCATCCGGATTTGAGAGTGACAACAATGTCCCTTGGTCGCCACCGCGTGAATTGATTGCTCAGGGTGTATCCAATCTTGCTGCCGGCGCTGTTGGTTCTGCACCTGTATCTGGTTCAATGTCAAGATCATTAGTTAGTAGAATGACTGGGGCCTCATCTCAACTCGGATGTATTGTAACAGCTCTGTTGTGGATATACATGATGCCATACATGTCTATCATGAGTCCTACTCCCAAGGCAGCTTTGAGTGCAGTGATTGTTAGTGCCGTTGTGAAGAATGTAGTAATGCCAAAGAAGATACTTGCTTTGAGAGGAACAGACTTCATTGTTGGAGTCGGAACTGCTGCTACTACTGCAATCACGAGTCCTACTATTGGTTTTGGTGTTGGATGTGTCTTCTATGTCATCATATACGTCCTTACTGGACAGGGATCCAAGAAGAAGGTTCAATAATCATATTCATATGTGTAATTGAAGTGTGAGTTTTGCAGCTAATTGCGCCCTATGTACAGAGATGCTACCTTAAAAAGCAATAGATATATGATCCACAACATTACTTTCTATATTACCTAACGTGTATTACAAATAAGTCATGTATGTATAGCTAGCTACTTTTCACGTTTACTCCTTCTTCTTCTTTCCCTTCATTAGATCATCAATGAGTGAGTACAACAATACACCTGAGATAGCTATGGCTGAACCCATCTTCTGTTCATCAGTCAACACCTTTCCTGTAACAGCCGCCATGTATACCATGACAATCTACAAACGTTGATTAAAGAGAGTTTTGAGTTTGTAAAGAGAGAGGAAAGTAAGTACAAACAATGATTGTAAACTTACCACACGTTTAGCAGTGTTTGCAACAGAAGCAGTTACAGCTCCTGTAACCTTTAGTGTATATGTAGCTAACTCATTGTAGATGTAAAAACAAAGGCCAGACATTACTAGATTGAATTGCAATACAGAGTCAGACTTCAAGTTGTCAACAAAGACAGGAAACTTGGCACCTTCAGTAGCAAACATAATTGGAAGAAGGATGAAGAAGCCCACAATTTGTGTTACAGCAAACTAGAGAAGAAAGTAATACAATATATTCATTTGTGAGAAAAAGGTTTGGATATGCATATGTTTATATAGCAAGACAACTCACCTGGTTGCCGACACCTCCCTAGGAAGATGCGCGTTACAACGATTCATGACGACGAAAGAGAAGAGATAGTAACATATGTTAGTACATATAACTTCCAAGAGCAATCAAATAAAGGCAGATAAAAGTCAAATGAGTAGCTAGATCACCTAGACTCATATCAAACATCACATATGTACGTGGTAAAACAATACTAACGCGGACTTTCATAGCGTTCAGCAACACCCTTATCACTCATAAGTTTACTATTTTCTCCACCCTTGAAAGCTGCAAAGGAGTTGGCCAACATACCAAACACTAATGCGGTAGTATCAAATTTCAAAGAGTATCCTCCGTCTTCTCCCTTTTTCAATGATGCAAATGCTACTCCACCAACGATGATTGGTAGACAGCATACCTTGTAAAAAGAAGGAGCTTTGTTGTAAAAGATTGTACCGACGACAGCTGCTAAAACAGGCTCAGCAGATTTGACTGGATATATATGCATGTTCATGTATAACATATCAAAGATATGAGTATTTCGATCTGTGGAGAAACTATATACAATCACTGCAATATAGACATGTAAAAAAACAAAGATACTTACCAATCTGACCAAACAAAGGATCTCCACCAAGAGCAAACACAGTTGCCGCATGTGCACCTGCAGCACAGAAAGCTAATGGAATACTCTTCATCAAATCAGCTTTTGTACTCTTTGGAGCACTTTGTTTCTCGGGTGCCTGTAGTCCAAATATCTTTGCAGGGTTTAACTTAATTGTCCACATAATTAATGCATAGATTGCACATACACCTAGTTGCATTGTTGCAACTGTCATGGTTAGACCTGATGTTTTTCCACCGACGGCATTAAGAGCCGCGGTGTTGTACTCGTTGTACTTCATGTTTCCCGCATCTGTAATATGATATGAAGAGAAATAAGAGGAAGGTGAGATGAGATAGTGCATATCATTGTTCATTTTTTGCAAATGAAGAATTATAACTTACACCAAAACACGAAAAATAATAGTAGAGCTACTGAATCGGGTGCGCCTGCCATGGTTGGATATATAATTGATAGTATAGTAGATGAGGAGGTAGTATAGGAAGAGAGTATGTTCCTCTTAGGAGTGGAAGCTATCGACAAAAAACTCAAAGATTCAATGACGATAAACCGTTTCATTTTTATTCCATAAAAAAGTTACGGTATCCTATTGTTTTGCATGGCCCGCTTGCGTGCGGCAGATATTTGCAAGACAGTCGCCGCACCAGTTTCAAGTGGTCGGTAGGTACTATGTATTATATCGTACAATAGGCATTAAATATGTCAGCAGCAGCTGTGGCGTACTACCTCTTATTATAATCTCGCCGTATACCTCTTCTAGTAAATACCGGCTGCCTTACAAGGATGGTGGAGGTAACAATGAAGGATAATAATAGAGGTGATGGTATAATAAGATGTGATCGTCGTGATCAATACCGACGACTTGTTTTGCCAACATTAGTTTGGGGTGGTTTTCTGCTTGGAAAAAATCTCTACAATATCCAATTCATACCGTCAAATAATGACATTATTGGTATTGATACTACTACTAATAATGTTGATATCGATGTACCCATGCAAGATGTTCTACAAAAAGATCCATTGGACATGTTTCTAAGCCAATACAATCTAACACAAGATACAAAAGCGCGGGATATATTATCGGCATCTACCAATCTTATAAATATTGGTTTCACTTCTCGTCGTGATGTATCAGTTAGTGATACATCGTATGAGGGGTTGGTTGCAGAATTCTGTCCATTGAACTTTACCAAACAAAAGGATAGTCCAAGAGACATTGAAACATACCAAGAATTGATTGATGCATCCAATTGTGGTAAGGGTAGTAAAGATATCATACGAGTAGACTTCAAAGAAACGATTCGGCTGGTACGAGAATATGATACGTATATTGCAAAAAGACAAAATAACGATGACAGTACAATAAACACAGTAAGAGGTAACAACATACCAACAATATTAGACTTTAGAGGAGCAATCTTTCATGAAGGTAGAAGTGGAGCTTCGTTGACTGCACAATCTCTCATGGCAATAGATACAACAAAGACAAGAGTATATAGTGAACCAACTCCTCCATATACTGCAATGAAGATATGTGCAGAGGGCTTTACCGAATGCTCTATATCGGCTTCAGCAAATATACTGCAAGATGTAATGTACCTGATGAGTAGATCAAATGAATCCAGAGAAGAGAATCTATTCTTCATCCTTCAACCAGAGGCAACGCGTGTATTAGAATCATTTCGGATGGCATTTCCAACCACACCGTGGCTATTTTTATACAGAGACTCGTTAGATGGAATGGTGAGTAACACAAGGGCCGGGTTTTCATTAAAGACGTCACCAATGGTCGATGCTTTTCTAGAGAAGACAAACCTAAACGAAGAGGATATAACAAAGACAGAGATGACTGCTATTCAACTTGCAACATTTAGATGGTCGGCATTGCGTACACTGCCCGAATCAAGTGGCTTGGGGTTAGCTGTAGAATACTCTACAAGTCATACAACAAAATTGATTGATACAATCATCCCGGCTCACTTTCATATACGACTAGAGAAGTACAGAAAAAGAAGAATTCGACTGCTAAGTAAAATGTATGATTCTGAAAGAGACGGTTTAGAGCCAAGGGGATCAGGAAGTGAAGACGAGCATAGAATGAGTGAAGATATTCCGAGATCAGTAGAGAAGATATCAAAGCGTTTCCTTGAAGCCCCGTTTGTTAAATTGCAAAAGAGTAGATTCAACTATTATCAATGTCAGTACAGTAAACATGGCAAGGGTCAGAATTACCTACATTGTCCAGATGAAGATAATGAAGATTCAGAAGATGAGTAAGTTCGGTATATAGAAACTCTAATAATACAAGTATTAGACGATCATCTTTTTCAACCTTTGCTAGGTGCTGTTATTGCTTCTAGACAAACGTATCCTCAATACGAGATAAGACGGGCCCAAAATTGGTACATCTGTATTCTTGTGTGAATCTGATGGATTGCCCATATTCCTATCTTGCTCGTATAATTTCAGTGTGCAAACTGATCATGAAAAACTAGATTCCAAATCATTAATCAGCTCCGGTACTCCGTCGTCCCTATTATTTACATTCTTATCATTCTTTATCAAAAATTCATCAATCTTGTTGATTTCCTTGGCTAACTTTTCGTCTTGAGCTTCTTGCCATGATTCAAGTCTACCTGTGATTTCATCAGGCATCCTATTGACAGTTTGTTCTAAAGCATTCATCCTATCCTGCACACCCGAAAGACTTGCTAGATAATCGGCAACTAGCTGAGGTGAGGCTGGCGCATTGACTTCGCCATTGGACAGAACATTAAGATAGTTTGAAAATGCCATCGCTCTCTTAGACTGAGCAATATCCAAATTATTATGATATTGGATAGGGTTGTAAGCTCTGGAAGAGGATAGACTATCCAAATATGAAAGCACGGCGTTAGCTGTCTCCTGTTGTGTCATACTTGGGGCACCCTCTGGTTGTTGAGAGTTACTCTGAACTTCTCCTAAAAATCCAGCAATAGTTTCTACACAATCTTCATTCACCTTTCCAGGCTCGCAGTATTCTCTTACATCACTAGCTGGTATAGGTTCATTACTAGTAATATCAACACCATTATAAAATCTCCGTCCAATATCCAATCCATATGGTTCGTTTGTTATCATGACAACCTTTGCCTTGGATGTTAGTGGATCTGTATTACCCCTAACTCGTCCAGTAATTGCAACTAGTGTCGAACCAAAGAACCCGGCAGTCATTGCAAGTTCAACAGGCAAGGAGTTTTTCTTCCTCTTTGCTTCGCTTGGTGACAACCCAATTATGTCGGATTCAGTTTTTATCACTGGACTAGGTTTAGAATTTTCATTATATATCTCCGCTGACCATACCGCTGGAATTTCCTTTGCAGTTGGGATTGTAACAACTTGAGAGTTTTCAAGAGTTACTTCTTTTGATACTATTGTTCCTCCTTCTTGTTGTTGTTGTTGCTGTTGTTGTTGCAAAACTTGTGAACCATCAGCAGTCTCATCCGATAATTGTGACGATGATCCTCCGTCACTTGATATTGTTGGATTTTCATCCTCTGGCTCTTGCATACCATCTGAAAACTCTGATGCATATGAAACCTCTTGTTGTCTATCCCATATAAAAGCAGCTGTAGTAAAAACTGATGCACATCTTGTGAGCATTCCTCGTCTTGATATATCTATTGATCTTTCTGAGGGCTCTATAGAGTCGATATTATCTGAATTATGGATAACTTGCAAACTCGTACATCGTCTTGAATTGTTAGACAATCCATTACTTGATATATTATTATTATTGGTACTAGTAGTAGTTAACGTCGACTTCTCTCTTATCGAAGGAGATACATTTATATCTCTTGTGTTCAAATTAAAGGCTGCACATCTACATCCCACCACAATTGCAAATGCTATACTACGAGATATATTCATCGTCTATATTATGGCATATTATATTACATTAGCAGAGTACAACGCCCTGCGTGCTTCAAGCAGATTGTTTTCCTCCCGACCTCAAAATCTCCCTACAAAGCTAGGTAAAAATGTGACGTGAGTAATATCGCCAAACCCAAAACGGTCGTTTGGGGGAGAGGATGTTATTGTTGTGCATTGTAATGGTTTGAGAGAGAGCACCGTTTGTTTATCTAATACTCAACCTACAATACTATTTTACATCATGTCTTCTTCCATCTCAAGCCTAGCAAACCACTGTACTGCCTACAACTCACCTCCATTGTAGAACCAATCAAATACTTTTTCGTCTGTCAAGATAGCTCTCCCCTGTTCACGCAAATCAGCTGCCATTTCTTCATTCATTCCCTCCTTTCTAGCTAATCCGGAGCTACCCTGCCGCAACATACCTCCGCTCATTATAGCAGGAGGGTTCCATATTGTTGATCCTTCGAATTTTGATTCATGTCTTTTCATCCAGGCAAAGGATGTATATTTAAGTATATTATTCCACTCTTCATCTGTAAACGGGCCAAAGCCTAAAAAGTCGGATATCTTTTTAATAGAACCTTCATGATCATTTGTCATATCAGAGTAATGCAGCATTAGAACATTGTCTTTATCTCTTAGTTTCCACCATTCATTTATAAACTGAAATAGACCCTGTCCAAAGCCTCCGCCTTTGACAAATGCATTATAGAATGATTCAACGTCTGGAAAATTCATTGGTGGACTTCCCCAATGCTCAAAAAACTCGGGAGAGTGCTTCGATAGAAAGACTCTCATAGATATTATTGCTTCTTCTGGATTTCGTGCAACTACAACATATTTAATCTTATCATGAAATGGAAGTGTTGGTGGTGACTTGTGACTTTTGAACGTACGAGGTTTAGTTGTATCCATATCATTAATGTTCTTTACCATGTCGTCAACAGTAGATTTTGGTGTATCCATTACTTCAATCCACTTGACTTCATGATATATATCTTCAAAGTTGCAATCACCTTTTGTTCGTAATTGATGCACTATATTCATTGTCCATGTCGTGCCTGACTTTGAGGGAACACTAACTACTACATCATCATCTCTCCAGTCTATTTTTGATTGTATTGTTGGATTTAACCAAGGTGGCCCAGAAGGTTTCTTATTTGGTTCTGCCATAATGATATACTATAATATTATGTGTGTCTCTCACTCTTTATTTATTTATTTGGTATGTGGATATAATATGTTAGATATTCTTCTGTAATTGCAATGGGAGATGAATGGTATATAGATATCTTTTCTTACTCAGATATCCTTCTGTAATTGCAATGGATGTTATCTTTTCTTGGTATGGTACCTACTGTATATTTTCAAAACCATTAGCCACTCTCAAAGAACGTCTCCCCTATACTAAATACCGTATTATCGATGTTGACATCCTTTTTTCTGCCACTTAATTGATGTGATGTGATAGGAGTAACAATACCATATCGTGCTCTTTTTGAACTGGATTTTTCAAAGATACGGTATCCTTATTGAAGTATCCTATTATAACAGGAAACTCTCATACAACTTCTTCCCTCAGCTCGTTGCTGTTGATGCAGCAGCTGTTGGCATAGTATATATAATAACTATATTAGACGATGAAGATCTCTATACCATCCTCTGTACTGTTAAGCATTCTATGCTGTTCAAATGACAGCGTAACTGCCTTTAATGTGGTATCTCGAAAAATTGCAAAAACTCAGAGAGCTTCCTCTCAACAACAACAGCAAGTTGTACGATCAATGGCAAACAATGATAATGATATTATAGATGAAGTTAGTAATCGTCGTAATGTATTATCTAAATTTGCAGCTGCGGCATCAATACTTGGAACTAGTAGTTTATTAAACCAGCCAGCAATCGCGGCAGAGTTTTCGGAATCACCAACATCAGAGGCGAGTATTGTTGGGAGTACTAGGTATGATAAATCTCCTGCAGCTACTAAGCAGCCTGAACCTAAGGAGAAGAAAACAACTCTTGCAGATGAGTTTAGAGCTGAGGAGACCAACAAGTCATCTGGTGATTATGATGGTAATGAAGCGGGGTCAGTCGGCTCCACAGATGAGGGATCACAACCAACAACAAAAATTGATGCTATAGTGGATAGGACGAGGCTAAATCCAAATATATCCCTACCACCAATAGGTGAAGTTGATCCAAAGATATATGTCGGAACAA
>Ga0214479_100920_pt1 | contig 14182 bp, 8 predicted proteins | sample M1_20Mar14CPVII9_5_FD_165054 | JGI IMG/M metagenome (GOLD analysis project Ga0214479, IMG submission 165054) | Marine eukaryotic communities from Monterey Bay, California, United States - M1_20Mar14CPVII9sort6BwellE14 | ecosystem: Environmental > Aquatic > Marine > Unclassified | place: USA...
TAGCGGAGAATGGTGGTAATCCGCCGCCGGAGACGACTCGTCGGCGGATATCAAGTCGAGCAAGAAGTCTTTCAATCATTGAAACTGAAGAGCAAAAATTAACAATCAAAGAACCTCCTCCATTATCATCTGAGGATAGTGGTCGATACCTTGATATACAGAATGATGATGATTCGGCAAATAGTAAAAGTAGTAATGCTAGTTTAAGCTCAGTGGATACCGCTGCGGCGGCGAATGAACTTCTTACTTACAACCCTATTGCAATGCAGTCAATAAGAGATAGATCACCATTATCAAGACGGATGACATCACTGCCGATACATCTTACTGATGATGATGATGATACTGATAATGATACATATGATAATCCTCAACAACCCGATGATGATGATGATCAATCATATCTACGCCAACAGAGTCAACCAACACATAATAGAGGCCGATTGCGACAACGCATAAGTAGCAAATTATCTAATCCAATATCTGCAATTACGAATAAACTATTGCATAAATCAACGAGTACTCCTAGCTTACTTGCATTACAGCAACAGCAACAATCATCATCATTTACAAATCGGAATAATACTAAATCCGATAAGGGTACAAATGGACATAAATCAAAGAATAACTTTCCCTGGCAACGTGAAGATTTTGGCAAACCCTTAATGGCACATAGACGGTCATTATCACCAAAGGTATCATCCTGGAATAGGAACGGATTTGGTAGACCACAACCGTCACGGTTAGAGAATAATCATATATTAACAAGATCTATACCAATTAATAATGATGATAATGCTGACAGGATATATAGTTATGACATCCCTGGAATTGGATTAGACTCATCTGATCGAGATGGTAGAAGTGCTCCCAAACATCGATCAAGAAGAGCAAGTATGCCTGAACATTTAGAACAGGCATTACGAAAAGGCAGTAGTCCATCCGAAGTTATGAATCAAAATGCATTACGATATTTACCAAAAATACTTAGAGATACATATGCACAACGACAGACGAAACGTCCTAGCTTATTAGGTGATGCACAATTGGCAAGTATTGATTTACGATTGAGATTACAACGTCCTGATAATTTACCATACTATCAAGATATTAGAGGATCTATATTAATTTTGGACTTATCAGGTTTTACTGCATTGGGGGAACGATTGCGTTTAGAGCTAGGTCCACGAGATGGTGCTGCCGAATTTGCAAGTAGAGTTAATGATACATTAACAACCATGGTCCGACAGGTTAATAATCATTGGGGTGATGTGTTAATGTTTGCGGGCGATGCATTAATATGTCTATTCGAGGAGAAAGATTATACTAAACAAGATATAATAGATGAAGATACTGGACAGTCATTAAGTGTTGAGCAAAAGACACGGAAGAGGGTACATGAATGTTGTTTATCGGTATTGGGAAAGATTGCCGTTGAGAAAGATTTGACAATACATGGCGGTGCAGCACATGGGATGATTCGATGTTTCTTCCTGGGTACTCCGTCACGAAGTCCAGGAAGTTGTGCATTTATAGTATCTGGACATCCGCTGAAACAAACGGGAAAGTTATTAAATAAGGCTGGAGCGGGGGAGGTATATATAGATGGTTTAGAGGGCGGCAATACTCCGCTAACAGAAGAAGATGGAGTGCAATACATGAGACGCCTTCGTGAGCAGCAACCAATATCACAAGTTGGACAGAATGATGTCATGCCCCGTGATAATGAATTATTGAATGATCAAGAATTCTCGGTGGAAAAGGTTGGTGGATTTGATGTGAATGCATATGCAATGGCATACCTTGGTACACTCGCCGCAAGACGGTGCAATCAAGATTCACAAAATGCAATGTCCATGCTTCTGAATGAGTTGAGACCGGTGGCTGTAGTGTTTGTCGGTTTGCATGCATTCGATGACATTGATCCTAGGGATTCGAAACTGCTCCAGCTAATGAATGAAGCATTCACATCTCTATCGCGGATAACCAATGATTGCAATGGAGCCGTTCGTGATATGCTATTTGATGATAAGGGGTGTGTTTTCATATCAGTTTTTGGTGCACATAGTCATGAGGTTAATCCCTGCTTTGACGCAACAATCTGTGCCATGAGAATGGAAAGTGCACTTAAGGATTTGGGATTAGATAGATTTTCCCTGGGTGTATCGTTTGGGGAATGCTTTTGTGGGGAAGTAGGGCCGCCGATGCGTTCCGATTATGTTGTAATGGGTCCGGAGGTGAATTTAGCCGCACGGCTCATGGGGAAAGCTCCCAATAGAAGTACACTCGTATCCAAGCGTATATTCACACATTCAAAGAGCTTCATACATTTTCTCAAGTCGGAGGAGATCCAAGTTAAGGGAAAAGATGGGCTATTTCATGCATACATTCCTCAAACTAGAATAGAGCGGCAGAGTGTGGAGATAAATGAGCCACAACAACCATTTGTCATAATGCCATCACGACAGAGTGCAATGGATTCATTAATGCAGGTGAAGAATAAAGCGGTCAATCGAGTTCCGACTATTGCTTTTATTTCTGGTGGACCTTTTCTTGGGAAGACAAGACTTATTAATGAAGTGACGGAGAAGTCATCAAACGATGGGTTTCGAATATTGAAGTCATTCCGAACATCATTAGATTCCTTCACATCATTCTTCCCTCTTAGGCAGATTGTATCCGAGGCCATGATAATGTGTGCCATGGCAACTAAGGAGGCGGCTGGTGGACAGGATGATATTTCTGATGAGATATCAGCCGCCAATTATCTTGTAGATCAAAATATTTTCAACAAAACAGATAGAGTCAACATTGGTAGTATCGTTCCGAATGTTGCTGATGCGCAACTGCTAAGTCTATTGAGTGGCATCAACCCAAAGGCAAGAACAAGAAGTATAGTTGATTCCCTTGTCAAAATTTTGAAGTTACTTCAACCTCTTATAATAATACTGGTAAGTGTGTATTATACTGTATGTCTGTGCCAATATGATATGCGCTTTTATTCTCATGCATTATGTATGATTTTACACCTGCTCGAAACAGGAGGGAGATGGCGATATAGATCCCTCCTCTTGGAGTCTACTTGCTGAGCTGATGCAACGAGCCGGCACAGAATGTCCCCAAATAATGCTGTTGGTATCTTCACGCGATTCTCCAACAATCACTTCTTCTGCGTCTAATCTTCGACGGAACGCTATCCAAGTCAAGCTCATGCCATTTGAAAAGTATGAGACAGAGCAGTATCTCAGGGTACTTTTGGGAGTTAAACAGAATGGAAGTATTACAATTGACCAGCGGTTACTTGATGTTGTCCATGATCGCGCAAATGGTTGTCCGCTCTTTATAGAATGCGTTGCAAGATGGGCACTCGATAAGAACATGATAGAGTATAAAGAGGGGTCCAAAAAGATGAGTCTCAAAATGCTAGATGAGAGGTCAGATGATGTGACAGCAGCCATACCCAGAGAACTGAGCAATATCCTGCTAGCTCCTTTCAACAAACTCTCACCGCCTCTTTGGGATGCGTTGAAAATCGCTAGTTGTATCGGTTACAGTTTCGATGCGGACTTGTACAGCACATTGAATGAAGTACTGGATTTCATGCCCAAGATAAGAGAGCTTTCAGCTAATTATGATTGCTTTGAACAAACTGGTAGCCACTTTCGATGGAAAGAACAGGCTGTATATGAAGCTGTGAAATCACTTCTCATGGTCAATCAACGCCAAAAGATTCATAGAATGATTGTTCGAGCATTTCAACAGAGTAAGATTGATCACGGAGAGATAGATGATATCAAAGGAGGCGATGTTCGTCGTCTCCTTGGACGTCACTGTGCTCTTGCTGAAGATTGGGCCGGTGCGTTTGAGCAATACATGAGAGCTGGGGATCGAGCAAAGGCCATGTTCAACTTTAATGAAAGTGCAAAGATGTATGAAGAAGCCATAGACTTTCAGTCAAAGATCAATACCCAACCTCCTCTTCGGTCAAGGATGATACCCACAGTCAATCTTGGGACATGCTTGCGTGAACTTGCACGATACAAAGAGGCAGAAGCTGTCCTCACGCGATGTGTGAATGATGCCCAAAGTGAATTTTCTGATATTGAATTAGACGAAGAGTTATATGTCCAGGCACTGACCGCATTAGCAGCATTATATCAAGCGCAGAGTAAATATGATGCAGCGAGAAGACTTTTTGAAAGAGCTGTCCCAATCGCACACAATATACAAGAGTCTCGATCAAGTCTATGGCTAGCTGGAATTATTGCAGGCTATGCTGAGACACTGGTAAGTTTTGTCCATATCTCATATGAGCGTCTTTCTCTGAACTCATCTAACATTTTATTCAATACATATAATCTACAGCGGAAGTCGGGTGATCTGCCTTTAGCTGAACAACACCATAGAGAAGCTTTAGAAATTCGAACTCGTGCTGTAAAAGAGAAGTCTTGTACGGAGTTAGAGCTCGCAGTATCATATACACAACTAGGGTGCACCCTCGCAGCCATGCGTCAATACGACGAATCATACGAACAGCACCACAACGCACTAAGATTACGATATAGATATCTTGACTTCTCACACGGACTTGTGTCAGAATCCTTAAACTACTGTGCTGAGGGTCTATGTGCATTAGGTCGTGGTGGAGAGGGTATCCCCCTTTCGTTACATGCCGTGGCAATTCGGAAGCTCATATTTGGTACATCCCATCCTGCCTATGCACATGCTCTCAGTGTGTTGGCTTCATGTTATCATGCTGTTGGTCGATATTATGATGCTTGCGATTGTCTCGAGAAGTGTTTAGAGATATGTGAAGTTGCCTTCCAGAAAAATCATGCCAATATAATTCCAAACTTGATGAATTATGGCAATGTCCTTCGTTCTACTGGAGACTTAAGTAAGGCTAGATCAGTATATAAACGAGCTATAGCCATACATAAGTTGAATTTCAAAAAAGGCCAGCAAGGGAGACAACTCGCAAAATGCAAGGCAGAAGTTGAAGACTTGAGTCAACAAATTAAGAAGATGGAATCTTCTCAAAATAGCTCTCTTTCGAGTGGAATTTCAAATGAACTGGTAATGTCAAGGAAAGACATTCATCCTGCCGATATCGAGTCTAAGGGAACTCCAGTTGTTGTATTTACTGACATTGGACGAGATGTAGATGATGAGTTAGCACTGGTTCTACTCTCCGCTCTCAAACGGAAACATATATTGAACCCAGTTGCTGTGATAACGACACTCTCACCTCAACGCGAACGTGCACATCTTGCTCGTGGATCTCTCGATGCTTTAGGAATGCCAGATGTTCCTGTTGGAATTGGTAGTCGAGGAGGCGTTGCTGATGGTGTGGATTTGGACATGTACGGAGCAGATTACCCAAGATCGAGTCCTTGTATCTTTGAATCTGGTATGGAATTAGTGCAAAGAGCGCTTGAGTCGGTACCCCCAAAATCAGCTGTAGTGCTATGCATAGCCAGTATGACTGACGTTGCAGATTTCATAAAAGAACATGAAGACTTGTTCACATCTAAGGTCAAGGAGGTTGTTGTGATGGGAGGTGTCGTATCAACTGAATCTGGTGATACTCTTGTACCTGATTCGGCTTACAATAACAATTGTGACATATCATCTGCCAGGTTTGTTTACAAACGATGTCAAGAGCTGGGAACACCTACTGCAACGTTATCAAGATGGGCCGCGTATGGTTGTCCGATTCCTCCATCATTACTGGATGAAATATCGAAGACAGAGCATATGGTGGCTACTAATATCCGCAGTGTGAGCAAACTTAGCATAGATCAGCTGTGGAATAAGGTCATACTACATCCAACTGATCCACGGAGGGAGAAGCTCCCGAACAGATGTGACGTAAGTTGGTTCTGTCGAACTTTCATGAGCAAGGGGGAGATATCGTCGTCTTGGACTGCTTCTGTTTGGACGTTGGTGAAGAAGCTCAATATGTATGATCCACTTGCAGTATTGCTATGTGTGCCCGCATACAGGAGTACTCATTTCAACGGAAAGATTAAAGTTGTCAATGGAGTTTCTCATATAGTTGTTGGCACGTCGGAACGTGATACGGGTATTCGCAACAGACTATCCTTGTATACTGAGTACTCTTTACTTTTCTTGTACGCCTTTCAAGAGTCTTTGCATAAAGAATAGATAAAGTTGTTAGTAACATGGACCAAATTAAGTAGGTATCTCGAATGTTTTGTTCTTCTATCTATTCGGATTGTATTATTAGTGCTTGACCCCCTAGCTCACTGCTCACATCCCTAGCTCAGTGTCTCAGAACAACCCCTAAAGCGGTAACAATTGATTGAAACAAACATGTAGCTGATGGTCAGTTGTCAATATAAAGGGCATGCTTAATGCTACCAAGTGACATTCGTTCTTCAAAAGGATACCATTACCGGTTACTATTTATACGATTAGAACACTTAGGCCGCAATGATCGATCAACAGCTCATGCATTAATCCCCCAATGTTATGTAGAAACAGATATAATATGCCATAGATGTTATGACAGGCCAACATCAATATATTGCTCAATATATGGAGCTTGGTGATGCAGCAAAGTCAAAATTGAACTACATAGAGGCTGCTGCAATGTACGAAGAAGCAATCAATTATCATTCAAGGATACAAAGTCATCTGCCTATAGCTGAGCCCAGTATTAAACTTGGTGTATGTCTTTGTGAGCTAGCTAGATACAAAGAAGCTGAGAATATATTAAAAAGATGTGTAGAGAGGTATGAATCTGATGAACATGTCGATGAGGCAGTATATGTTAGAGGTATGTCTTTGTTTGTTATGCATTGCAGTGATGTGCACATTTCATAACTTGAACAACTGTGTTCAATAATAATATGCATGTGTGTGTGTGTGTGTATGTTTTGCAATAATTTATCTATCTATCAAAATACATCTCACCATATCTCTTGTTTGTTATAATGTTACTCTTTTATAAAAGCATTAACTGCATTGGCGGCACTATATCAAGCGCAGAGTAAATATGATGCAGCTATAGAATTACATGAACAGGCTTTACCAGTTGCAAGGAATATGGCAGGATCATCAACAAGTCTTAATCTAGCAGAGAATATATCTGCATATGCTGAAAGTCTTCGAAAGGCAGGGGAATTACGTCTTGCTGAAAAGTATCATCGAGAGGCGTTGTCAATACGAACCCGTGCAATATTAGAGAATACAAGCTCTGAGCTTGAACTAGCCGTTTCGTATACACAGTTGGGTTGTACCCTCGCAGCCATGAATCAACATAAGGAGGCATATCACCGTCATCATCTTGCACTGACGTTAAGATACAGATACCTTGACATCTCGCACGGACTTGTAGCGGAATCCTTAAATTATTGTGCAGAAAGTCTTTGTGAATTGGGCCGTGGTGATGAAGGGGTGTCCCTTGCATTTCATGCGGTTGCGATAAGAAAATCAATATTTGGTACATCACATCCTGCATATGCACATGCTCTCAGTGTGTTGGCGTCCTGCTATCACTCTGTTGGCAGATACTCAGATGCATGCGACTGTCTAGAGACTTGCCTGCAGATATGTGAAGTTGCCTTTAGTAAGAGTCATGCCAATATTATACCAAACTTGATGAAATACGGCAATGTCCTTCGTTCTACTGGAGACTTAATAAAGGCAAGATCGCTTTACCAACGAGCCATGGCAATACATCAATTCAACTTTAAGGAAGGACAACAATCAGGGCAGTTTGAGAAGTGTTGGAGAATAATAGAATCCTTGAATCAACAGATTCGAAAAAAGGATAAGGGGGAGATTGAATCAATTACATCTTCATTGAGGAGATCATCTTGTTCCACAACTGATACTACTGATTCTTCAGTATCGGTGGATAACGTCTCGCCTATCAAACTATCTAGTGCTGATATTGAGGCTAAAGGTACCCCCGTTATCATATTTACTGATATTGGTAGAGATGTGGATGATGAAATGGCATTGGTCCTTTTATCTTCCCTCACTAGGAAGCACCTGTTAAATCCTATTGCAGTAATAACTACACTGTCACCTCAACGAGATCGTGCCCATCTTGCTCGTGGATCTCTCGACACGTTGGGATTGGCAGGTGTTCCTGTTGGGATTGGTGGTCAAGGAGGCGTTGCTGATGGTGTAGATTTGGAGGTATATGAAGCTGATCATTCAAGGTCTAGTTCAAGTATTTATGAATCTGGCATGGAACTAGTCTGCCAAGCACTCGACTCTGCCCCTAACAAGTCAGTGCAAATATTATGCCTAGCCAGTTTGTCTGATATGGCGGAGTTGATCCAAGAACACGAAGACTTATTCACATCCAAGGTCAAGGAGGTTGTTGTGATGGGAGGTGTTGTGCCAATGGAATCAAGTGAAATATTGATACCAGACACGGCATATAATAACAATTGTGATCTTCCAGCTGCAAAGTTTGTCTATGAGAAGTGCCAGGAGCTATGTGTTCCTACTGCAACGTTATCGAGATGGGCAGCGTATGGTTGTCCTATTCGTCCCAACCTCATGGATGAACTGTCGAAAACAAAGCATATGGTGGCGGGAAATATACGTCGAAAGAGTAAGAACAGTCTTGACCAGCTGTATAACAAGGTCATACTCCCGTTAGATGATCCACGGAGGGAGAAACTTCCAGCACGATGTGATGCGAAATGGTTCTACAAGACGTTTTGTGGTACAGAAGATATGCCTGAAACTCTTCCTCAAGAGATTTGGTCACACGTAGAGAAACTGAACATGTATGATCCCCTTGCGGTTCTAATTTGTGTCCCCGAGTATAGAAACACTCATTTCGAGGGAAAGGTTAAAGGTGTGAATGGAGTCTCGCATGTAGTAATCGGCACTTCTGAGCAAGAGACTGGCGTAGTTGATCCAGTGAAAGTATATAAGGAGTACAGTCTTCTGTTTATTGAGGCTTTGCAAGCTGCACTGCATCAACCAGAAATGCCCGAAGGGTCTGCCAAGCATCCAGACCTGCTCATAAATGAGACGGCTCAACTCACCTCCAATTTTAGTAGAGCAGCCTGAGGATAGAAACTCTCCTGCTACAGTATCAATAGTGTAAACTAATGAATTATTTTGTCTTGAAGTATGGCAATGGTTCATCAAAGAAGCGATTAAAGTTTCTAAGTTTAATACTCTCTAAAGTTACTATAATCTACTACAAATACAACTCTAGGCTTTACGCCTCCTAAATCTAAGAACCTTGAATTAAGGCTCTTCCATTGTCTCAGCAAGAGTGCCGACAGCAGTTTCAATTTGTACCTTTGATCCAGAACCACCGGAAATGGTACTCGAACCATGAACAACGCCATGACGGAGGAAGTCTGATCCATGGCGGAGGAAGCTGTCGCTTCCTTTTGTTGTTGTGGACATAGTACCCACATTCTTTGCATCTTCATCAATGTCAAACCCACCTCCACCGATAATCCTTGCCTTCATCCTATCAATGAGATCGCCAAAGAGCAAAACTTCTTCCTCAATTCGCTTGTTCTTCCTCCACATTACCCTGTTGAAAGTACGTGGGAAGACCTCATCTTGCTGCTTCTCGATTTCTGTCAAGAAGGCATTGACAGAGGTGAGGGCTTCAGCATTACCACCCTTGCCATTTTCAAATTCCTGCTTGGCACGGAACAGTTCGCCATATAAGCCAAGAAGTGGGATGACAAGGCTTTGACGATCACATGCTCCCATGCCCTTATGTTCTAGCCTGCAGCATGTTAATTCTCCATCGAAGACATGCAAAGAATCGTTGAAGAAGTCACTTGAAACAGGAGTAATGACTCCGTTGGCATCGGCTAGATACATGCCCTCGGTACCATTTCGCATCGAATGACAAACCTGGAAGATGCGCGTTATCATCGATTATGAAGAAGAAGAGAGATGATAGTAACTTCTGTTAGTGCATGTGGTTTACAAAGGCATTCAAATAAAGGCACATAAAGTTCAAATGAAGTATCCAAATCACCGGGACTTCATATTGAACTCTTGAATTCATATGAAACACAATAACAAACACGGACAAACCTGCTCGGCTCGACACCACATACGCCTCTGGTATGTATCCAAATCACAAACATCATCGAGGTCAGCATGCTTGGTGTCAGGTGCAGTGATGATGAAGAATGTAGCCGACGATGCATATGCGGCAAGTGATCGAATAGCCAAGTTTTGAGTACTGGCATTTGCTTGAGGAATACACGAGTAGTCGACCCAAATAAACACATCCTTCAGGCTCTCGTCCCAGCCTTTTTCCTTAGCAAGGCTCTTCACGGAAGAACACATTGAAGCATACTGATTGCCGGAGGGGTCTGGGACAGTAAATGAAGTCCATTGATGGGAGAAGAAGACAACATGCTTGCCTGCAGCGATGAATGCATCAACATCGGCAAGGGAGTCAAGTACAGTAAGCTTGTGTGTATTACGTAGAACTTCATGACGCATCAACTTCCCTTCACTTGCAAACTCTTCTCCTCGCACCAAATGTAGAGGATAATCGAGAGAATGAAGTGCTCGAATCGATTCATTAAGGGTGGCCTCCATGAGCTGCTCATGTGCAATACGAATGCGTCGATAGGACTGGTATCTCTTGTAGACAAAGTACACAATTCCAGCTAATAAAATGGCACCCACAATAGAACAGAGAACAGCAATAATGATGGTTGAATTATTGTCCTCAGTCTTGCATGCGTCGGGATCATATGCAACGACGGATTCCTTTTGTGATTGACACAATGCCTTGAGGTCGACAACATTAAGGCATTCTAGCTTGTCGAAGTTTGTATGGTCCCCGACGACTAGCAAATCTGCACAAATCTCCTCCTTACTCTTTGATGGGTTAATATCAAGTGCTCCTCTCCAAAGACTGAGCTGTTGGAGAGCGCCCCCATCTTGCTGGGCGTTGACTTCATCATATCTTGTAGCAAGATCCTTAATGAATCGGTTATAGCGCTCGTCAAATTCTTCTTTATCGTCAACGGGGTGGAGACTCTTACTGGGATCTTCCATATTGAACAAGCCACCTGATTCGATTGGTGCTAGGATAAGATTCTTGTGTAGTTCGGTGTCTAATACAATGTTGTATTGAGGAAATCCAATAATAAACAAGTCCTGGACGGAGTTGCCTCCTTCCTCCTCACTCTTGAAGTATTCTACCAATACATCATTGAGATCCTCGGCCATTACGGTATTATTCCATAGAGTGGCTAAATCTTCAATAGCCTCATCCGTCAACTGGGACTTGCGGTAAATACCTGCCAAAGGAACCTCGCCAACTGGCATCTCTGCTAGCCAAGTGAAAAGATCCCACATGGCATCAGTTGCAGCAGGCTTCGATTGACGACCGTTAAGTGCATAGCTCTCTCCTCCCTCAGCGAAGAAAGGAGCGTAATTAATCCCATCCTTGGCAAGCGGACAAAGACGGGCAGTGCAATCCTCAAGAGGTAGCTCGTCCTTCTTCCAGTTAACAACCTTGCGGCTTCCCGGGAAAACCTTTCTACGGCCCCAATACTCTCCCTCGGGAAGTACACTTTCCATGAGCTGCGCAGGGTCGGGTGCGTACTTTCCTCCTTCCCTAAGAAGATTTGTCATGGTACCAGGCATGGAGATCACGCCAGCACAACGGCCCGTGGGGAAAGCTGTCTTTCGGCTGCACTTCTCTCCGTTCTTAATCTGCTCTTGACAGTTACTTGCCATAACGAACCTGGAGTACATTTCAACAGCGTATCGATATCCCTCATTAAAAATCAAGGGCTCGAAGGTGTCTACATTGAAGAACATATTCTGGCCCGTATCAGCACCCTGACAATCATATGATCCTGTCCCACTTACTTCCTCGCACTCATTTAAATTTGTCTGGAGTACTGTTGCGAGGAAAGCTTGAAAGTAGTTCGTTTGTGGAGTTAAACAAAAGCCCCAGTCCTAACAATATTTGTATATAAATGGATATTGTTAGGTGTATAGTTTGAGGATTAAACAGAATATATAAAACTTACCATCTCTCCATCATTATTGAAATCGTGACGACCATTAAGTCTTTCTCCAACAATTACCATTTCTTCAATAGTATCAGGGACCTTGAGTTTCTCTCCCCATGTAGCGTAGTAGGCATTCTGGATCTCAGAGTTTTCAAATATATCTTGGCGCCATCCAAAAGCAATGTAGTCTGCATCTAGGGGTAAAGCACGTACCTCACCCTCGAAGCTAACTGCGCTACGGGATGCAGGGTTCTGTTATATAACATAATAATTTGTGTAGGTGTGTAGAACAAAGTACCGTGAGCACAAGATGTGTTCAAATAAATAATACATAAATAAAAATAAAGACTTTGAAACACAATCAATATACTTACAATATCCATAAAATCAATATATTCATCATTATTCTTGATGTATTCACTCAAACTCTTTAAACCTTTAAATACTGCGGGTAACCAAGGTGCCTGGACGATGTAGGCATCATAAATACCCTGACCAGTTGTATCATCATTATTTTCTCCGACATCTTGGATGAGCGCATCGCCCATACCATCTTCACCTTCTGCCAGGTATTGCAACCGGATATTAGCACCGGTACACTTACCATACTCTTCAATACGAGGAATCCATGTCTCAGACTCCTCAAATGCAAGTAGGTTTGCATTCACACCACTGTGAACACAACATTTATCTTTAAGATATGTAGTCCCAAATAATTCACAATGTTCTTTGCAATACTCAGGGGTTGGATTGCAACCCTCAACTATGACCTTTTCATCAGCACATACAGATTGATTTAAGGTTTGGCCATTACTGGTAGTAGCAGTGGCAAGTAGTATGATAGTTGGGATTATGGTGGATTGATGGGGAGTCATTATCATTGATGTGCTATTTAAAAATTAGAAGGAGATCGATTGATAATTTTATGTGTCCTCCTATCCTATGAATCCTCTTTTCTATTCCGCTGATCAATGGCTGTTGGAGATCCCACCAAAGTAAATAAGTTAATTCAGCAGCAAGCCAGCTGTATTTGACGTGATTGTTGAACTTGGTTGTTGATCATGTGTGGGGCTGCTTTATCAGGGCATGCCAAAAGTCATCGCCGAGATCGCCGATAATTTCTCTAAACATAGAAAGAAGAACTTCCTACCAAGTCATAACTTCATACCACATCATATTTGGGAAATATTGAAGACAAAAGGTAAACAAAACTTGTAAAGAATATGTTTAAAGCATGCAAATGTATCCAAAGAAATATTTATGTAAAATGATGAAACCAAATCACGTTTGGCAAACAAATTCCAACAAAACACCTGAGAAAACACACAAATGACTATCACGCAATGACCCCCACCCCCAAAAAGCATGAGCTCAAGTTGAATAAGCTTTTTCTGGGTACTTGTGAAGTATTTTGATGGGTGAGCCACGGTCATACTGCCCCTTCATGAAACTATGCAGCCAAATCACGTTTGGCAGCGCACAAATTCCAACAAAACGCCTGAGAAAACACACAAATGACTATCACGCAATGACCTCATGCCATAGAGCTTTAGTAGTAGATGCAGGATCTTTTTCAGGGCACTTGTGAAGTATTTTGATGGGTGAGCCACGGTCATACTGCCCCTTCATGAAACTATGCAGCCAAATCACGTTTGGCAGCGCACAAATTCCAACAAAACGCCTGAGAAAACACACAAATGACTATCACGCAATGACCTCATGCCATAGAGCTTTAGTAGTAGATGCAGGATCTTTTTCAGGGCACTTGTGAAGTATTTTGATGGGTGAGCCACGGTCATACTGCCCCTTCATGAAACTATGCAGCCAAATCACGTTTGGCAGCGCACAAATTCCAACAAAACTAAAACACCTGAGAAAACACACAAATGACTATCACGCAATGACCTCATGCCATAGAGCTTTAGTAGTAGATGCAGGATCTTTTTCAGGGCACTTGTGAAGTACCGCAATCCGCTTAGGCGGGAGCAGTTTACCCGGTGTTAGGTGTATGGACCGGCCTTATAGTGGACGATATTGTTGTAAGTAATTGTAGCATGAACATTTATAACTTTGCTGCTCATAAACATTTATTCTCTCGAAACAATCAAGTATTAGAGATAGTGTTGATGCTGCATATTACATGCGGATATATCAAGTGAAGAATAAATGTA
>Ga0214479_100921_pt1 | contig 14176 bp, 9 predicted proteins | sample M1_20Mar14CPVII9_5_FD_165054 | JGI IMG/M metagenome (GOLD analysis project Ga0214479, IMG submission 165054) | Marine eukaryotic communities from Monterey Bay, California, United States - M1_20Mar14CPVII9sort6BwellE14 | ecosystem: Environmental > Aquatic > Marine > Unclassified | place: USA...
TAAAGAACCAAGTGATACTGTAAAGTAAAGCCGTATATCAGTCTAGGGATATACAACGATAGCCTCTGCAGTCTATTGACGCTGCATACTATGTCGGGTAACGAACGATAATCCATTGTCGTTGACACATCAGGCATATATCATAATGCACACACGGTCATTTCGGTAGATGGGGAGCACATCAATGCTATATCTAGGGGTGGTTGTTACATTATACTTGGTGGCACGGATGGCTATACTATTGGAATTGGCAGAAGAGATGACACCCGTCAGTATGGGTCAATAGTAAAAGATAAAAGCTCATCAAACAGTAGTTATAGCCAGGATACGAAATACAAACATACCAAATCTGGGAATAATGTGCCGGGCACTACACAGCAGTGTGCCAACATCACATCAATCGTGTACCAAGACGATACCCATTGCAGTATTATTATACAGTCGGATATGATTCAAGACATCATATTGAACTTGAAAAGTGATAACAATGATTTTGATTTGAGAAGACGTACATCGAATGATACAACAATGAATCATATATTGGACATACAACAATGTGATCATATGCACGGTACTACGGGTGCTATTGGTATCAATACAGTTGGAATACTTGGCAATGGAGATGACCAGGCAATCACTGCTAGAGATGGGGAGCGCTTATCAAGCTCATGTGTTATGATAAGGACCAAGGATAAATTGGTATATGACTACAACAACTTGGCACGCATCAGAATCAAATCATTCATTGGCAATGTGTTTTACATTTACAGTACAAATGGCAGCGCACCTAGTCAGCATACTACACGAACTAAGCCAGTTATATACATTACCATCATGTCCATTATTGGCAGAAAGGATGTCAACTCAACAACTCATGTAACATTACACCAGAATCTAAACTTGGATGGAATGCACACTCGATATCAGCTGGTTATGTTTCAACATACAATAAACAAGAAGTTTAATGTAGACAGACAGACATAATGGTTGGGGAGTGTTACAGAAACGCATTATGATGAGATAAAGGAGTCCCAATTAGTAAAGAGAGATACTTTCTTGTTGAACTTGGCCATCTACGTGTAAAGAATACGCGCACTGCTTTTGTGCTTATAATTGATTAGAATAAAGAATAAAGAGAGTAATCGTTTGATTATACTTTAATAGGATTGGTTTTATATATACCTCCGTGTATATTTAGATCGTCTAGGTTTACATAAGAGATCGGGAAGGCCACCCACCCTTCTTAACCTCTAGTTTACTGGCTTTGCTAGGCTGCCGAATAACCTTGTTCGACGTGGTAAAGGACTACTGCTATTGGGCTGATGGATAACCTTGTCCAACGCAATACAGTATAATTATAGGATACAGAACCAGCCACGTTCTGTAAGAATGCCTCATGGTATCCTTCGACGTGCCAATGATATTTGGAAGAGGAAGAACCCTAATCTTTCGTTCAGTGGTTCATACAAGGCTATGGATCCTATGACTTGGTTTAATCAGCAACTTGGTTTAGTTACTTGCAATGTTGTTTCTTCTCATCTCATCAGAGCTCATGGTAAGAATAGAACTAAACGTCCTGTTCGATGCCTTGTAGATGGGGAATGTCAGTGTCCAGATAAGATAGAACATTGGGAACTACCTCCCTCGGAGAGTGATCTGTGCTGTGCCGAGTGCATTACTCTGATACACTCTGATGATACTTTGGACTGTGCCAATGGCGAGTCACCCCCTGAGGTCGATACGTAGACCACTAATTACTAAAGGCAACCCTCACTGATGACTGGTAAAATTGAATTTCAAAACAAATAAAGATTAAAGACATTTAAAATAAAAAGAAATGCGACGCGCTAGCTCGCCGATAGTCCTAAAGAGTAATTTGGCGAGTAAGAGTAATTGTTGTTGAAATAAGAGTAAACCTACCTTAAAGACGTGATCAAGTTATGGATCAAAAACAACAACACGATCAGCATCCTGTCATATCTGATCTATGCTTCCATCTATCCAAGGTGATTTCATCAGACGCCACAAGTGATGATGTATTGTCATCCAATAATGCATCACAAACCAGTAACAAACGTTCCTCAACTCCATTACCTGTAGCTGCTATTCGTGTTCTACTAAATGTCATACGACGATCAAAGGCTGAGACTATGATGGGATTACAGGCCGATTTGAGGGACGCCACAGATGATATGATGCAATTTGCAAGAAGAGGTGGCCCAATTCACAAGAGAGAAAGTTTTGCATCAAGCTGCAAATACAATACCCAATATCTACTAGCAGGACGATCACATATTGCACTATCATCGGGTTGTGAATTATTCTTAAAATATGTCACGCGGGCATCTCTTGAAACACCTAATTTTACACAATGTAAATCACAAGTGCTTGAAAGAGGTGAAAGATTTGCCGAATTTTCAACGCAAGCACGTTCACGTATTGCAATTGTGGGTAGCCCATTCGTCCGAGAGGGTAGTGTAGTATTAACTCATGGACAGAGTAAGGTCGTTGAGGCATTATTACTCAGGGCTGCATTAGTGGAAAAGAAGAGATTTCGTGTAATTGTATTGGAAGGTAGACCCGATGCCGGTGGAGCCAAGAGTGCGAAATCTTATAGTAATGCTGGGATTCCAACAAATGTGGTATTAGATTCAGCAATGGGATATATTATGGAACGAGTAGATTTGGTAATTGTGGGTGCCGAGGGCGTGGTTGAGAATGGGGGCACGGTGAACAAGGTTGGAACATTCGCTTTAGGTGTAATGGCAAAGGAGTTGGGTGTACCCTTTTATGTTGCTGCAGAGAGTTACAAATTTACAAGGCTGTATCCATTGAATAATGCTGATTTGCCTGAAATGGGAGGGATCGGTGGATCGTTGAGATTCTTGGATACATTGGCCTGGAGTGCTAACGCAAACAATTATGATACAACGGATGAGAAGAACGACAAAGATCCAAATAGTTTGCAACCATATGTGGTCAATCTACCCTCCGCAGTTACAATTGAAAATCCACCGTGCGATTTTACCCCAGCCAAGTATATCACATTGCTGTTTACTGACTTGGGTGTTTTAACACCATCGGCAGTATCAGACGAATTGATTAGATTGTATCAATAAGCAACAACGGAAGGCTAGTATAAATAAATGAGCAATAATAACGAAAAACAAACAAATTATATTATAATAAACCAAGTAAAGTTGGTTTTGTTTGAAAGAAGTGAATCCCAACACAGTAGGTTGAAGCAACCAAGCCTAGAATGACGTCTTTCGAGTTAACTTGATCAGATTCGCAATCAATAATGAGTAGTTGATCGTAATAAATATAGAGTGGGTTCGAATACACAATTAAACGAGCGGGCACGAAAAAGTATAGTGGCAGTGTCCACTTTTTTCGGATACCGTATCCTTTTCATAAAACAAATTACTGTTGTATCGTATGCAAGTCCCTTTACGTAATATTACATTTTCTATCTGGGAGGAATTAGAACCATTGGATAGAGAACCATTAGGAATAAAACCCCCAAACGGTTTTTAATACGCAAGATACGGGAACCATCGTTTCTTGCTTAGAGTTACGTAAATGCTTATTGTTACGGCTCACATTAATTACCCAAGAGAGAGGTACGTAGTGGGGTAAGAACATATTGGATCGGGGTTATGTGTCTCGGTAGGCACGCGCTGGTGAGGCCTACAGTCTGGGGACTAGCGCTGTGATGTTCCCCCTTTTTGACGTAGCGGAACCCAGCCACTCGTTATACGTCTATGGTAAAAAGAAATGATTACACAGCCCTAATAATACCTTCGCATTTCAATTACACACGAGCTACTTCAAACACATAATCAACACACAAATGATTCCGTAAACATTCTGATCGTGTCCTCTAAAAAGCACACGAAATTCATATCCATTACGGAACTCGTATCCTTTTGGGACATGTTGTGAATACCAATTAGCTCTACCATTCTGACTTGGTTTCCATCTTTTATTACTGTGATGTGCCTACACACATCAGCTGGCTGCAGTTTCTCTAACATAATGCAGCCTAGCAAGTTTGTGCTTAGCCTGTCCCCGAACTATACTCACTGGTATAGCTCTCCTAAACTGCTACAACATGATAGAGTATGCTCCTCCTTTCCTATCAGTGTTGACTAGAGGTGATACTGTCAAACCATCATCCCCGATGCAGCCTCACGTGCTAGTAAACGAATAATCTTATCGAAATCTTCATTGATTTCTCCAAACCAACCAGCACAGAGTGGTATCACTTGACCTCGATAGAAGCATCCTCTTGTGAAGCTTGGAAAGGCCCTACGGTATCTCCACTTCAATCTCCAACAACGTCCTCTGCAAATTTTGCATCAAGCTTTTTGAGCTTTCGACTATACTCTTGTTCAATCTCTTTAGCTCGACGATCTGCGGGTGAGGTTGTTGAGTTGTCCTTATCATATCGGCTCTACTCTTACACGCAGTATATGTCTTCACCTCAAAGAATTCCTAGTATCAACTAAAGAGAGAAGAGCTCATAAAAAGTTTACGACGGCCTTCAAACATGCTACATAATCCAACAGGGTAGATAACCATCTTCAAAGATATATACCAACACAATTACCATACAATACAATACACAAAATAATACAACAGCCATAATATTATATACGGTCAGTTTTCACAATGTAGAAAACTCCATAGGGGGAGAGAAACGAAGTGACGAGAAGGGGGTTGCAAAAACCTCTGTCCGAAAAAAGTGTAATGGTCTTGGTCTTGATTGTTTGATTGCTTAATTTCTCAAGCGCGTCGGCGGTCAAATTTTGTGATGCCATGCCAATAAATGTAGGCGCCTTAGGGTGGCTAAGCAACCTCTAGAGGATAATGCACTAGTGATTGATCTCATATTTGATAATAAAAATTGATATCCAATGACCGCTCATACAAATTGCAAAGACTAGGCGTGCCTCCGAATATCTAATCCAGAAGAGTTGCTGAGACAGCGGGCCTATCTCTCAATGCCGAGGCATGGGATGGACGACGTCAATATAGTTGGCCAGCTCTTGAGATGTGTGGTGGGTCCAGCTCTCGACGGACGATCTTGTCATATTATATATACATGCATGCTGATTGATAATACATCAACAATAACAATCGGTATTTGTTAGTATCACATTCTTATACATCATATCATATCCAACTTCTACAATGTGTTGATGAAACTTCCCTACTCAATAAGCAACAGCGCTTAACAGCGAAGACCTGCATTGACAAATATGGGCGAAAGATAGAGGGAAAGAAGACGGTAGACGATGAAGAGAAGTATAATAGCACTATCCAAACAAATAAGATACTTTCTGTTGTTACCGTTCAATAGCAGCCGTGGAAGATCAAACGCTGAATGTGAGCACGATCACTATATTATGTTTCAATACACGCCAGTGAATACGAGAAAAGAAAGACTGGATAGATATACAACAAACACGCCATTGCTTGAGTAATAAGAGAAAGATGATGATGGTGATTCGAGCGAGCAATCAGCTGCCCCTGCGCGAAGCGCAGAGAGGCAGCTATGATTGCGAGCAATTCTAAAGTAGGTTATGTTTCTGTCACCGTGATTTTGTGGATGTGGGGCCCCTTGTTATGACCCAAATGCATCGTACTCCTCTGAAGAAGACTTGTGAATAGTGGCAGAATCAATTGAGGGTTGATGAGAAACTATACTGTAATGGTTCAGATTAGATTGCAGTAGACTAGTAAATTAGGGTGGACATTCACTTCGGCTAGTTTTTCATTAAAAAAAAATGCTGTGAAAACTGCAGCCGAAGGGCCTTAATGTGCCAATTATTACTTTCATAATATGTTATATCAGCGTCATTCAACTTCTCGCTTATTTCAACAAGCATAACATATATACACTGTAATACAGCATAAATACAACAGAAGATAAAACATACAATAGAACAGAAGATAACAGCTCATGTCAAAAGAAGAAGATAGGAAACTTGCAGCCGCTGTATCAAAGGTAGTACCTGAGAATACGAAACAAAGACCACGTAAGAATGCAGCAAATAAGGGTATTGAAGATGCAGTTTCACAAGCATTTGCAAAACATATACCAGGATACGAGGTTATGAAAATACAATCCAATACAGAGATGATTTATACAAGAGAGATTGACAATTTGATAGTGCTTAAAAATTTACGAAAAGCAGTTGGTTTCCTTTATCAAATACAAATAATGAAGGAGAGGTAGTAAAATTAACATTACATCACCGTACCTATCTTTGTAAGCAGCGGTGAGTGAAAGTGTGTTTTTGTTGCTTTTTATTGTTCAGAGAGTATTAACCATCTCTTCCTTTTAGGTGTTATCCTTTTGGGATTATAATGTACAGAAGATGGTACATTTCTATTGTCAAGGATCCTAACGCCCCCCGAAACACTCCAAAACCTGCCCGATATGGTTAGTTGACACCCTCCCAACTATTAAAGCTGAAAAAATGTATTTCCTAATTACAGGAAAGATTTACTCCCTGATATTAGCAATACTGATTAACTGATAGGATTGTGGATTTATTGTGCACACACGAAGGACAGTTAGACATGACTCAAAAAGATAAAGTTATAAGGACTGGACTCTCGAATTTTCTCCACATGCCATGGATACTCTGTAAAGATAGGGAGAAATACGAAGCCCTAGAAAAGAATGATATGCAGCAGTACACCGAAGAACTGAACAACTATCGCTCATCTATCACTCGTATCACTCAAGATATTGATTTCCAGGGTAATACTATTGATTTCTATGCTACAAAAGAAGCCAAAAGATGGTTGGGGTCGTCAAGAGTATCATCAAGGATATCTATCTTTATCAGAAGAAGACTTGAAAGATATGTCATCATATCGAGCTTGCTCTATAGGTCCAAGAGTATACCTTACACCTGCAGACTTCCCAACAGTCGAAGAGTTTGAAGATGCTGCCTATTCAGCGGCCTATAAACTTTACTATAACAACATCACTATCATTGGACAGGCGAGGACCGTGTATGGTATCACAAAGGTACTTTGGATGTGAATGTGACTCCCGAGGAGATTAATAATACCTTATCAACTTGGTGCCCTAAAAGCATCCTCCATTCGACAGAACCAACACATGTTACTGTCATATCCCAACTACACCAAATTGTTCAAAGCACAATGAGGAAATTGAGGCCAAAGTATTGTGTGAAAAAGCCTATATATAAAAGAAAGAAAACAAATAGTTCAAAAACGAGTGACAAGAAGAATGGGCGCCCAAGTTGTCTCCTGAGGTTATTGCCGATAGAATTGCAAGTGGAATGTATGGGGAGTTGCCTCCAGTTGAAAAAGGTCTGTAATGAAAAAGATTGTAAAAAACTTCGCTGTTAAAGATGGAGTTTGCTCGTAACATAAGAGTACTTAAGAGATAATATGTAGAGCTTCGTTTATTATAATATTATAATATAGCACAATTACAAAGGATGACTTGCCCTAGATTGCTTACGCCGATAGCAAGAAGCTCGTTTTAGCTGCTGCGTTATGTATATAACAATTTAGAGTCGCCCTTAATTTTACTCGTGAATCCAATTTACTAGGTATCCTAAAAAGGTTAGACTGTCAGCAGCAGTGCTTCCGGGCGTAATAACCCCCCAACTTCCCTCCTTTGTTTCTGATCTCCTTGCATGTTGCTGATTTTGTGGCTGTCACCACAACATCGGGCTCGATTTTGCTAAGTAAAGGGCTAGAAGTTGGACCTTAAAAAATTGCAATTTTGTTTAGTAGTGTACTACTGGGGCTCCAATACCGATAATCCTGTGCTGATTTGATGGTAGTCTGAAGCAGAGATAACGTCTACAGCCGAAGAAAAACGTATTTGGACGAGAACCACAGATGAATCATTGTGCTTTCTAGTCAGCTACAGTCTTTCCCATAGGATCATATTCCATTGTGTTTCAAAGTCTTGTGGTAGGTCTTTGCGCTTTTTTGGTGTCTTTCCTGATTTGAAACTAGATGGAGGTAGCTGTACTGCTTGTGGTGTTGCATTGGCTGTTGCACATGTAGATCGTTGATTGTTGGTGTCGTCATCTTCATCACTATTGTCGTCATCATTATTATTATTGCTACTACCCGATTGTGATACTGATTCGCTTGTGTTATAAACTTGCTGCTTAGTAAGTTGTATGAGTTGAAGTTGGATACTCTTTCGTTCGTTGTTGGCATGACAGGCATGTTGTAATGATGGATAACATCGTAAGTCTTTTGCTGCATTGCACCATTGATTAACACGATGAAAGGTAATACCAAAGTGTTTAAAGATCCATGCTGTCGATGTAATGTTCAATGTTCTATTTCTCAATGAGGAGGAAACTCGTATCTATCAATCTCTTATTGGTTGCACTCAATGGGTAGTCCAACTAGGCTGTCTTGATATAGCTGTGCATGTTATGACCCTCTCAAGCTTTCGTGCTCAACTGCGACGTGGCCATCTTGAACGTCTTAAGAAAGTAATCGGATATCTATCGAAGATGAACAATGGAGCTATTGCATTTGTACTGAAATGCCTGACATCTCTGATGCCGTTATCGAGAGATATGACTGGTCCAAGACAGTTTATGCTGGTTCTGAGGAAGAGATTCCACATGACATCCCAACGCCTAAAGGGAAACCTGTCAAACTTGTTACATATGCTGATTCCAATCTCTGTCACAACATTCTTGATGGTAAAGCTGTCACGGGTATTTTGCACTTTGTTAATAAGACACCATTTGATTGGTATTCTAAGAAACAAGCAACGCCAGAAGTCGCTACGTTCAGTACAGAGGAACTTGCTGCAAGGACCGCTATAGAGCAGAGCCGTGCCAACAGATTGACTTTTATGTACCTTGGAGTACCAATTGAAGGACCATCTATCCTGCTCGGAGATAATGAGTCTGTTGTGATGGGTATAAAATTCCACACAGGAAATTGAATAAACGTCACTTGATTTTTTTTTGGCACAAGCCATTGCCACGGGTACGGACTCATTAACAGCCACTTGTTGGCAGGTTTCATGCCTCAGATCCGATTTTCTGCCGATGGTCAGGCAATGTTTGGCCATCAAGTGGGGATGTGTTATCATGTAGATGCTACAATAGTGGTTGTTTGGCATTGTATGGGTGTATAATTAATAAGTTGATTAACACTCCCAGCATGATTATAAGTCCCTCCATCATACTTTTACAGCCACTTGTTGGCATGTTTCATGGCTCTCAGGAAAAATCTCGATTTTCCGCCAACTCTTGGGCAAGTTTGGCCATCAAGTGGGGATGTGCCATCATGTAGGTGCTACAATAGTGGTTGTTTGGCATTGGTTAGGTGTATAACAAGTTGATGAACACATTCAGCATATTTCTAAGGCCCCCCACCATACTTTTACAGCCACATGGGGGCAGATTTCTTGCCTCAGATACTGATTTCTGCTGACTTCCAGGCAATGTTTGGCCATCAAGTGGTACCTGAGAGATGTAGGCTTGCTATTATAGTGCTTGTTTGGCATTGTATAGGTGCATAACAAGTTGATGAACACATTCAGCATATTTCTAAGGCCCCCCACCATACTTTTACAGCCACATGGGGTCAGATTTCGTCCCAACTGTGTGGCTGATTTGGAAATTTGCCTCAGATTTTTTGTTTTTGCGATTTCTGTTGACTTCCAGGCAACTGGCAACGTTTGGCCATCAAGTGTCACCTTGGAGATATAGGCTTGCTAAAATAGTGCGGTACATTTTTTAAAGGGTTTGCAAATACTTGTTAGATGCCTGCACCTTCTGTGTTCTGACTCCAAATGAGTGCCCAAAACATAGTATATCAACGGGGCCATAATTTCAACCCCATCACCACCCTCTACTAAGCAGCCTCTACTACTCGCCGCCACCGCCGCTGATATAACCCCACAAACTTCATAGATGTTGACAATAATATTAATGATGAGATTGGCGGCGGCATTACTATTACGGTAGGTATAGGAGGCTGCACACTACGAGGTGACGATTAGCAACCAAAATTGACAACCGCCCTCCACTAACATATAGATTAAATTAAATATACGCAATATCAATACCCCACAACTTACAGTCACCTCGACCTAGTTATATTTAAGACATGTACAAATCACTATATTTAATGTTCTATCTATTAATTACTCACAATAAAAAAATTGTCAAGATCATGGTACACCTAATGATTGAGTTAATATAACTCGACAACCAATGGTCCTACAAACAAAAATGGTGCATTATATTGAAGCCAAGATGTTGCTCAACAATCCTATATGCCGATATATGGTGTAGGGCGACAGGAAGGGTGTCTATTATGCTAAAGATAAGTACACACTGTCTGTACTTAGGGTCTGACCTAAGGAGATACTGCAAATTGCTGCCTGCTGTGAGTTTCTTTGACATCATTTACAGCAGCTAATATAACTTCATTTCCACCAACTAACTTAGATAAAAATAAAGATATCCTGGCAATATATATGCCATTTTCATTTCTGTTATCTACATAAGGAACAACACGACCAGCTCCACTCAACACAAACGACGTAAGAAGAAAAGGTGGTGGCGGGAGGAGGATGATCTAGGTGACAGTACAGCAAACTACCGTATTCCAGAGGTGAGAGAGTACAAATATATATATGGATGCCCGCGCTGGCGGGTGCAGTTTACCCTGTGTTACTAACACGTTAGATAGAACAATAATTCTTAAACTCAAAATCTCAAATGTTAAAACTGTGTAACCCAGTTCTTCTTGCCGTTTATGCTTCTACAGTAAAAAAGTAACATCAAACCCTGGATTTGGCGTCAATTACTTCTTTCTTGCAGATATAAAACATTGACTTTACTGATTTCCCTCCAGATTGATTCGTCCATGCTAACAATTCAGATGGAGCATGCAACATGTAGTATTGGAATATTTCCCATGTCATATCTACATCAGTGCATGCGTCATGTGCAAATGTGGCATACAAAGTGTGAGTTTCGGGTGAGATATGACGATGTAATTCAGATAACTTCAGTCCACAATATCTCCACTGAAGCTTAGACTCCCTCCCACCTTTGTATTTAGCCAATGCTTCTTCTGGCAAGAATTTTAATAGCGGGACAGAATGAGTGTTGCTCTTTGAGACATCATTCCATACAATCCGCTGGTTAGGACTGAAACTGAACCACAAAACCATCATTGGGGATATTCTTTACAATGCCAATGAATTCACTCAGAGAACCATACCACATCAACCCCATGCTTGGATGCGTATTCAGTAGTGATACCATGGACTTTTGTCACCTTTGGAGCAATGTCTTTATAGGACCCATATGGTTTAATAACATATTGCTTCGATTCTAGACAGTCATCTTCATTCACTGAAAAGCTTCCAAGCAATCTCCACAGCACGACCAGTGCCATATCTGGATCGCTCATCATTGGCCAAATGATCCGGCAACCAATCAAGTTGCTCAATAGTGATTAAAAGAATAATTCAGTTTACCCTAGGTAACTCCAACGGTTAGAAATTGTCCTCCTCCTCCATGGCATTTAAGAATGAATTGGCGATAAAACGTTAATGTATTGTGTACACTAAGGTAAAAATTTGCACAGTGTTAATAGTCACCTTTAGAAGTTGAAAAACCGGTTGATTAGCGAATTTTAGGCGAGGAATGCTGCGCAAAATAATGAGATGAGAGTGAGAGTAAGTTTGTGTGAGAGATGAAGAAGAAGAGGCAAAAAGAGAGAACAAAACCATCTAACAACTGGTGTTGTTGATCAGCTCCTCCTCATTGTTAAGCCTCCTTGTGTTTCTAATGCAATAGGGCTGAACAAGTGACGATCAAATTAGTATGAACGTACATGAAAAATTACAAGTTAGTGCTGAGGGCTCATCACAATATTAATCTTTAGCGTTAGGGCTCTTCAACAGCTAAATACGATCCTATTGGTCGTATTACTATAAGCGTTGGATGAATGGTAGTGCTTATTTATGCGGCCGCTGCAATGCCGACAATAAAGAATATCATCAACACTTCATGCAATCCTCTCAATTTGCAATGTTAAAAAATAAATTGCTCGAGCGTGTGTACACAACTAAAACGATATAGATGGTTGTAATAGTTGCAATAATGTCCTGGTCATCGATGATAGTCTAAAGATATAATGGTTATCGTTTGTTGGTCAGTTTGACGCCACATACTCATAATAGACGTATGATATGTGCTACCAACAATCAATATTAGTGGTTGATGTGCATCTACATCACATTCACATATGCAATACTGCACTAAACCCTACAATTATAAACTCAATATGATATACAATATCGCCGATGGTATTAGATGATTTAGGCATCGGAGATGTGATATATATTCGATTTAGATTACAACAACAAAATGTATTGCATGCATAACAGCAGCGGCCTCCCGTTCGACAACTCTCTACACGGATCAATACATCGGCAGTATACGACAATCAACTTTGGATGTATGAGAATGGATTCTACTACATATCTACTAGGTATGGTCGTATAGGGATAGTCCAATCCGAGAGAATGATAAATGCACATATGATATGCACACAAAAACAAATATGAAAGATATTAGAGGAATGAGAGTATAGATAAAGATAGAGTAGGTGATAATTGCATTAACTATAGATACGCCCTATATATATCTAGTACTGAATCTCGTTACATCAATTATTGACATATACTACTTTCTTTCTTAAGTACTCCTTTGCAACTGCTCTATATATTGCTTTATCAGTATATGATAGTTTTTGATATCTATCAGATGCTTCTTGTTGGACTCCAGTTTGGCCTTTTGTTCTGATTGTTTCTTTGCTTGTTTTTTCATATACATTGGGTTCGAGTCTACTACTCTCTTGACCTCTGTTATACACTTTCAACCAATACTCCAAGAAATCATTTACAGTCTTGAATGTTTGATTGATATGATGCTCCTCACTAACTTCAAATCTAAAAACTTCATAACCATTGGGAGTTGAGTAGTCCTTATTACTATTACTATTACTATTACCATTACCATTGATTAGCCGACAGTCATTCTCTTTTGTCATATAGTATCTAATTACATCAGTATCAGTGTAGTAACAGTGCCATAAAGCAACATTCTTATCATTAATCGTCTCAAAGTCATGACGCCATACAGCAACATTACTTAGCAAATGTAACCCTTCAGATGACAACACCATCAATTTAGGATTTTATTGTTGTAACGCCATCCGTATCATTCTATGAGCATTGTCATATATTATACCATACACGGTGTATCTATTTTGATTTTGAACTTAATGAATGATACACTATATCTTGTAGTAGTAATACTGTGTATTCTTTACTTGATATATCCGCATGTGATATGCAGCATCAACGCTATCTCTAATACTTGATTGTTTCGAGAGAACAAATGTATGAGCAGCAAAGTTATATGTCTGGTATAGTCTATGGTAGCCATTCTTAGCCTATTAAGGCCGGTCCATACACCTAACACGGGTAAACTGCTCCCGCCTACGCGGATTACTGTATATAGTACTTATATTGTCTCCACCGACGGCTTTAACAATCAGCCTCGTGACTATAACATCGTGATAATAATTTATAATCAGTTTGCCCTAGGTAACTACAACAGCTTTTTATTGTGCTTCTCCTCCGGTCATTTTAAGAATAAAAGCGGCCATTTGGCGAACAACTGGCGGAAGAGATTGCAAAATATGATTGATGCCGAGTAGAGATGAAGAGGACAATAGTTGTTGATCGGCTTCTCCTTATTTATTAAGCCTCCTTCTGGTGTTTCTCTAATACAAGGGCTCAATAATAAGTGACGTCGAAATAATCTTTACACAGATCAAATTAGTATGAACGTACATGAGAATTTACAAAGTTAGCGTTGAGGCTCATTAATATTAATCTTAACAGCTAAATATGATGTGTGTCATGTAGTCTTAATATGAATAGTAGTGCTTATTTGTGAGCCTCCACAAGTATACCACTACCACCCACTACATGCAATTCATCCTCTTATACACAATGTCAAAATAATTGCTCGAGCGTGTGCAACAACCAATAGATACGATATAGATGGTAGTGATAGTTGCAATAATATTCCTAGTATTCGACGATAGT
>Ga0214479_100924_pt1 | contig 14150 bp, 12 predicted proteins | sample M1_20Mar14CPVII9_5_FD_165054 | JGI IMG/M metagenome (GOLD analysis project Ga0214479, IMG submission 165054) | Marine eukaryotic communities from Monterey Bay, California, United States - M1_20Mar14CPVII9sort6BwellE14 | ecosystem: Environmental > Aquatic > Marine > Unclassified | place: USA...
TTCGGCTATGGAAGGACCTTTCACCCTCTTGAAACCAGCAAAGATCAACTTCGAATGAAGTTGACGATGATCAGTTTGATTTGAAGCACCAAACAATACATTGAAGATCTTGCAACGGTCCACGACATCACTCAAGTAACTAAATTGGAAGCCAGAAATGGGCTTACTCTCTTCTTGAGGATCCTCTGATATACTCAACACCATTCTCTGAGTACCACGGTGACGGTCAGTTACCTTCAACTCATTCTTGATACGACCGTGCCATGAGTTGATGTTCCATAAACTTCCATCCAAGACCAATGTACGCATGACTTGGCCTAGCTGTGCCTCATAATCAGCCCTGACTTGGTTATCAATGAGGGCTCCCCAAGGACCACGAGCTGCTAATGTCTTCTTCGAACCTTTAGACTGTGAAGCTGATACCACCTTGCCTTTACTATTTACAGTAGTTCGTCCTATGATGTATATGATATTGCATGGAGAAGTTAAGAGGTATATTAGATGGTGCATAAGAAATTATTAAAAGGAGAAGTACAATAATATTCTCACCAACCCTCTTCTTCTTTGGCTGCTGCTTCTTCTTTGGCTGATTCTTCTTCTTCTCTACCAACTCGGTTCCTTTTTGATTCTGAATCTGTAAAGAAGAATGGACGGTGGAATGAGTAGACATAGAATTAATGTGCATATCATATGAGCATATCATGTGTGCATATCATATGTACACATTTAAGAAATAGCAATATGTGCACACTCACCTCCTCCGACTTCCGAACTAACTCGGCCACTGCCTCTTGGGATAAACGAACAGGAGTTGTAGTACGATTACGTAATGGATATTCACGTGCAGCCACTCCAACCTCCTCCTTATCCTTCTTCTTGGATTTGTTCTTCTTCGTGGCCTTCCTGGATCTCTTTGCAGCAGCCGCCGCTGCCTCCTCCCGTCTCATGGATGCCATAGGCTCACTTACATTTTCTTCAACCCAATTTGAGCGGTGAGCACGTTTGGCATCTACCATCTTTTGGTAAGTTGCATATAACTTTCCATTAAAATAATGTCCATCAGTAGAAGATGATGTCGATGATGTGCTGCTACGTGTTGATACTGCCATGATGTATTGTATGATGTAGTTGCAATTTGTTTTTGGAGGATGGTGCACCTAAATAATTATAATGAAGTAGTACACGATTAGCGATATATTAATTGCAATACATACAATAGGAATAGGATGGACATTGCAATACAACACATCAACAACATCAAAACTTACTTGTGGTGTTACGGTATATGAAGGACAAGTTGGCTACTGATTTGATGGTGATATCGGCACCTTTATGAAATTTATGAGACCTCTCCACTCTATTATGGTGAGGTCGTGCATGAAATTTATTTGTACCATCATACTCCGCTTGATTTATTTGTACCATTGAGAGGTCATCATGGTTGGAGCTGGCGGAGTTGTGGAAATATGCGAAAGGTATCCTCTGAGATGGGTGTCCGAAAAAGCATCACTCCTCTCTTCTAACTCACGACCGCTTTCATAATCTCATAATCCCCATCCACATGCACCATAACTACTAAGTAACACTAGTACTACCTCTATCAACTACCTCTCCAACTATGCCTAAAGGATCAAAGCGTAGAAAGACCGATAGCGGTGGCTGCGGCAAATGCAAAACGTCATCTATCAACACCGCCAAAGATAAAGAGCAGGTATCTTCTAATCATGCACAAGATAATGAAGAGTTTGATACCCCTCGAACCACTTCTAATGCATCTAAACAACCATATATTCCTGACAACGCTCAAGAGATGCCAACTACTACGGAGTTTGGTAACCATTCATTCCTACAAACCAGTCTACTCATGGATACAAACATGATTAAGCAAGCTATGAAAGTAGTGCACAACCACAAGGGTACAAACAACAGCTCAAGATTACTCATCCAATCCATGATACAACTTCTCAAGGATAAGAATGATGGGAAAGTGAAAAAGAGAGAGTTCAGGAAACGATTACGTGGTATAGAAGATGAGTTGGAGCGTATTGTAGATGATACTTCATACAAAGGACGTGTTAATCATGGAGATGATATCACATTGGCAACCAAACTGTTAGTTCTACTACACTGGGCCGTTCCAGGTGAGTTGTATATCGTTTGTATATGTTTATATGCGTACTCTTTTGTGTATATATGTTTGCATAGTACACATACATTTTGTGCACATCATGTGTTCTAATTTTGTGCACATCATATGCACACTTTTTATAATCACATATTCTCATCATAACATCTACTTCATTAATCATATCTACAGATAGTATGAAGAAGGAAGGTACAAACAAGATAGATGAAACTTTAGGATGTATCATGACCATCAAGAGATCCTTCCCCAGTTCATTAAATAATGAGGCGTGTGGAAGATACCTCACAAAGGAAGAGATGGATGAGATGGAGAAGATGATTGCAGTACACGACTTCTATCCAGTTGTTGCAAAGAACAAAGAGACATTCGATTCTGATATGAATAAGTTCGCTCAAAAGGAGCTTGAGATATCAAGAGATGAGTTTGATCTACTTTGTGGATTGTTGTATCTGTGCAAAGTCAGTTACTTCAACTTGTTGAATGATGGAGTGCCATGTCCAACCGTATGTGCATCAAGTACCGTCGATAACAAGCTACTTGTTACCGCTACTACTGCCAATCGTGGTCCTACAGTGACCGATACGATGATTGACTGCGGAGAGCTCTCTCATCCCGAGTGTTATTGTGCAGGTTGGATTGGTAATCTACTCATCTTTCCACCAAAAAGATTAGATGCTCAGTGCCGAACAATCAAACTTGCTTACTCATATGTTTGCAATACTCCTCTCGTCACTCGTATTTCATATCGTTTTGCTGGACATGATGACAAATCTGCCGAGGAGCTTGAGTTGTTTGCAGATGCCATTCGTGCAAGCTGTATCAAGGGCGGTAGAGCTTCAGGTAGTATGCGCATTGAGGCCTCAGAGTTTATTAATGAGTGTGTCAAGTCTGGCATGAGTAGGTCGGATGCTATTGAGTTGCTTCGATCTATCGATACAAAGCTTGCTAGTCTATTTGAAGGATCGGTCAAGGGTGGTGAGAAGACAGGTAGTATGATATCTGATGCAGCAGATTTTGTTCGTGAGGTTGTAAACTCTGATGTTGGTATGAATAGAGAAGATACTATTGAGTTGCTTCGATCTATTAATACAAAACTTGCCAATTTGTATGAGGGTAGTTTCAAGACGGATAAGTTGAGAAGAATAGCAGCTGGTAAAGATATGACTGAGTATGTATGGGAGTGTTGTTGCAAAGAGAAGAGACAAGGATACATTGATACTACCCAAATGTGGTGCGAGACGTGCCAGATGTTTCGTAATACTACCAATAGAAATCCTGATGGTGAGCTTGTTTGGAGACTTCCAGCAGTTCATCATGATGAGCAGGAGAAGGCTCGTCAGCTATCTGCACAGCAACCAAAGGCTATAGCCAAAGCTCGAGAGAATGCAGCTCAAGTAGAGAAGAGAAGAAAAGAGGTTTCTACCAAGTATAAAGGAGTGCAGAATGCTAATAAGATGAAGCCTCCACCTCCTCCACCTAAGAGTTAGCATAAGATAGCTGTTAATATATCAAGATAGAGTAAAGTTAAATGATAATAAGCTTAGGTATTCGGCAGCTACTTTGACCAATTCGAGCTTTTCCTGATGATCGATGCCTAGTCCTACTCTTCGAACGACTCTTTGACTTACGCTTTTGTTTGGCCTCGGCTGCTGAGCTATCTTCTTCCTCATCTTCTTCTCGAGGTACCGGACATAAGTCAAGATAAGGCATTACCTTAAAGGGTGCCGTTGCACCTGCACAATACTGCATTTTATCATTGTTCACACGCATTAGTTGATTGGCGAAGCCATAGATAGTGCCGTAATGTTTCAAGTAGATATTACCATCATTATCTGTATTAGTTTTCTCGTTGTCGTTTAATAGCTCCTGCAAGGTAGGACTTCTTCTCCATCTCATCAAGCTCATCATTATCGTATCGTTCAATGAAATCATACATTTTCTTCAAGCCGACTTCTCTCACAATATCCCAGTCTGATTGCAATTTCTTGAACATGGTAGTCTTGTACCAAGGAATGTACTTTGCCATGAGGAACTCTAGTGGGAAGAGATTCATCTTGTTTGTTGTGCCAAATACTCCTATGGCCGCATTAACAAACCTTTCATTCTCAGAGTTCTCTGCACGAACGTTTGGATCAGGGTTCACAATACTGGCTGAAGTTTCTAACTGCTGACCAAACATGAAGGAGGTGAACATATCGAACGCGGTGTAGTTGAGATATTGATTCATATCGGCTTCAGCGTGAAGTGGTGCCATGGCAGACGCAGTTGTAGCTGCCTCGATTATACCCGGTAAGAATTGTTTCGCCGCCTTGGGATCGAGCATACCTGTCTGCATGAATGTTCTATGACGTTTCCAGCTATCCCCGTTATCGAATAGACCATAATCGTGTGTTTCGCCAGTAGCATCTGCTTCTTTCTTCTCTGTTACTAATACCGATCCACTCTCCTTCATCGCACGTTTCCATTGCCACAATTTCTCAACAATTCCACCGGGATATGCGCCCTCTGATCTAATAACCTTGGCCTGATGATATGATAAGAAGTAGATGCATTAAGAAATTGTATACAATATGAGAAGTTTGGTTAGTATAATAGAAGTAGAGAAGTAAGTACACGCAAAAAAAGAGATGTAATAATGTAATTTGTTGTGAGAGTTGCACAGATCATGTTTGAGAACTCACCATCTCCCTTGGATCATATATAGTATACATTAATCCATGTAAGCCAATGCCAAAGCCAGGAAAGCCGCTCAATATGAAATTACCTTATATAATAGTTGCAATATTTAGAAATTTTGTGCATATCATATGCACAAAAAATAGAAGATAACTTACCAAACTTCTCCCTCATCGTGTTGTTGAACGAGTACTGATTATCAAAGGTAAAGATTGGTACACCACTATGATGAGGGATCATACTACCAACGAATGGTAATGTAGGTAGTTTGTTCATCACAGGTGTAGTAAAAGGACAACCCTTTGATTTTGACGATGAGGTGGCGGCTTCATTAGTTGTTGTTGGTATTGTGCTGAGCGAACGACGAGCCACCGCCGCCGCACATGATCGTCGAGAAGCCACTAAACTAGATGAAATCATCTATATACTTCTACTCTTCTTATTGCAATAACCATTAGCAGGCAAGACACATCCAACGCAATAAATGCATGCAAAAAATAATCAAAGAAGCAAAGCGTACAATACTATTATTTATCGTCGTAAGCGTACGTACATAGTGGGCTTTATCCTTTAGCCTCTAAGGTTATGCAAGTGAATTACTGCTTACCCCTTCAATTATCTTCGTATTATTACAAGTCATAGTCACTCTTTCTCAATAGTCGGGTTTAGAGTACATAGAGCGGCGGCGCGATCAACTTCCAATCATAAAGCAATCATAAAACAATTCTACAATTGAGTAGCCATCTACTTCGTGTTCATTCAACTCTATCTCTTCTTTTCTACTATACCCACAATAATAACAATATAATATCTCATCTATGTCCGATCATCAATATCAAGAACAACGATGCCCTCGTCGTCCTCGTCGTCGACAATCTGTTACATTCAATGATACCAGCCAAATGGCTATTGTGTCTGATCTATCTACTATCGTAGATAGAGATGAGCTTTGGTATACACCAGATGACTTACATGCCTCAAAGACTAACCAACTATACTGCAAACAGATGGTTAAAGAGTCCATATCATCGAAGCAAGTACCAACCGCAAGTGACATCCTCGGCCTTGAAAAGTTCCTAACCGATCAACTTACAGTTGAGTATGTGAATCGACGATATAAGTTACGGAAGAGTGTATTAGATGAGGCACGATGGCAAGAAGAGATGAGGCGTATACGCCGACGTAATACCCCCCATGCCGATCATGATTATATCGACCAAGATATGGATACACTAGCACGGATATCATCAGAACAAAGTAAATGGGCATATGAAAGGGCAAGAGCAGCAGCCTTATTTCTACAACAGGATCAAGAACATGAGGCACGGTTGATGTTGCAACAAACAGTTGATACGACATGTCAAGACTTGCAATCCAGAAGAGTATCCCCCGACACGACACAAGAGAGTAGTAGTGCAGCGACCCCCATGTCCTCCTGAATAACCACCCTCAGCAGGATTAAGGGCAGGAGTAGTATAGTTGGTGAGGGTGTGATTTTAGATACCCCTTGTAAGGACATAACCTTTTTGTGCACATATCATAGTAGGAGTAGAAACTTTCCCCAAGTTGTAATAAGATAAACAAGGCAGTTTTACAGAATATACTTTAACAAAATAAACTATAAAAGACTGCCTATGTAAACTAACATCTTATTAGATTATCTCTTTAACTCGGAGACGATGTCGGCAAGTATATCTTCTTTACAGGCTACGTAGCTTCTCATCAATCGAACAACCTCTTGTTCATCAAAGGCATCAAAGTGTTCCTTAGTTCGGGCGATGAGCATGCCTGATATCTCTCCTAGTGCCGCATTAAAACCGTGCTTATCCTTATCGAAGTTATCTTGGTGTTGACGTGGGATGACAATACACCGAATGATGGGAGTGCCGTCCTTGTCGTCTTGTTCTTGAATGAATAACACATTATGTGGTATTCTCTTATTAAATAGATACTTGACAAAACGAGACACTGCCTTATGCAAGCAATTGTCATCCTTGGATTGAAATGAAAAACATGGTACCATCCAACCTAGTTCGTTCACTGTACAATCTATTCCATCATAACAACTTGTAACATGTCTCTTTATTCCAGAATATGCAATTGGGAAATTAGTCCGACCTTTCATTAGCGGTATACCACGTGCCTCGTGATCCAATTCAGAGGGATAAAGTACATGTAGATGGAGATGATTAATACTTGAGAATGCACCGAGACTGTTAAACCCAATACAAAAGGAGGTCCCGATGCATTTACGGAGTAACTTTACAGCCAATTCGATGGGTTCACAAGTTAGTTGTTGTGGACGGCACTGTTCGCACCACGGCACTAACGACCCGTGGCCATACATGAGAGGTGATACATTGACCAATATCTTATGTGTATCCTCATTATCCACAATTTGTAGTAGTGTTTCATTATCAGATGCTTTATTAAAGTTGAATTTGCTTGGGTTGAAGGCACTATCAATTGCAATATGTTCTGAGTTTTGGGAAGGGCGTTTAAGCGCAAATAGACTAGGTTCGTGTTCCGCTAGTAAACCAAGATTACCAGGTAATATCTGACGACGGAGCACGTCACTTGCAAGAGGATCAGTTCGTATTATATTCTCCGCTCTACATCTTTCAAATTGTTGCTTCATTGTTTTATCAAAATTATCATAACTTTCTGTGGTACTATCGAGTACAAACGATGGTGCGGCGGCAAGAGTAGATAATGGACGACCTATTCTGACTATTGTCTGCTCAGCGCTGGGTAGCGGCATAGGGGAGCGTAGTAGTAGCATGGTTGTTGTTGGCAAAAAATTTATACTCTATGTAATGACTCGGCCGATGACTCGGATTTGGATACAATACCCCGCGACCGGATATACGATCAATCCAGTGATTTGATGACTTTTGAATAAAGAGTTATCAATCAATAACATCAAATACAATAACTTGTTAACATTGCAATAGAAGTTTTATAATAATTTGAGAAATAAGATGATGATAGTGTTGTTATTAATAATGACCTCCTTGAGCATACATATGCAAGTGCAAGGCGGCTCGATTTTCATCTGGTGGGAAGAAAGTAGAATACTATCGTAATCATCCACTTACTGGTAGTCCAGACTTTACCAGGGCTGTGATCGTTATCCATGGTTGGGCCCGAAATGCTGATGATTACTATAACTCTGTTATGGAATCAAAGGATTTATTCCCAGGTGTAGGAGATGATACAGTTATTATTGCACCGAGATTCCAGTCTGAAAGTGATGGGCCTGCGGATGATGAACTGTATTGGTCTACGGGTGGATGGTCAATGGGTAGCAATTCATTAGATGGTGCAGATTTCTCATCCTTTTCGGTCGTTGATGGATTGTTGGAAAGTATATCAAGTAGGTTTCCAAATGTTACTGATGTTGTGATTGCGGGTCATGGCGCCGGAGCACAGTTTGTACAGAGGTATGCTGGTATAGGACGAGATATGAAAAATGTTATAAGATGCGATATTAAGGTGCGATATGTCGTTAGTAACCCGGGAAGTTATATGTGGCCTACAAGTCAAAGGCCCGGTTCTACATTAGGGTGTGACGGGCTTACCGAGTTCATTACTGGAGAGAAAGGAGTTGATCAATGCCCATCTAGTACATCAATTATTACAGATCCTATGATTTGCAATGATGCTGCCAGTTTTATTGATGTGAAATACTTGGAATATGAAACGGATATTGACGAATCTAATGGCTCTACTCCTATATGTGTTCATAAAAACATTGGCAAAACAAATGAAAGGGTAACAATGACAAATAAGCATGGATCCAATGCGGCATGGGTTTGCGAGGGATCAGGAACATATGACATGTACAAGTATGGAATCTCTGATGTTTCAACTGTTCTGCCATATGCTTCGTCTCTATCCATCTCTGATATACAACAAAGTCTAGTAAACCGTAACGTGTTCCTGCTTCTGGGTACTGGGGATAATAGTCGTACCAATAGTCCACAGCCGGACACTTCATGTGAAGCTGATTCACAGGGTCAGCATAGATTTGAACGGGGTATGAATTACAGGGATAGTATCAAAGCTTTGAGCTGTGGTTCCCATACAACTGTAACTACAGTGTTGAATGTCGATCATGATCACAATGGAATGTTCGTTTCTCCTCAAGGAGCCATGGCGTTGTTCATTGGTTAGATAAAGCTTGCCGGTAGATCAGGTCTAAGTATCTACTAAGCTCATTACTAATAATACCTGAACAGTCATCTATTTTATAAAATCCTTTCTCTATCCCAATCGAAACTTAATAACCTCTTCACCTCCCTGATCACCACCTCCACCAACAATACCCATCTTCCTTTCCAAATGACCACAGCATAAATCCCAATAATGCGGTACACCCTTCACCTCTAATATCTTCCGTGCCACTCCCGAACTTTCGGCATTTTGAAACATGAAAGTATGAAATGAACGTTTCATTACCATACCATTCCATATTAATTCACATTCATTATTTGGATTGAACTTTTTACGTTTCTCCTTCTTCTCTTTCTTTTTGATTGGTTGACCTTGTTCATCTAATTCGTCATCTTCACCAATCATTAATTCCTCCTCTTCTTCTTCTTCTTCTTCGGGTTCTTCTTCGTAAAAATCTTCACCCTTCCATTTCATACGGACTGTCATTAATCGGATATATCGTTTAATTGCCTTTTCGCCACCCTCGGCTACTACCAGTGCCATACCACCTCCTCCTCCTTCATTATTCTCCCCATTATCACCACTACTGTTATTGTATTCATCACATTCCAATACACCACCAGTAATACCATTCTGCTGTGCATTTAAATCAACCTTGGCACGATGATATGGATGACTCATATCCTTTACATAAAATAAGGCCACACTAACACTTTGAGATGTATCCTCGTATAACTTTCGTGCATGCTTTGCTGACTTCTCTTCCTTGGTCAATTTTCGATCAGCATTCATCTTATCATGTTTGAGCTTGCGTTGTTGTATTTGTGTCATGACAACTGCTTCCATCTTTGATGGGTCGAGTATGGCTTGATCACCTAATACCTTCATATAATTACTTAATGTTAATCGAGGCTCGGGTGGTGGCACTAATCCAGCCGCCTGTAAATCCTGCTGTTCACGTAATCGTTCAGCTCTACGTAACTTACGATGACGTTTACGTTCTGCTTTAGTTAAATGCAACGTGGGTGGTTTATTTTTGAGTGCCTCCTTGGCTAACTTTTGTTGTGGTGTTAATATTGGTATAGGATGTTGTTGTAATTTATATGTTTTAGTATTGGATAAGGAAGCGGTATTGTAACATTTTTGGATTAGTTGGTTGTGTACTTCTCTTTGGGATTGATATTGTTGTTGTATTGTGTTCTCTTCTTCCTTGCCTTCGGACGCTGCCTGCTGTTGTTGCTGTTGCTGTTTGTCAACAACCATAGATTTCTTCTTATTCTTACTAATAATAGCCTTTTTTTCCTCACTAACCAACTCTTTCCGTAACTTACTAGGTAACAACTCTGCATCCCACCATTCCATTGCATATGGCATTGAATTATAAACAGCCGCACTAATAGCAGCGTTAATCGCAACATTATTAGTTTCAACATTAACATCTTCAATAGATGTTAGTATCTTCTTCTTTGGTAAATAATCTTCCAATTGTATATCGGGTGCATCATATCGTGATGCTATTGTTTGATTCGTAGTGCCTGCTTCTGATTGTCCATAATAGTTTGTATTATTCATACCTCCTTCATTATTATCACCACTCGCACCATAACCCATACCAACACTTTTAACAACATTACCAACTTTACGTCCACTAATAAATCCTGATTGTTTCGCTAATTCTGCCTGTGCACGTTTCTTCTCACCCAATGCAATGTAAGTACCGGGCGTGACAAAGTTGATTGGACGTGATTTTAATCTATTTTTGGATGGGTTTGATAATCGTGTGTCTAGTATAACCTCCTCCTCTTCGGGTTGTGATTTGGGTAGGGCACCCTTGGCTTTGGCTGCTGCAACAATACTCTTTTTATCCTTAGGCTTTTGCTGTACAACTGGCTGGGTTGTTGTAATTGTATGTGCCAAGTATGGATTAATTTTAGCTTTTGTAGATTCGATACGTAATTGTTCTTCATGTTGTTGTTTTTCTAATAAACGTGTTGAGGTTGTGGATGATAAATCTAGTTCGAATACTTTTGCACGTTTGGATTGTGGTTGTTGTGTATCATTATTGGTTGTGGTAGATTGAGAGGAGGAGGTTGTATCGAGTGGACGTTTTTGTATAGTGTTAACTTGTGGTGGTGGTGGAGGTAATTGTTTAGTTGTAGGCGGAGGCTTACTGACACCAGCAGAAGTACGAGCCTTTAATGCAGCCAATCTAGCTTGGATGGATGCCTGTAATGCCGCCGCTCGTGACTTTGGATCCGTATTAGTAGTAGTAGTGGCAACTTTACCATTAGAAATATTTTCAGATTTTGTTGGTTGGGGTGCTGTGCTTTTCTTCTTGGATGGCTCTGCCGACGAGCTGTTGTCAGCGTCGGCGCTGTTAGGTCCATCACCCCATCGTCGTTTTCGACGGCCGGGGGTGGTTTGTTTAGTTGGTTCTTCAGTTGCCATCTTATTACTTTGCGGCAATATTGCTTGGTTGTTGGCGGCAGAGGAGGCAGCGAAGCTTAGACTGAATTTGTTGTTTAGGATACTGTTTTGTATTCTCATAATTTTTCATTTTGGGCTGGTGGTGTCGATTATGTATGTATGGTTGGATAGTATTCATCTAATAAATAGCAATAGTATATAAACAATGGGTTGTTGTCAATCAGCAGCAGCAACTTCAGCTTATCCTGGAAATCGTAGGCCCGTCAAACCAACATATCAACCAAATGATAATGAATACAAATCAGTAGATAAGAATACAAAAGTATGTACTGCACACTTTGTTACCTGTCCGGGTGGGAATGCATTGAGGTTAGTTGATAAGCCGAATAGGGCCGCGGTTGGTGAGGAGGTTAATAGTGGTGGACTTGCTAGATATATATCAGGTGAGTTTAATAGTATAATATTATGTTGTTTGTTTGTTGGAAGACTGAACTATTATGAGAACTGCACTGTGCTATTAGGTTGTTTGCTTTATTTTACATATGTGTTGTTGCTTATCATCATTCTATAATATCTCATTTGCATTTTATTTAACCTTCTCTATTCACACCCGTTGGTTTGAAATTGTATTGCAATCGTATTGCAAATGAATCATTACAAATACACAAAACCAAAACTAAACAAATAAAACTAAAAACAATACTTTATACAAACAGTTACATTACCAGACGGAGTACAAGCAGGAGATGTAATACACGTCCGGGCACCAGATGGTAGATTAAATGCAATAACAGTACCAGACGGTATGGGACCAGGATCAACATTTACAGTAGAATTCTCCACGGATGTAGAACCACCAAAGGAGGAAGAGGCATTAACACCAGGTGTATATGTTCCGACGGTTGTTGCTGAGCCCGAGGTTGAAACTGGAGTACCGTATAATCCTAATTATAAGAGTGGTGATGGTATGGAAAGTAATAGCGGGGCTGTCACTGCTCAACCGACTTCAGGTCCATATGTCCCTGCTTCTTATGCTCCATAAGAGATGGGGGTACTATCATGTATGTATGTATTGTATGTTATGAAGTGCTTTGGTTGATTGTTTATCTGTTTTGCAAGTTTAGATGTTAAGAGTACTGGGTCAAGTGGCCTCTTTTGGGTGATATATCATCAAAAACAAACGACAAAAGATTATGGGATTGGTTGATTTGTGTAGGATAGTACCCTATGTTGCTTATCGGGCTTTTTAAGTATGTCTATTATAAACATACTATGTAATATTACTGGTTAAAGTGTGCCACTGTTATCAAGCGGTGTTGTGCAGCACCATCCCCCGCCCCCCCCCCCATAAATCCTCTAATCCTCAACAATTTGTGCTCACTATTTTCGTCATAATGAATACCAATTGAAAGATATCAACTATCGACATGATATATACATAAGGTGTATCTATTGTGGTGCTGCTTCCATTGACGGGCCTTGGAAAACGGTCATTTTATTCTATCGTCATAATCCTACCAATTGAAAGATATTATCTACTAACAATGATATATATTGGTTTATACTTTCTCATATCTACTCTTCTTTGCTCTACTGGCCTCCAAAGATAATTTGCCATTGCTGTGATATCATCCCGGCCGACAACTAAGAACTCTGACACTGAACTTGCGACAGACAGACACTACAATGATAGGCAACCGCTCACAATATCCTCCTTGAACAACAGTAGTGGTCGCATGTATGCTTTCCATTTGCTTGGTAAATATACCTATCTTCTATTTAAAAGAGCGTGCATACTATCGGTATTTAGTGCATATCAAGTGGAAATAAAATTCACTCACTTTTACACGACATTCATCTATCAATAGGTAATGTATCAATCATCCTATCAACACAATGAAGAAGAAGCGTAGCGGAAAGCAGAAATCTAATAATACACAAAACAACAAATCCAATAATAACCGTACTAACGCTGGGGTTACTATTACACCTGATAAACATCACAATAATTCACGTCCCTGCTCTGCATTGGCTTCTTCTATTTCTAAAGAGATTTTTCCATCTCTAATAAAAATGATACAGATGATATATCGACGGACAAATTACTACTTACACAACAACCTTTATTTGCATTTATGATATTACGGCACATGATTGGAGAGAGAAAGAAGATTCGGGCTGAGCAGGGAGTTGTTGTGGATGAGCATGTAGATGATGAGACTGAACCCCAAACTATCAATACTGAGTTGGGTATACTTCTAGATTCATACATTGATTCTAAAGAGGCAAGTGATGTACTTGATAGCGAAGCTAAGAGGTGGGGAGAGAGGGATATTGAATCATTTGTTACCCATCTTACAGAGAAGTTTGATTGTCATGCCAAGAAGATGAAGAAAAAGTCAGATAAAGAATCATCTAATATCAATTCTTTGGAGTTAAAAGAAATACTACCCACGATATCAAGTATGGATGTGGCGAATGTTCCATGTGTCGGAAATCTTTTGATGAGCAGCTAAGCAAGGTGATTGATAAACCCATTACTTTGAATGGAGACAATGTGGTCAACAATAACAATTCGATTGAATCATCTAACTTATCTACAAGTCCGCCCGAGGACCAGTCGAAAATAAAAATCATGATAATAAAGTACCCATTAACCGACCATTTTACAAATTTCTACATAGGACCTAGTACTCAAACGGGTTTTAAGAGGGCCCGAAGGCCC
>Ga0214479_100927_pt1 | contig 14136 bp, 9 predicted proteins | sample M1_20Mar14CPVII9_5_FD_165054 | JGI IMG/M metagenome (GOLD analysis project Ga0214479, IMG submission 165054) | Marine eukaryotic communities from Monterey Bay, California, United States - M1_20Mar14CPVII9sort6BwellE14 | ecosystem: Environmental > Aquatic > Marine > Unclassified | place: USA...
TAAGCGAAATCATAAAAAACGGCTGCATTTTCATGTTTTCGTATATCAGTCTGGCCATAAGGGTGGCCATAGGGTAACTTTGGCGTTCAGAATGTGTTTGATGGCCATAGCTTGGTTGTAGAGATGATATGGTCATAGAGTGGTGATAGCATTTTCAGTTAATTTAGGTTGATTCGTATGGCCATAGGATGGTCGGACTTTAGCAAAAATTGGGTCCGGCCATCGTATGACCAGATTATTTTTTGCGGTGAAGATGTGTATTTTTTTGTCGAATCCTTTCTACTCTGAAAACGATGTCCGCACAAAGTTTCACAACTACTGCCAATCGAATACAACGTTAATACTAATCAAATAATCGTACTATTTGTATGCAAAAGCAGAGTTAATAGAGTAATCGATATTGCAAACGCCACAGTGTGCAGCAGCCAGTCCATTCATAATTAATATTTTAGCGATAAACGGGGGGCAGTAATGAAAGATAAAGATGAGCCCCATCATGACGACACTCTACTACAACAACAAACAATCTATTCAACATTACTATAATAACTAAGAGCATATCAACGTTTCATGTGCAGAAGGAGCTGATTAGGGGACCCCCCACTTAAAGATAGAGAATAAAGATACCAAATCAATTGTCAACTAATATCTTTTTTATTGCATGCCATTGCAAAGGATTGACAACTCATCAGAAGACGCTCCGATACGACCAGCCTTGATAATACCACTCATCTATTAGCTCGTCTCTTTACTAGATATTAACAGTGGGGAGGAAAGTAGTTGACTATAAGCATACAAGACGGCAAGATAGCAACAGGATACCGAGAAGATCATATCGATAGTATAGAGTACATAAGTATCAAATATCAAGAGGCAAAGCTTTAGATTCGTATCGATATAAAACAATGAGACCATTATCAAAAGAACAACAATCAGCAGCAAAGCAAATGGCTGCAAATCAACAAAGCAGCGGCGGCAGTGCAAGCGTAGCCCCATCAGTTCAACCATCACTCCGTTCAACAAAATCAATACCCCAAGTTAACAAACACACAAACGATGAAACACTCGATGACGGTACCCGTATCATATCACATGTTACAGAAATTAAACAAGAACATGAATACGGAGGCACCACAGTAACCAATACCAACACACGTAAAATTGAAGATATCATCGTCGAGGAACGTATCATCGGTGAAGAATTGGGCTTATTTGAAATATTAATGTGTTGTTGTCCATGTTTCAAAAAGAAGAAGAAGAATAATAAAGAAGAAGAGAAAGAAAAGTGGAAAAAGGTTACCCCTAAAAAGAGTGATACATCATGGCAAACTAAGAAGAATAATGATGGTGATGAAAAGGCTAGTAAGATGGAGGAGAAACAGATACAAGATCGTGATAAGTTACGGAAGGAGTTAGATGATTTATTGGTTAAGAATAAAGAATGATAGAGTACACGGGGGTGTATAGAGTTCTATTCTATCCGTGTTGGAGGCATATGGGTGATTAGTATACCATGAGAAGATATTGGGGAAGAGTGTAGTTAATATCTGGCTCATATGAATGAATGCAGAAGAGAGAGTATATAACATGTGTAAAGATTCTTCCATTATACAAATCTTGTTATATACCAGAAGGATACATCAAATGAAGTCTACTACCGACCGAATCTAATACAACCATACATATTTAGTTTATTATAGCATCAAAAGAGGCAGCAGCTTCAACTGTTCTAATAATATCCAATATATTAATAATAACGACAATCCTTTTGGGCAGCAGCAGCTTTATCCCTCTGAGCACTTTTGATCTCCCCCAAGTATAATTGGTAAGCTTGTAATGCTTTTGTGTAATCTTCTTTTGCTGCATATCCATCTATGTACATGTTTTGTATCCGCTTTAAAGAGTAAGCACCTCCGCCTTTTACTGCAATCATGTAGTGTTTGATTGCTCTGTCCATGTTGCCTGCGTCTCCCTCCATAATACCTAGATTGTGCCTTGCCTTTACATTCCCTTTTATAGCTGCTAGTTCGTAGTAATATAAAGTCTTCTCCTTGTCAACTTCCACGCCATAACCACGTTCATATGCATAACCAATATTGAAATATGCTTTAGAATAACCAAGCTCACCTGCCCGATGCCAAAGTTCTAATGCCTTTGTATAACTTTGAGGCAATCCACCCTCCCCACGAGAATAGTTACATCCTATAGTGTTTATTGCAATGGGATCAACCAATTCCGCTCTTTTCGTTGTCCTCTTAACGTGTTCCTCATCTGATGTAGGTGTTGGAGTTCTACAAAATTAGCATTTCTTATTATCAACTTCATTGCCTTGGTTATCATAGACAGGAGCATAAGCACATCCACTGCAAATCTCCTTTCCGCAACATGCATAATATCTACGTCCCATGTGATGTGTCGGTAATCTTAGGAAACAAATTGGACAATCTCCATATTGTGGCGGTGGCTCTGCAAATAGCTTTTCATCATGTAAATCAGCTGCATACCTTTCACATTGTTTCTTATGCTTTGATCGATGCTTCTTTTTACAGGCGGCATTGCAGTATTTCACCATCTTACATTTATTACATATGTTCATATTATCACTACTACCTTCCTTTCCACAATTAGCACATAATGATAGATTAGTATTGATATTATTATCTTCGGTGCTCATATTTTTCAATATATCGTTCACTTCACATACATCATCATTTGATTTTGCTGATGCAATGTCACAGCCATCGGACGTACTCATATTGGAAACACTTCCTATATCATACTACTATTGCAATAAAGTTGATACCAAGGTGATGCAGTCTCTTCTATGCCGCTTATGTCTGTTATATACGTAGGTACTATGGCTCTTCTAATTACTTACTCCAACGCGATAACAAAAAGTTTCTAAGGAATGATAAGAGAGTTCTCTCTATGTATCTACTTGTGGAACAAATTAAGGTGTCACTTTGACACCCTATAATATGTAAGGTAATTACCTAAGTAGTTTGTTAGGTAGTAACCTTTCTGAGTTGAAGCGGCTTTGCCGCTCATCACTCACTTTTTTTCTCAAGCACTTTCATCATGACGCTCGCCGTCCCCTATCTTCTCCTACGCTATACTTCATAACTACAATAGTTGACAACGTACTACTGCATACACGCTATAACGATATAATCCGTTATGATATTCAAAGAGGTTGGTACTACCAACTACCTTAGTTACTACGAAATGTATACTTCCATCAGCACATCAAAAAAATGATAGACGATGATGCATCGGGTGGCCAGCTCTATTTGTGAAGGCTATACGCTATCTCGTACTCAACTACGCGATGCCCCTTAACGGATATTTATTAGAGAAGTACCAAATGATCGTATCATACATCATATACTCGAGATAAATCAGCATCGATGTCATCCGCCACTTCACTCATTTTTCGAATTATTCTTATGTTAGATTGACAACTCTACACGGAGCAATATTGGTAGAAAACGTATGATGATGCACAACAATCAACATTAGATATATGAGAACGTATCCTACTGCATATCTAGTATGGTCTGGCCGTATATGGATAGATTGGATACGATATTGATGGATGATATAAAAATGCACACATGATATGCACAAGTTGTTATGTTGTATCATCCCATTATACAAATGATGTGAGAGTGGTTGCAGGGGAATTATCGGGGTACTAGAAGACTGTACAGAACGAATTATAGTCCAACTCAATGATTATTGGATTGCAATATGCTCGTATATGATATTTTTTCTCAAGCACTTTCATCATGACGCTCGCCGTCCCCTATCTTCTCCTACGCTATACTTCATAACTACAATAGTTGACAACGTACTACTGCATACACGCTATAACGATATAATCCGTTATGATATTCAAAGAGGTTGGTACTACCAACTACCTTAGTTACTACGAAATGTATACTTCCATCAGCACATCAAAAAAATGATAGACGATGATGCATCGGGTGGCCAGCTCTATTTGTGAAGGCTATACGCTATCTCGTACTCAACTACGCGATGCCCCTTAACGGATATTTATTAGAGAAGTACCAAATGATCGTATCATACATCATATACTCGAGATAAATCAGCATCGATGTCATCCGCCACTTCACTCATTTTTCGAATTATTCTTATGTTAGATTGACAACTCTACACGGAGCAATATTGGTAGAAAACGTATGATGATGCACAACAATCAACATTAGATATATGAGAACGTATCCTACTGCATATCTAGTATGGTCTGGCCGTATATGGATAGATTGGATACGATATTGATGGATGATATAAAAATGCACACATGATATGCACAAGTTGTTATGTTGTATCATCCCATTATACAAATGATGTGAGAGTGGTTGCAGGGGAATTATCGGGGTACTAGAAGACTGTACAGAACGAATTATAGTCCAACTCAATGATTATTGGATTGCAATATGCTCGTATATGATATTCGCAACAACATATGCATAGAAAATGCATAAAACAATCACACAACATGCCCCAAACCAGTTCACATTGCGATAAAGTAGATTATAAACATTATTAGATACTAAAACTATGAATTCATACACTAGATAAGCATATCATACGTGTGTAGAAGCAATGTAAATGCAAAAGTGGTAGAATACATACTATATCTAGACTTGCATAGAAATAGATGTATCATTGTACCACTATAGCAAATGAGTATCTATATCTTCTCTTCATGTATAATACTTGAGGATAGGATGATATGTTGGCTCTCGGCAGCCTCCGGCGGCCTCATATTGAGCAGCTAAAGTTATCAAAGAAGAGTCGGCAGAATGGGTTATGAGCCAAAGTTTGGGTGTCAGATTGACACCCTATTTTGACTCATATTTTGCTAGATTGAGATTTGTGTGTAGCTACCGTGTTTTAAGGTGTAAGATACCTCCTCCTATTTTAGAATATTTTAGGAAAAGGTGTTGAGATGACACCCAAATGGATACCGGGTGCACGTAGGAACTAGTAATTTACACCCAAATCTGGTGTAACTGTGGTTAATTGGGACATACTAAAAGATATGGGGGGAGAATGTACTTACGTAAGTAACCAAAGGAGTATATAGATGAATTCACAGGAGAGAGAGTAAAACTTGTGTCAGTTTACCCTAGGTAACTCCTACACGATTTAAGTGTCGAGAAGGGGGTCGCTCATTGCAGAGTGGTATTGGACATTTCGAAGACATTCTGAATTTTAGGCGAGAGGATACCGAAACCAAGAAAGGTGCGAGGATACCTGAGGATACCCTTAACAGCGTTTATCGCCAAATCAGCTCTTATCTACTAGCCATAAATAGACCTGTCTCCCCTACTGTCAACAGCGAGCGTAGACCCGTCTCCCCTACGTGTCAACGTTCAAGAAGTACCTGACTCCTGTAGAACATAACCATATCTCCTACATCACATCTACCACATCTACAACACCACCGATCACCGCCGCCGCCACCGCCCACCACCGAGTATTATTAAGATTCCATTCAGTCATACATCATCGATCTCCCCATTATATCCCCCATCGAATATTTTGCAATAAAAGATAAAAGATCGGTAACAGTGCACCACCATAATCATAGATTGAACCAGTGTACCATCTTAATAGTAACCATAACCACTACCACACATCCCCTATCGATCTCCAGCATACCGCATTCGCATATCTCTCTCTCATACAACTAATATTATCTCCCCCCATCCCCTCAACGGGTGCACCAGCGTGATATCTGAACAGGTGTACCAGCGTGACATCTAGCAATTAGTGTCCAGTGTTGCTTTGGATGTTATTGGTAGTATAATATATTGAGCATCATATTCGAAAGCATTCAGATTTGTGCCTGAATCCCCTCGGTGTCGGACTAAAGCATGTACATGAATGTGAAGGGTGAATAAAAAGAGCTCCATCGACAACGGGAAGTTTGGCACAAAACACAATCCTCTATCAACGTATCAATTTAACGACCTGGTTATATCAATAAAAGATGTCAGCTCGTCAAATTGCAGCACTATTAAAATCTAACAGGCAAGATGGCTGGACTAACAATAACAACAATCGTAACGCCCATCAAGTGCATAATAATAATAATGTGATCAATACAACTATGTATCCGGAACAATTTTGTTGTTGTGGATTATTATTAGTTGCACTATTAGTTGCATTCATGTTTATATTTACATTATTATTAAAATTGTTGGTAAACTGTGCAGGTTGAACGATCTGCCCAATCAAACCAGCCGATAACTGTTGTTCCGGATACATAGTGGTATTGATCACATTATTATTATTATTATTATGCACTTGATGGGCGTTACGATTGTTGTTATTGTTAGTCCAGCCATCTTGCCTGTTAGATTTTAATAGTGCTGCAATTTGACGAGCTGACATCTTTTATTGATATAACCACAGATATCTATGGATTATTATGCAATTGCTTTAATTTTTAATGGTAAAAGATGAAGATGGTTATTAATCTTAATGGTGAGCAGATGGTTGTAGTACCGATCAAATACTACTCGGTCGTTAAATTGATATGTTGATAGTTGATATTGATAGAGGATTGTGTTTTGTGCCAAAAACTTCCCGTTGTCGATGGAGCTCTTTTTATTCACCTTCCACATTCATGTACATGCTTTAGTTCAGCTGCCGAGGGGATTTAGGCACCTTGACACCTTGACATGTCGAGGGGAGTCAGGTACTTCTTGAGCGTTGACACCAAGGGGAGACAGGTCTATGCTCGCTGTTGACACCAAGGGGAGACAGGTCTATGTCGCTTAGGCTAGTAGATAAGATCTGATTTGGCGATAAACGCTGTTAAGGGTATTCTCAGGTATCCTCGCACCTTTCTTGGTTATTGGTATCCTCTCGCCTAAAATTCAGAATGTCTTCGAAATGTCCAATACCGCCTGGAATGAGCGACCCCCTCTGGACACATCAATCGTGTAGGAGTTACCTAGGGTAAACTGACTATCATATATTATCATCACTCGATTTACTATACTTTCGTGACTTATTGCGTATACGCTTCGATTGAAACCATCCACCTTCTTCATTGGCACACAGTTCTACCCAATGAATACTTTCGTGACTTATTACTACCCGATGCTACCTTATTGAAACCATCCATTGGCACCACTTCCCGCTGAACAATTTCGTGACTTATTGGGTATTCGCTCTGAGGTTTTGGTATGATTAGAAACAGGCACAATAAATAACATTGGCATATAGTCTTTACGAACTGATATATTGCTGACAACTTTTGTTCCTTGACATGGTAATCGTAACTATCCTCCCCATAATCGGAACAATCATCTGGAAAGTGACAGTGACTTCTTTTTCCAACATCTAACACAGCTTTACTGGCCTCATCAAACCAAGCAATGAGATAAGGTAGTGCCTTTAGATTATGTTCCCCATCTTTCATATCCAACTCATATAACGTATAACAGTGACATATCAATGTTGGGATGATATAACGCAATATCTTTTTAACAGCACTCAGGGTATAAGGATTTGGTATCCTTTCCAAAATGGAGACTTGAACCCGCCTGTAACTCAAATTGAGGGGGTTTCCGATGGAGTTTGCTCAAACTTCAAAGTTGTAACTTGATCAGAAGGTCCCAATCTTGCTATCTGAGGGTACTAGAGTCATGATATGAGCCATATAGGGTGTGAAATAGTCCAAAATGTGCAAAAAAACTTTTCAAATCGCGTAGGTATGTGTTTCGCGACCCTTTACGTTTGATGCGCGCGCACACTATGTATAATGGTAACAGCTTGCTACTAGCTGCGCTATCCACCTTGGTCTCTCCCCTACAGGCGAAGAAAATTTGAGATTTTCGGCTCGTTTGGGTGCCAGATCACCATGTGCAGCATGGTCAACCAAATGGCAATAAATTGAGGGACTTGAGGTGCAAAGATGCCATTTAGACTCATTTTTCAAGTGGGACTCGCTCACAGGGGGGTGAGATAGGTATCTGAGCATGAGCAGAGCTTTCCAAAACACCGCCACTTTTGATCTGAGGTTGATTCCCTGCTGAGGTACAGTGGCCAGAAGTTGGCCTATTGGAAATTGGGCTCTAGCCAGAGCCCATACTTGGAGTCCTGTTAATTGTAACACATGGTGTTTGTTTGTACACTTATTTATTATCAGTAAAGGGACCAGCTGTTGCGGTGGCTGCTCAAAAAACTTAAATGTCAAGGTTTCAAGTGTATGATTGGAAGAATGTATACTGTCAATACTTGATGTGTTGCATAGTAAATTGGAGAAAGTATCCACTGCTCTAAGCTGATCTAAGTCATCTACTGTCAAGTGAAGTTTCTCCAACTCCAAGTTGAAATTACCGTTCAAACTGTTAGCAATAGCGATAACACCCGCATAACTATTGTTGTTTCGTGATAATGAAAGGGATTTTAACACACAAAATGGATCCCTGAGTAATACAGCAAGTGCTTCACAGAATACAATGGTGCCATGGTAGATATGACTTAGTAGCATCTTCGCCACCAGCTGTGGAAGGTCCACGTGAACAGTTAATCGGCCACCATCTGAATTTGAAAGAGATTCAGTGAAGCGTATTTGAGCAGCAAGCTTGCCACACTTGGCCGAGACAATTGATCGATGAGCACAAAGCTTCACTCCTCCCTCAACAACAAGGTCAAACTCATCATCTTCGACAGCTCCTTGATAATCTACTTCTTGCAACTTTGGATCCAACATGACTCGTTTTAACCAGTTACAATTAACTCCATTCATTCGAGATTTAAACCATGGCAAGGTTGCCAACACATAACTCCAATCCATATGTGAATCACTTAAGCAGGTATCATTTATAGACTTGGACTTCTTCTTTCCTCTACAGTTTGGGTTATGATACCGAATCAGTGCTACCTCAAAACTATCATCCGATTCTGAAGAACAACTACCTTGTGGTATGGTTGGAATGAGACGACCACTTAATATGCACTTTTCCAGCCACTGTAGTCCTTGTTGGGATAGAGTCCGATGCTCATATAATACAAGGCTGCATTTGCCATAATCAAGATTTCCAGTATACCTTAATAAGAAAAGGGAGGCTACAAGAGCAGCGTCGACAGACGAGTGTATAATATCATATTCTCTCTCCTCTAGTACTCGAAAGTACGACTCTGGTTGTTGTGCAAGCATGGGGTCACGTCTTCTTTCTTGTTTTGCTTCTTGAAGAGAGGTCGAGTAAGCGTTCATCATGCATTGCACAGCCACTGGATCTGCAGCTCGTACTGCGGCAGTTAGGGGAGTTTCTTCCTGAATCTCTCCATCATATTCACTCGATGATCTCATGTATCCGGGAAATTGTATCATGGATGGTAGATGAGGATTGGCTCCTCCCTCGGTGATGAGTAGCTGGATGATTCTATGGGTGGAATCATCTTGATGATTGGCCTCCTCTCCATATTCATAGACAGTCTCCAGAAGTGCCCTGTTAACTTCACTACGAACTTGTCCTCCAGGAGGAGAAGAACCATAGCATGAGTCGAGGAGAAGCTTAACCATTTCTACAGATCGACTTGATACGGCTACTATCAAAGCACATGAATCTAACCACAAATTTGAGTCAATGGCAAATCGAGTTGATAAAAGATGCATGACGATATCCGTTCTTTGTGGAGAGGAGTCATACGAACGGAGGTAGACGTAAGACAAGGCAGATGGAAACTGAACAATCGAAACATTTAGACAAACAAGTACTTACGATTCCGAGGCCACCGCCGAAACAAAAGGCGTATATCCAAATTCATCCATCACATTAAATGCCTTCGAAACATTAACACCAGGACTATTATGACAATCAAGTAATACTTCCAATAGTTGTAAATCACCTTGATTACATGCCAAATGTAGTAAGTTTTGTTTATTATAATTGGTAGTTGAAAGTATACGTTTTTGATCCTTTATAGGGGTATATCGTAAGAGCATATCAAATGCATTTGCACATTGTGATGATGATGTAGTGGCTAGTTGATGATCAAGACTATCATCTTCTCCTTCCTGTTTGTAGTTACGCCGGCTCATACAACAAAAGTGATGAGCAGTATTGCCACACAATTGTTCACGACGTACCAGCTTCCTTGGAGATGAAATGCACATTATTGTTTGGATACATTCCACGTGATTAAGTTCACATGCCAACATTAATGGTGTTCGTCCATATTCATCTTCTTCATCCCAACTATTCTTTGATGAATGAGAAGGTGTTGATGACTTGGATGATGTGTACAATAGACGTACTATGCCAGGAAGATTCAGATATATGGCAAGCTGAAGTGGAGTCATGGCATGTATATCGGCCGAGAGTAGATTTGTTTCTGGGGTTGATTCTTCAGCCTCGAGTTCTTCACGTAAGGCTGATAAACCAACCCTCAAACTCATCCATCGACTAACATCTTCATTACTTTGCATTGTTAATAACCGATTTAATACAACTTCTCCATCTGACTTGTTCCTCTCATCATCTTTCTTATTATTATCAAAAATATTACTACCATTATCCATGATCTCGTGATTCGTATACTTCAATGATATACTATAAATAACATAATGTAATGGATAATCCAATCCCAAACATGTCTTTTCTAAATCAAGTATAGTTTGTGATACAGTTGGTTTAATATATGGTATTATTGGTGGAGTGGATGGTCGTGGTTTGTTAGTATTTGGTAGTATGACCATTTCATCAAATGGTGTTGATGTTAATGATGGTGGCTCCATTGGATCATAGGAGGTGTGGATGAGGTTGCCAGTGTCCGAAGAAGAAGATGAGGATGAAGATGATGACGAGGAAGATAAGCTGCTACCATCGTCCGAAGAAGAGCCGTCAGTATAATCATGTACTCCCTTCCCCGTACCAACATTCCCACCATACAGCAAGGCCTTCCCTCTCCCCTCATCTATTCTTCTTCTCCTTTCTAACCGTTCCTCTTCAACCTTCTTTCGTTTAGCACGTACCGCATCCCACCATCTTTTACGCATTTTAGTTAATTCAGAATTTGTCCATTTATGTTTTGTATTTGGTATTGATGTTTGATAGAGAGTGTCTGATGTTTCTGTCGAAGAGGAGGGAGTTGGATATTGTATTTCATCAGTTTCTGTTCTATCCTCTAGCTGGTCATCTTCTTCTATCTCTTCATCATCTAATACATTATGCGGCAGTGGTTTATTGTATGTAAGTTTTGTCAATTGCACCGACTTATCTTTCATTTCCTCTTCCAATTGTAATTGTTGTTCTTCTAAATACTTTTGCTTTTGTTCTTCTATTTCTATAGAAGCTAGTTTGTTTGCTAAACTATCATTCCAATTGGTATCATCAGTACTAATAGATGTGGATGGAGCGGTAGAATTTGTATGAAGTGTTGGAAAATTGCATTCATTGTCCAATCTTAGTTCATCATCATCGGGATGCTGCTCTGTAGTAGCTCTGCCATTGACCTTCTTTTTGTGATGTCTTCTTCTATGATTTGCAACTTTATGTGTATGATGTGAGCCACCGCCGTCATCAACATTAGACTTGCTTGATATATTTACATTATCATCATTCTTATCAGATCCTCCTTTCCGTCTTCTCCTCCTTCTTTGCTTTTGTTTTTGATGTTCCTCATGTTTACTAATGTGATTTTGTGTAGAAGTAGATTGATGCACATCTTGTGCACTAGAGGATATCATACCATCAGATGTGCTTGTATGTGCAGAGCTACTATTGTGATTTACTTCTTTTGTATTGGTACTATTATTGTTTGATGCAGACGATATATCCCCGTTTTGACACTGTTCATTTACATTCTTCCTGCCATATCTATGTTGCCTCGTTCTTTGATGTTGTCTTCTTCTTCTTGTATTATGATTAGCATTAGACTTGTTGCCACCACCATTGCAATGTTTAACCGTATCATGGTTAGCATCATTATTAACACTACATGATACCATAGAAGTAGATGCAACCGGGGCGACAGGCGGATGCCATTCTTTAGCATTAGCGTTCATATCTCAACAAGGGAGGTTTGGGGGAGAGCTGATGGAGAGTCGGGAGGTATCCTTCTATAATTGGATCAATATCGCTCTAGCTGCCGCCAACCCTAACCTTAGAAAGATCGCGAAAAGATGATCAAGTGCATGTCAGTAGTATTCACATATAATACCATCGATAGAGGAATAGCAATCCCATGCCGGTTGCTTGGCAGGGGAAGAGTAAATAGAGGAAGAAAAATGCAAGTGAATAAATGGCGATAGAACGATCACCTGTAAAGTACATATCATTATTTTTCGTGTTGTTTAGTGGTTATTTAGAAAGTACTAAAATATACTAAAGCTAAATTTTACTAAAGATAAGTTTTTAGTCATATTTACCACTACCAAGACTTAAAACTTTTAATCATGCATCCTACCTTTCCACAACATATTTTAGTTGTATAAGGTGTGGTTGATTGGTTTGTTATTTGTGCATGTAGTCTTGGTACTGATTCTGTATGCATACTCTTTGTTATTTTATTGTTTAATCATATCTTATTCATTGAATTGCCTCTTCACAGTTTATGGGAAGAAAGTGGTTATTTAGAAAGTACTAAAATTTACTAAAGCTAAATTTTACTAAAGATAAGTTTTTAGTCATATTTACCACTACCAAGACTTAAAACTTTTAGTATCATGCTCCTACCTTTCTATTTAGTTGTATAGGTGTGGTTGATTGGTTTGTTATTATTTGTGCATGTAGTCTTGGTACTGATTCTGTAGGCATACTCTTTGTTATTTTATTGTTTAATCATATCTTATTCATTGAATTGCCTCTTCGCATAGGGTTTATGGGAAGAAAGTTTGACACGATATTTATGGGAGGTGAGTTTATACACGATTGGCCAACATTATCTGCTCTTCTCGTGTATTAATTACAATTTGTGTTTCTGAAAAGTACCAATGCACTGGTCCCTTATCTCGGTCGTAACATTAGGGTCAAGGGGAGGGGGGGATGAGATTAGTTTGGACACGCCGCTAAACTTTTTGTTTGTATCAAAGAAAGATCCTGCCGATGTGATGTTTGAGTAATATATATGTGATCTTTTCTCTCTGATTTGCGTGTATATCGCCTAACGAGAATCGTAACATTAGGGTCTAATGGGGGAGAGGGGGGATGAGATTAGTTTGGACACGCCTCAAACTTTTGTATATATATATATATCTCTTGTTGTGAATAAGTACTAACGACGTACCAACTATCCATAGAGTGCCGGAGGCTATACCAACCGAGCATTATACGTCGACCATTAATGATGACTGTATTTGTGAGTGCCGTCAGGCACGAACTGTTTTTGTCTTTTATACTGTATTGATCCTCAATTATATCACAAATAGTGAGTAATTAATAATAATAATTATATTCGTATTGTAATCATATCTATTTCTTTTTGTTTGTATGTTCGCTAGCTAAGTGTATTCGTAATGATTGCTTGTCTACTACTGTCAAAGATCTATTTGTTTATCTATCGTTGTTACACAAATTACATAACTCGAGCATCTTGTAAGTTGTTATGCTACTACCTCTTGCTTGAAGTGAGTTATACAATGTGTGATGCTTCAACAAATATAGCCCTATAATTTGATTGTCGGCGTGGCAAGCAGCTTATATTTTAGATATCGTGCAGTATCTATAATATGATGCATAGCGTAGGAAGGAGAAGCAAATAGGAGATGGATAAAGTAATACCAGTCCGAGAGAGAAGAGTAAATGCCAGGTGTTTCGTTGGCGGTTGGCTTTAACGGGAATGAGATTTTTTATAGAGGGGCAGTGCACAGCATCAGTTATGTCCGGGGGCTCCGCTCCACGCTTCAAACATGTTTGTGATTTTTGATGCTAACAAAATTACTAAGAATATGATATTCATGACTTAAAACTGTTCTTTAGTAAAATTTAGCTTTAGTAAATTTTAGTAAAAACACATATATCGAAGAAAGTTTGACACGATAATTTTGGGAGGTGAGTTTATACACGATTGACCAACATTATCTGCTCTTCTCGTGTATTAATTACAATTTGTGTTCCTGAAAAGTACCAACCATACTTTCTTTGTACC
>Ga0214479_100928_pt1 | contig 14079 bp, 11 predicted proteins | sample M1_20Mar14CPVII9_5_FD_165054 | JGI IMG/M metagenome (GOLD analysis project Ga0214479, IMG submission 165054) | Marine eukaryotic communities from Monterey Bay, California, United States - M1_20Mar14CPVII9sort6BwellE14 | ecosystem: Environmental > Aquatic > Marine > Unclassified | place: USA...
TCAATGTGAACGTGGTGGCACAGCGAGGTGTGTTGGAGGTGTACATATGTTCGTGAATGGTTCAAATCATCCGTATGGATGCATACAACAATGCCAGAGTGAAGGATATTGGAATAACACACCACAAACACCCAATCCTAGGATGGGGGTGAGATCGAGATTTTCCACTTGTTGATGGATTTCTTGTCTCAGATTTGCGTCTCTTGCCATTTTTCAGGCGGCGGTGTTTGGCCATCAAGTAGCACCTCAGAGATGTAGGCTTGCTACTATAATGCTTTATTGGTATTGTATATGTGTATAACAAGGTGAGCAGGCTCATTCTAGGTTGTTGAGATGTTTGCAGCTTTTTGAATGCCTTCTAATACAAACGTTTATGTAGGGCTGGATCACAATAGTCACATAGACTTTTTTGTGACTTGTGACCTAGAGAGACCAACGTGATGGATCTCACGTGACCTTTTGTGACTGTTGAAAATCTGTACAATGGGGGAAATAGACATCGTATTCGTATCAAATCTCCAAAATACGGTGAAGATACGGTATCTTATGGGTTATGAGCTTATATTCTGTAAGTCACGGAACTTCACATTACCTGGGGTTGTGTGACCAGTACTGGTAATGTCACGTGTACCCGTCACAGGTTCCATAGCGTGATCCAGCCCTACGTTTATGGTAGGGTTGGAATGTTGCAAGAAAGTTATCTGACAAGGCATCTTATTTTTGCTTTCTCGGCTTTCCCCGCCCTCGATTTGTCAAATGCCTCCAATATTATGCCGCGCTTTTCACAACACGTTGGGGTAGTCGATACTACCACACACACTTCTATGCTATTATCCTTGCGTATGCTAAGAAATTTTTATCGAAATCATTTATCTATATAGATGAGATATAATGTCCTCATCATCTGATGCATCCTCGTCTAGTTGCAATTATACATCTCGAAGAAGAGATGATGGTATTGACGATAATAATCAACAACATCATCAATCGGTGGTGAGGACGATTTGTAACACATCGACACCACCAATTGCGGCAGCAGCTCCTTCCCCATCATTATTAGAAAAATGGTCTGATTTAATAACTAAACCATTAGCATCTTGCTCTGGATGTCTTACTCAAGTATCGGAGCAAGAGGGCGATGACAACATAGATGATAGACTCGATGGCAATACACCATTGCAACAACAACAACAACAAGGTACAAGTTTATTTGATTACGATGAGAGTACCACCATATCACCTACAACTCCAACAAGAGAGAGTAGTTGTCGACCACTAAACACAAACAATAGAGAAGATCGATCATCATTCGATGTGTCTAATTCTAACATAGGCGGCGAAGTAGATAACGAAATATGTCCGATATGTCTTGATGCTATGTCAACATGTGATAAAATATATCCCATCCGATGTCCATCGTCTGCTACATCCTCCTGCAAATACAACTTTTGTTTGGATTGTATGACATCGTTGGTAAAATCGTCACAGGATGATTATCAACTATCAAGTGATGGGAGTATGCGTGTTAAGGTTGCATTGCAATGTCCAAATTGTAGAAGTGACATAGCTGGGATAATCGAACCTGTTATTCGATTACGTCAAGAGGCCAATTTCACTGCACATGTCCTGAACGAGAAATTGACACATTATACAATTTCATCATCGACTAGTCATCTCAAGAATAGATCTACGGCATATCCAAGGAGTATTCATCAGAAGAGAATTGACAATCTTATCGAAAAGATAGCAGCAATGCCAACTCCAACATATGTGAGAAATAAAGTTCTGGCAGTTAGTCGACACGGAGAGGACGAGATGGCAGTACATGAAGGTTCTTCCTCTACTGTATCATTTAATGATATAGATGATGATGTTTCTCAGTCATCATCACTGTCAGTAGAAGTTCAAGTTGTCCAGCCATTATCATCGCCCACCGTAACATCACCTATTTTTACAAGGCCTTCCAAACCAACTGCAGCAGCAGTAGTCACACCACCCGTATCCTCCCCTCATCATACATCTACTATTGTTCATCACTCATCACCTCAAGTGAATAGGATTAGACTAGATGACATGCTAATCCCAAGGCGTACTAAATCATTTCAGACTCCAGCTTCTACTTCACTGCTGTTTGAGTCCGAGTCGTCAATGAAGAAAAAGAAGAATAAGAAGAAGGAGGCATCCCCCAAGTCGATATTAGATGACTTCTTTGGGGATGAGTGGAGCAGCAAGAAGGCTAATTCAAGAAGGAACCAGTCGTCTTCTCCAAAGACGACACCTAGTAAAGTCCTCAAAGGCATCAACTTTTCTGACGGAGATGATGGTTTCTTTTCTAGTGCCATAGATCTGGATTGGTGTTGCTCTAGTAACAACATCACTTCTGATAACAGTATTGACCTAAGAAGTACATCTAGTAAGAAAAGAACATTAAGAAGAAGAGACGTTGGTAGTGGGAATATTGAACAAGGCGAAGGATGTGGAGGGTACATTGATGTAAGTTGAATGTGCACGATATGCGTGGAATACTTGTTGAGATTAGATTTCCACTTCAGATATCTAATCCGTTTGCTCCTCTTCCTCTTCCCAAACATAGTATGGTGGTATTTACCATCCTTGTACGAATATCTCAAAGGATGGCGAGGATGATGACCGTATAATTAATATGCCCACCACTCCTTGCCAAGGCTGCTCATTTCGACAAGGTATGCACACGCATAATGAGTATGACGAAGAGGATCAAGATGATCTGTACTATGACAGTGATCCAGGGCAACATTTTGACACTGGCGGTTCTATGTCAGCGATGACAAGGCCACCATCGCCACCAAGTAGCTGTGAGCCTCAAGATACACCACAGAAAGCAAGGCGGACCAGCACAGGCCAACTAGCTAAACTTCGTTGGAGACGAAGGAGGAACAAGAGCTCTAAGTCCTCAAACACTGGAAGTAGTAGTAGCTCAAGTCAAGACGGTGGCAGCGTCAATGCTAGTACGTCTTCATATTCTGAAGCGATTCAAAGGAAGAAGGAAGATGACCAAAAGGAAGATCAGCAAGCATATCTCTATCGATACTTCTCCCGAACTGATGACAGTGCCTCTGAACAGAAATCTATGCGGACAGGCCCGTATTGTTCAACCAATGAGAAGGATGTTGGAAATTATGTTCAGGTAAGTCATATCTTAGAGCTTGTTAAGACTACTACTACTTGTGATTGAGATTGTTCTAACTCTTATTGTACTTGATTCAACTTACATTTATATCTTAGGAGGCTCTCAACTCCAAGTGGAGATTAACTTGGCACACTAACAACAAGATGGCCAAAGTATGCGATGTTTGGATTGAAAGAGGATACAGACGCAATAGAACTGAGATTGTTGAGCCCAAGCTAATGTGGAGAGAGATTATGCAACCAAACTTACAAGACAGAAGAAAGCTTGGCTTTTCAACTGTTAATCCATATCGTGTGAGCCTCTTTGCTCTTCGAAGGATCTTTCAAGTAATGCCAGGAGCAGATGGAGGATGGGAGGAGATTACCAAGAATCATCCTCATCAAGACAAGCAAGTTGTAGCGACTAAGTCAAAGCCCATGGCTAATCCCAACTCTGTGCTATTGGTCCGATCAAGTTTAGGAGATGACTATGTATTTGAAGCAGCATGTCCCGAGGAACGTGACATGATTGTTCATTTATGGAAAATGACAACAGCAAGATTGGTGTCGCACGCTGTCTCTGGCAATGGCGAGGCAATGATTAAAGAGTATTTCAACGAGGAGTTTATAGCTGGTGGAATAGAAGGATTATGAGGAAGTATGCAGAGCTTAAGTAAGACGTACTATTCTTAATCTAATAATATATCATCATGAGTACAGCCTGAACATAAGCTCCTTTTGACACACCCTCAAAGAGGTTTCACTTAACGGTATCCTTGCCGAGCTCGGGCTATCTCCAGTATGCAGGCTGTATCACTTCAATTCACTCTTCCTATATCTAAGTTGCAGTGATATATAGTAGCAAATATGGCAGTGATAATACGAGTTGCCGTCGGTAGTAAGAATCCATGCAAAGTTGAAGCTGTGAGGCATGCATTTGAGGATGTATTCGTCAAGAGAAATAATACCTCAAAAGATAAGAATAATGTGCAAATTGTAATATCATCATGGGATGGGAAATCAGGTTAGTGTCAATATTATTATATCGAACCTTATTCTTGCCGATTACTGATGTTCATATACTTCTTCCTTCATTATCTACTTTATTTGTGTATATAAATACTCACATATCATATCTACATAAAATGCAACAACATAAACAACATATCCACCACTATGTGTAGGTGTCTCGGATCAACCATTCGGCGATGTTGAGACGAGAGAAGGCGCAAAGAACCGTGCACAAGCTGCTTATGATGCATACTCAGAGCAGGATTGTCATCCCGACTTTGCAGTAGGATTAGAGGGAGGGCTTGAGAAACAAAACAACGAGCTATGGTGCATGGCATGGATGGCAATTATAGGAAACAATAGTAACTCATGTATTGCAGCTAAGGCAGAGGATGACAAGTATATACCTATAGAGAGAAACAACTCATCAATATCGTGGGGATATTCAAAAACATCCTGCTTTCTCCTCCCGCCAGCACTTTGTGACCTTGTAATTAACCAAAATATGGAACTTGGACATGCAGATGATAAGATATTTCAGAGAGTGAACTCAAAGCATGGACAAGGAACTATCGGAAAACTAACCGATGGGGAAATTGATAGATCAGATTACTATGTACATGCACTTAAACAAGCCTTGATACCGTGGATAAGACCGGAGTTGTATCTTAAATGACTTAATCAGCTGATTGTAAACACATACTCAATATGACTACCAAACAAGTTCATACCTATATTTTATCAAACATTTTCTACAATTCAACCAACAATACATGTTAATACAACCCAATACAACCCAACAAAACCAGCTATCTCATCACCTTTTATTTAAGCAAATACTCAACAGCTTGAGCGACAGTGATCTCATCGGTCGAGTCACATCCGAGAGCAGCAGCTTCAAGATGCTCCAAGGCATCAACGTTTTTCACATCATCAAGGAAACCCAATTGATGAAGCCCGTGGAGCTCCTTGTCCCATTTCGCTAGAACAATCGGAGACAATGTCGGAGACTGCTTCTCATCATCATCATCATCATCATCATCATCATCATCATTGTCAACTACACTCCACTCTTCCTCGCCATCACCACTTGCATCTTCAACTTGAGGTACCTTGACTTCGTTTTTCTCAGTTTGGGAGGATCCATCAATCTTTTTGGTGGTATCGTTCATACTTGATACCGATGAGGCGATAGAAACGGCATCAGCATTAGCTGAAGAAAGATCAGGTGACTTCAAGGCAGACACATCAGTGCTAACTTTCTCAACCTCATCCATCACGTCTTCAATAGCTGCAACACATACATCAAGTGTGCGTCCAATCTGCTCGGCTATGCTACCATCAGCATCATCTAAGAACGAATCATGACTTGGAGAAGGTGATGATGGTTGCTTCTCCTTTTTATCAGACTCTTCACTTTCCTTCAAGACTTCAGCTTGAGTGGTCTTGTCAGCAGTAGGTGCCACCTCAGACTTCTCGATGTTGGAAGTAGCAGCAGCATCTCCATACACGGTTGCTGATTCAATCACAGCACCAGTCTTCTCTTGAATGTCTTTCAAGAAGGTAGCAAGATCGCCATTGACACGGCTATTCCAAGTGCAAGCAATGTTGTTGAACGAATCAGGAGTGCAACGCGACTTCATCATTCTCCACCTATCTTGCATTAGACGATCGCGATCGGAAACTTCAATCTCAAAGTCTGCTTTGTCACCCTCATACTTATTCATGCAGGCTCCACAAAGATCAAAATCAGCAATGTTCTTAGCTCGGTACCGGTCTCCAACAATAGGGGTCTTGCTACAGCCATCACATGTATGACGAGCATGGAGGAAGGCAACATTATCAGTCTTCAAGTTGCATCCAACAGGGGTAGCCTTGTCACTTGACACTGCAAACAGCTTCTTGTTTGGCTGAACTTTCCTTACTTGAATTCTCTTGGGCATACTTGCTTTTGTACTTGATATGATCTTGGCTGGTTTCCCCTCCTTTCGAGGAGTTGCTACAAGTACAACAAAAGGTTTCTTCTGACTGGGATAAGTCTTAAGCACCTGAAAGAAGGCATCTTTTAATTCCAAGTTCGAAGACATTGTAATAACTTCACCATCTTCATCAACATATGTTGCCTTTGCTTTGGTAATGAAGAGATCACGGTCTGAATCCTTAAGAAATGTTGCTGCAACAGACATCATCTTATCAAATGATAGTTGAGAATTTGATTCATCCCATACCTCCGATGTCAAGTATTTAATAATGATAGAAGATGAGATATTAGATGTGAATAAGCTTATATACATATGGGATATACATATGAACATACCTCTGAAACCTTGACACGACGCGTTTGTACTGTATTGTTTAAAAAGGGAGAGCGGAAAATAATAAAATGAGAATACCATAACAAATTATACCACACTATGTGTATGCATATAACTACTTACCATCTCCCTCATTGTCAATCTTAAGCTTGAGCACAAAATCATGGGTGCGTTTCTTATCCCGAGCTAAAGTTGAACATTAGAAAACAATATAGAGATGTTGATGTGTGATGCATATAAATACTTACCTAGCACTGCCTCCTTCAAATCATCCTCTCTATTAAAGCAGCTCGAGCATAGATCAAAGTTGCATTCTCCTCCCGTTGTATACCTCTTGCCAAGTATTGGATCCAAACAATTATCACAGGTGTGCTTAGTATGTACAATAAATTGATTGCCTTCAATATCAGTGTCAGATGTCATCTCTGAATTTGTATTGTCTTGTTTCGACGCCATTGTTACCCCGCTACTACTCCACCTTTAACAACAATACCTTTGTACTTTATATGATATAGTCGATCCAATTCTTCTTCTCTATTCGGTGTAGGTCGATTTATATCGCACATTCTTCACAATTCACAATCAATATGTTGTAAAAAGAACACATCTGAAAAAGATACCAACTAACAGATACCAACAGAGGTATCCTTCGTCTGGCTGGCCGGCCCCGGCCCTTGCCTTTATGTATGTAGCCCTGACGCTTGTGCCCTCTTTGGAGTCTCTTACAGTAATAAATGCTAGCCAGATCAGAAGGACAGCTTCTTTGGATACACTTCCTATTACACTGCTGAGTATGTATAGATAAACTGAATAAGATACTTATATGAGAAATCTTACGTAATACTTGTAATCTCTTTGAAATATCATAGTCCGAGCCAATTTACATCTAACACACTTCCAGTCTTTTGCTTAATCTCATCTAATGCTCCTCTTCTCAGTTGCTTATAAATATCATTAGTCCAACCATCTTTCATATTATTCTTTATAGTTCGTAGAAAGATAGTCGCATGCTCAATTCTTCTCTCTTGTATGATGCAGGAAAGGAAATCATGGACTGCACTTACTGCACTTTCATCAGGGTTTGGGTTAGTTGAAATAAAGTCGAGAAGTGGAACTATATTCTCTTCATGAAAGTTGACCGTGGAAGAATCTTCAGCGGTATAGCAGTCTTGATTCTGCATGCTATTAGGAAGCATTTCATTGGTATCAATCATCTGATCACCTACGATTGATTCTTTTGACTTGGACGACCTTGGTCTTCTTGTGACTTCAACATCATCTCCATTTGCAATCTGAAGCTGCAATTCCAATGGTAAGCAATCCAATTGACTCAAGCTAAGATCATTATCACCCATCTCTTCTTCGCCGCACTTGACAGATGCCAATTTGAACATCCTTGTCACACTTGGTTGGCCTGCTATCGAGACGACATCTCGTTTTGCCTTTCCCTTAGTTTTGTTTGAAGACTTTAGTGGAGACAGTTGTTGACTTGGGGATTGTTGGCTTGATTTCTTCTTCCCATAGATTGACTTTACTTCTAACAGGATATCATCAGGAAGGCTCTCGAGGACATCTTTATCTAGCTGAGAGAAAGTCGGCACTACGCTTGACATGTTGGTCATATCATTATCATCATCATCGTCATCAAAGTCTTCAAAAGCAACATGGCTACCACTTGCTACGTCTTCTGTTAGTTGTTTACTTTTGGATACACTCGTGCTTGTAGTTGTTGCTGTATCTTTTTGTAACCAGGCAGATAACTTAGACGGGCTTGAATTGACTTCATTATCAAATCTCAACGACTGGACCACAATCCCCATCCCTCGAAGGGATGAATCCTCAACATTCAGCTTTTTATATAACTTCATAGCGGCCGAGGATATGATGGCATCATCTCTAGTCAGCTGTATGTCCTGACTAGCTGAATGGGATGTACACTTACCATGACCGAGGAATTTGCCTGGCATCTTGCTAGGATCGGCGCTTATCATTACTTTTAGCACCAGCTTTGATCCCATCACCTCTACTGACTGCATCCTTTTATTAACCTCTTTTGCCAATTCTTTTATCATGTGGTCTACACTATATATACTCTCATCATCAAATCTGACTCCGTAATTACACTCTGCTCCTATGCTCTTCCTTACTACTGGCGTAATTGGACGTTCATCCTTTCCTTGACAAAATTGTATAATCTTTTGGGCACTGTTTCGGCCAATAATCTCACTAAGCACATTGTCATCATCGCCCAAGTCCCAAACATCATTGATTGTGCTAATGTTATGCGGCTGTAATCTTTTCTCTAGCTTTCGACCGATCCCAGGCAAATCACGGAGTGGTACTTCATCTAAGAATCCTCGCCAATCTTTCACTACACAACATGCATTTGGTTTGATTCGATCGGCAGCTAGTTTGGCCAGTAACTAAAGAAGGTAAAATAAAAACAAGTTAGTAATAAGGCAAAGAAAAGAGGTAACAGATGTGGTATAAGTAATCATACCTTGTTCACACCAATACCAATCGAGGCCGTGCATTCAGTCTTCTTCTCAATATCAGTTCGAATATTTTCGGCTAGTGAATTGACGAAGTCATATACATCACCTTCACTACAATCTTCAGGGGAAATGTGAATCTCAACATAGCTCTCATCACATGACACTACCTCTACACACCCATTATACTGCTCAGCAATTGATTGTAGATGATCTACAACAATACCGGAAACTTCCTCATATCCTTCAAAATCATATGGTAGAACGACAAGGTCTGGACACTGTACAATAGCATCACCAAGAAACATTCCCTTCCTAACTCCACGATTTCGCGCTATGTAATTACAAGTAGATAACTCAGACGAGGAGTCTTTTTGTGGTTTGCCCACTGACAACACTTCTTCAGCATTACCAGATCTGGCTATATGACAATGCCCCACAGCCACAGGTTTGTTCTTGTATTGAGGATATTTCCGAAGAACGACAGAAGCGAAGAAACAATCCATATCAACAAGAAGTACAAATTTATGTGCTCCTTTTGAGGGTGAGCTGCATCCTGCCTTCTTAGTTGGTTTTATACGCTGTTTAAAGCTTCCAATGTAACTCAGCCTTGAATTAGCAAAATACGATCCTAAAAAGTTTGGGTCGTTACCGGTTGTACGAACTTTATCATTGAGAGAGTACGATGCCTCAGATGGAAGCCTATCTCGCCATTTGTTTGAAGTAACTCTTGATTCAGAATCCTTTTTTGGTGAAAATTTCCTATCATTTCCTGCGTTTGTATCATCTTTGGAGCTTTCTTCAGATGACTTGGTGGTGTTGAAGAAGGACTTGACTGACTTAGTACCAGTAAATTCTTTATCTACAACATCTTCTAATAAGTAATCGCCAAATGGTAACAACTTGCCTTGATCTACACTATCTGTAACCCATTCTGGTCGACAGACGGGTATAGGTTTCTTCTGTCGTTTGTATATATTGGCTTTTGCTGCCGAGAGCTGTTCTGCTATTATATGTGTTACTCGGTGTGTTTCATACTTCTCTAAATCACCGCCATGTTTATGTAGAAGACGCATTAGTGTTGTGGCATCAGGGTTTGTATGTCCATTGACTAGAACCACTACCCCAGTAAAGAATAGATCTGGTCGATGACCGCTCTTTAGTTTTGGGGTAGATGGTTTGTTTGTGTTTACTACTTCTGTAGGTGACGATGTTGCCTGTGAAGGAGATTTTGCAGACTCTATATCAGTATCTAATCCTTCTAGTATTGATTTACCCTTGCATCTAGGACTTTCCTTCTTTCTCTTTAATGCAGATGCACTATCTTGATCTTCCAATGTATCATCGTCGTCATCATCATCAGTTCTATACTCTTGTGATGAGGTAGACGACCGTCTATTCCTTTGAGAAGATGTGATATGATCATGTTTCTTTTGCAAACTATCCAATACCCCTTGAATAGAAGTAAACTCAGTACTGCTACTATTTGATTCTATATTGTCTTTTTGTGACGACTTGCGCCTTCGTCGTTTACTACCGCGTCCTGATGATGATCTACCAACTCGTCTCTTTCCCCCACTACTAATACCACCACCACTACTGCTATGTCTACGTTTAAGATTCTCGAGTACTTGTGCCACCCCTTCTACTTCTACATTCTGATGAAATCGTACTGATTTCTTTTCGACGACAACTTTATCATTTATATTATTATTGTCATTATCGTTCGAGGAAGAGTTATGTGTGCGTTGTTTTGCAGTAGCATTATTCTTATTAATTGGTTTAGTAAACTTTGTTTTCTTTAATATCTTCTTTGGAGGAGGAGCTTTTGTGGTATTTGGTGGTGGCGAAGGTGGTGGAGGGGGTGGAATAACTAAACCAAATTGCTCTCGTTGTTTATCAATCTTATTTGCCATATAATTCCGAAAGCTATCATCCGATGGTTCACCAAAGTCTCCCTTCTTCCGACCTGAACTCCTCGCATTATCATTATTGCTGTTGTTACTCATAATATTCTACTTTCTGGGGAAAGAATCATGCACCTTCATTAAATTTTATATTTATGTTACACTCTTATTATAATGATCTTTGGGTATCCTGGTACTAACAAATCAATAAAGAGCGTAAACACCGATTCATTGGAATAATATATAAACACATCTTGAATACTAAACCACAAACCATACCTAACAGACAACAGAACAGCTTCACGAACAGTTCAGCCCTCCTTTCTACTTTGTCACCGAGCCACTACCATATGAATTTTTTTATCCTATCATGTATTATTGCAACAAACTAGCATATTATCACTCGATCGTCGTGATAATAGTATGGGTTCAGATTGTACAAGATGGATTCTCATAGGTATTCACAAGCATGTTCTAAAAAAGAAAAAGTCAAACTCAAAAGATTTGATGAGTTGCAATGGTATGTACTACTACTTGAAGCGATATTACAAGGACTAAGCATGCGGGCGATAATAATTCTTCTTATATCATTATATAATACATCGGCGTTTGTTCCATGTATCAATAGATCACGGCTGACTACGAGCTACAAAAGACATACTACAATAATAAAAGATCCACACATCAGAAGACAATCTTTCATCTGATATTGACGCTACTACTAATGAGAGGAAGAATACAGTAGCCCGGGCAGGGGGACGACAACCTAGAGTTGCCAAACTAACACCAGAGATAGACGATACAAGGAAAGATAGTATCTTCTCTTTTCTTAGACAATGGACTCTCCCCCTTATACTTTTGTTCATGATATTTCGATTACTTTCCGGTATACGCGGAAGTAGCCCGAATGTAGTATATTACAGCAGTAGTTATTATTCATCAACAACCTATAACGAAGACGGCAATGTAGAAACAATAAGAAGGTCTGAGTTTAAATCTAATATACCCAATCTCGTAGAGAAATCGAAGGAATACTCACAATCACAGCAAGAAGAAAGAAATTATAGAGATGATAGTATTACTATTGATATTAGGGATGAATTGGAGGATGAAATAAACTCATTCTTATATCAGAAATGGTGAAATTGCAATTAGCAGATCTTTGGATAGGTTACTCATACAACATTGCATAATGCCATGTGGTATATTACGAAGAAGAAATGAGGCGTGATTACTTTATTGCACAATATATGGTCTCTCATCTACAGAGTGGTTGTTTCTTATCAGCTCTTTCACGCCATCACTGAAGAGAGTTATATTACTGCAGTAGACAAAAGTTGAGTTGAAATGTGTACAAAAGATAGAGAATGATAACCTGCACTTACCCAAAGAATAGATGTCCTTGCAGCTGTATGACTCTAATGTGTATTCTTCCCGTTTTATCACTATCTAATATCTCAAAAGCAGACGGAGAACGATTCCATTCAGATGACCTCAATGTCGCGCCTGACATACTGCCCCTTATAGGCTTGGGGTATGCTACACTTTGAATAGCGTATGTAAGCAAAGCACTAAATGCCCCAGCAACCAAAGCAGCTTCCATTCCCAAGCAAGTCATTACTAAAGCTATACACCAAATACCAAAGTACTCGAGATAATCATATTGACCATACGAATCTATACAGCCTTCAACGAATAGATCAATACCACAGTGCAATAGAAGAGTACCAGCCATACATCTCGGCATGTAGCTGGCAATGTGTGGTCCTACAAAAAACAACACACTTGTAGAGATAGCGACTGCAAGCGAAGACAATTTCCCATATCCTCCAGATCTGCTGTATATCATCGATTGTGTATAGGCCATATAATTCTGAAGACCTGACAAACAGAAAGAGATTTAGACTTTTTTTAACCAACGCCAACGAGCACACAACGAGCACACCCACCCACCTCCAAACACCCCCACAAGCAAATTTGAATACCCGTGAGCCATGAGCTCTACATTCATATCTATATCAACGTCAGTACTCACAGAGAAAGCGGGTATGTTGATTGGCTAGAGATAAAAAGGATATACAGAACTTGTAGGTATCCTCAAAAGAAGTCTTCGGTTGATCTACACTTGACAAACAAACACGAGACTTACCACATGAATTAGAGAGAACATTACTAATGCCGACATGGTAGGTATAGACTTGAGTACAGCTTCCCATGAAATCGTTGAAAAGTCGATTATGTGGAATATATCAAAAACCGCAGAAGTAACAGTATCACACGATCCTGTATCATAGTCAACACATTCAGCTATGGCAGGGAAGAAATACTGATCTTCAAAATCTTTTCCTAGTAGATACAAGCATCCGTAGAACACAGGAGTAATGAGGATGAAGTAAATTGGTGATAATAATGGATATCTCGATTGTCCTGTGTTGTCTTTTGTCATATGTGTGAGTAAACGCAGTCCTGCCTCAAATGCAAATACAATCAGCAATAGATGCAACTTATCGGTTTCAAGAAAAGCAGGAAAGCTTGCGTTTGCATTAACTTCCATCCCAGTCTTTGCGATGAAGATACCGATGCCACCAATACATCCAACTAGGACGTGCGTCGGGAAGAAATACAGTACCTTCCCCAATTGAAACCTACCAAGCAGATAGAATGTTGACCCCACAATAACTGATGCCAAACCAAATAGAAAGAAGAGTGTCGATAATGCTTCCCTGCCATATCCTTGTGTTTCAACAACAATATATGCCAAAGCCTGACAGAATGGTGCATTCTCTACCATCTGAAGTGCTATACAATTGTTGAATGATGACGCATATGTCATTACAAGTTGTCCAATAATCGTACTGAATAAGAACATCCTAATTCCTAATGCTTCTTTCCCTTGTAAAGGGAATTGTCCATCTAATGTAAATCCATTTGTAGATTCAGATGAAATATCATCTACTTCTTGTGAAGATGTACCCTTCCTATTCCAACTAATAGGAAAATAACTAACACCAAACGGAATACCAACCAGTAAGTGAAATACAGTGATGAGGATAATAGCAGGTATCTGTGACGCAGCTTGTTCTATACATTGCAGTGGTCTTCTTCTTCCTAAACTATTACCCGTTGTAGCATCGAATGAAATGTGATTAGTATCGTGATATCCTGATTCTACCTCTTCTTCATGTGTTGCAAGTAAGCCACTGTTTT
>Ga0214479_100929_pt1 | contig 14067 bp, 11 predicted proteins | sample M1_20Mar14CPVII9_5_FD_165054 | JGI IMG/M metagenome (GOLD analysis project Ga0214479, IMG submission 165054) | Marine eukaryotic communities from Monterey Bay, California, United States - M1_20Mar14CPVII9sort6BwellE14 | ecosystem: Environmental > Aquatic > Marine > Unclassified | place: USA...
CTCGTCGCTGCTCGTTCAAAGGCGGCCGGTCAAGAAAAAATAGAGTGTGCATCCCAAACTGTAAATATCGGCTCTCGAATCAACGTCATGGCTGTTGACTGCTTGCTCCGGGGATAAGTAGTCAGCGGTTCCCATTACTTTTTCATTATGAAGAACGGTCAACGATTGGGAGTCGTTCTGGTTGACCAAGGCGAGGCCGAGATCAAGGATTTTGACCAACCCCTGATCTGTCTTAAAAAGATTTGCTGGCTTTATGTCGCGATGAACGAGGTCTTGCTGGTGAGCATGGATCAGTCCCTCTGCAGCTTGGGCAGTGAATTTTGCTGCCGAGTTAAAATCGAATGGACCGTTCTTTTTCCCCAATTCATAGAGGTCAGTTCCATCGACATACTCCATCACCATGTAGTGCGTATCGCCTTCGTTGCAGATGTCGTAGATTCGAATGACGTTGGGGTGATTTAAACTGGCAGCGACGCGAGCCTCGAGATAGAACCGGTCGAGATAGCTTTTGTCGGCGACTTTTTTTCGCGGCAAAACTTTGATGGCTCGTAATTGCTCAGAAATTTTATGCTGAGCCAAATAGACGCTACTCATTCCTCCGGAACCGAGGTGCCCTAGCAGCTTGTATTTGCCTAGGAAAAAACCCTTGTATTTGCCAGCCAAGAGTTTGTCGATGTGCCACTGAGTGATCAAGCCAGAATCTAAGAGGTGTCCGGCCAAATCTTTTAAATTGATTGTCTTGCCGTCTGCCTTAGTGGATAATTTGGCTAAAGAAGATTTGAGTCGCTCTTCAGCGACAATGCCGCTGCGCTCTAGCAGTTTTAGAAAGCTTTTGGCGCTGGGTTCCGACATAAATGAAGAGCCTTGGAATATTCCTTTAATGGCAACCGGAAACAATCCTGTCCGGTTGGTTGATTCAGGGGTAATTGATACCGTTATTCTACTACTTAATTAGGAGAAGAAGGATTTTCATAAACAGGAGTCCCGAATCATGTTGTCTGTAAAATGGGTCAAGAACCGTCTGGTTCAATTATAACAAAAATCCGGCTTTCTCACTGTGAGCCTCAATGTCGAAAAAAGCACAAAATCAGTTGGGGCTCTTTGCCAAATTTTGGCAGCCTGGAAGGGTTAAAACAAGACTTGCCGCAAGTATTGGGGACGAAAAAGCGTGTGATCTGTATTTTGCATTCCTGAATCATCTGGTCAAGAAATTAGGGGCGGTAGGCACCGATCGTCATCTGGTTTATTCCCCACTGGAGCGAGTGACTGATTTTCAAGAAATTATCCCTGATTCGTGGGGGCTCTACCCACAATCTCCAGGTTGTCTTGGAACCCGAATGCACTCGTTTTTTTTTGATCGATTGGAATCTATGCGGCCACTAGACACGGCAGTTCGTAAAGTAGTAATCATTGGAGCAGACTGCCCGCAAATCAAATCCGCGTCAGTGGAGCGAGCTTTTGCCGAGTTGGACCAAGCACCCGTGGTTATTGGCCCGAGCGTGGATGGTGGGTATTACCTACTGGGAATGCGTGAATCGTGTTTTGATATCTTTAAAGATATAGAATGGAGTACGTCGACCGTACTAGCTTCCACGGTTGAACACCTGAACCGGCAGGAAATTGAGTTTACGATGCTGGAACCTCTGGAAGACGTCGATGAGCTCGATAGCTTGTTGGGGCTCGAAGAAAAAATGACGAGAGAGATGCAAGAGAGAGTATCATTGCCTGATGAGCAGGAAATGAATTTACTTCAAGAGATTCGTTTCGCACTTGGCAGAAGTGGATGAAGAAAATGGAAAACCCAAAAACCAAGCGAACGGTTATTGTCGGTGGAGGTATCATTGGTCTTTCACTGGCCTACGAGTTGGCAAAACGTAAACATGAGGTCGTGTTACTCGAGCAAGAAGGTTTTGGAGAAAAAGCATCTTGGGCAGGTGCGGGGATTTTACCACCGACCTGTCGGGCAACGGCGATTCACCCGATGGAAGTTCTCGAAGCCATCAGTAGTGAGCTCCATGAAATTTGGGCGGACGAGCTACAACAATTGACTGGAATTGATAACGGTTTTCGGAAATGCGGTGGACTCTACATTGCGAGGAGTGCCGGTGAAGTGGCGTCGTTGATGGGAATGCAATTTGAGTGGGAGAGTCGGGATATTCCCTTTCAGGAGCTCAGCGCTGAAGACGCCAAGGGACGATTGGCTTTTTTAAATTCGGATGGAAAAGGGATAGATGGCGGAATTGCATCAGCCCCTTCTAAGGCTCTTTGGGTTCCCGGCGAATCTCAATTCTCCAACCCAACCCATATCGCTGCGTTGGTTAGTGCTTGTCAAAGTTTGGGTGTGACATTGCATGAGCATGCCGGGCAGTGCCAGGTGCAAGTTTGCGATGAAAACGTGGCAGGGGTCAGCGTTGGAGAAGAGAAACATGTTGGCGACCAGTATTTTTTTACGGCGGGACCATGGACAGAGCAACTAATTAAACCGCTTGGGGTCGTGCTGCCAATGCAACCGGTTCGGGGACAAATCGCGTTATATAAAATCGATGAACGATCGTCTGGAAGTGGGCTTCCTATAATCAATGACGGCACCCGCTATCTCGTCCCGCGGACTGATGGGCATGTGCTGGCAGGGGCTACCATTGAAGAAGTGGGGTTCGACTGTTCCACGACTGCTTCGGAAGTGGAAGAGTTAAGAGGTTGGGCCGAAAGTCTTGGTACAAATCTAAGCGATGCCACTTTCGTTCGATCGTGGGCTGGTCTTCGCCCGGCAACCTACGATGGTTTTCCCTATCTAGGTGAGCTTGGTCACTCGGGAAATGCATTTGTAGCGACGGGGCATTTCAAAGGCGGACTGCATCTATCGACTGGCACCGCGGTTGTTTTAGCTGATTTGGCTGACGGTAAGGAACTAGCTGTCGACCTGCGCCCTTTCTCTCCTGCACGCGTCACATGTCACCAGGCCAGCGATATTAAGTAAACGGGACTGTCAGGCGTTTCGTAGAATTGGGTGCGGATGGGAGTTGGCGAGATCGCTGAGTTTTCAGCCATTTCGTTTTTTAGATTCATTTCCAGTTCAAAACCAATTCGCTCTGCAAGAATCTTGGTTCCGCGAACGATGACCCAACAACCCCTGCTTTCGAGGGTTTTCTGAATTTGGGTAGGCTGGAAATGAGGTTCTGCGAGCGTCGGGCCGGCTGAGACTGCTGGGTATGTCCGGTTGAGCGAGTACGGCCAAGAAAGCGGGAACAGCAAATAGTTTTGAAAACGGAGGTCGTCAATCTTTGCAGCATCGATATCTTCAATAATGTTGGCGAACAAAAAAACGGGGTATTCGGGACCACTTGTTGCAGTGTTGATCTTTTCGATGGGAGTCTGCCAGTCCTCCGCGCGAAGGTTTGGCAATTTTTTGGGCTCGGTAAACGGATTCATCGCACTTGGACTAAGCGAGTTGCCTGCGAAGATTGCGCTGCAAAACAAAAGAATTACAAAACTGATTCTTTGTAGCATTGAGGGGAAACATGCCGCGCAACACCCAACAAAGATTGGGAATGCGGCAGCGCCAATCAATGTGTAGCGATGGAGCGCTAATGGCGCGATTCCTATTAACGTCACCCCGATAACGCAGCAAAATGGGAAAAGTGCCCAGAGTAAAATCAGGCCGAGTTGTTGCCGTTGTCGCGTTAATAATTGTGGTTTCTGGCTTTTGAAAATTAAATAACAAATCAATAAAAGTACCGGGGCAAGAATGACAATTAAGAGCTCTGGTAGGTTGTTCAATAAAAGATTACGGATCGACGAGACCGATTCCCAATTGTCGCGTCGGGAGTAGATGTTTCGAGTAATCATTGCAAAAGGAAGGAAGCCGCAGCCAATCATTGCGGTTGCCGGGAGCCAGAGTTGCACGCGACGGATAAGGATTGGAGATCGGAAACAGCAAATTGCCAAAGCCTCCGTTGCCAACAGCCAAATCGAGGTTAGGTGGGTGTAAAGCATGATTAGGGAAACGAATGCGAATGAAATCTGAAGCTTTAGATTCGACTGGGGATTCCCGCTTTCATCGGCAGACGGTTGAGAAGCCGATGGCCACAAAAGCCGAAAGAACAAACCGAATTGCAGCATGCCCAACAGCTGGACCAAAGCGTAGGGACGAGCTTCGGTACTGTAGTAAATGAAATTTAAATCCGAGGTGATTAACGCCGCGGTAAGCAGAGCACCGAGGCGACTGCCAGACCACCGCCACACCCAGAGCGGTGCGATCACGTTCAGGGCAATGCCAGCCAAAAGAGATGTGGAACGAAGCCCTAGTTCTGGCTGGATTGGCAATTGGATAAACAGGTAGGTGATCCAGAAAAAAAATGGTGTTTGATTTCCGTCGGAAGCACGCGATGTGATGTCGCTGAACGCGGGTGCATCAACCACCCATCCGGTGTGCAATTCATCTAACCACAGAAAATCGTGGGTTGCTACTTGGAATCGCAGCCAGCCTCCAATGGCAACAATGAAGGCGAAGACGGAAAGGGTGATCCACGGTTGGCGGGTTAATTTCACTTAACTCTCAAGTCAGCACGCGGCCTGCATTGCAGTTGGTCTAGGCGGCGTTTTGCGTTGGTAATGGTGCCCGGTTTTGAGCAATAATCAGGTTGCTTAGCCCAAACATTTTCATTCGTTTCTGGGCGGTTTTTAACGCTCCCGATTGTACTCCATCGTGGACCAGCACGGTAGCGTCGGCGATACAGCTGGGTCGGCTTAGCTCTGCCATCATTTGTTCAACCGGCCCGACGTCTGTAATGATGAGATCAAAATCGTTTTGCGCCTGAGTGATTATCTTTCCGAGTTCGTCGTAGATGAATCTTGGCCACTGGCTTCTTGATTCTACGGTACTTAGTGGCAGTAGGCACAAGTTCGATTTTTGAGAGCGCACTGTTAATTCGGCATTGGGAAGTGTGTGGCGAATTGAATTCATCCACGAAATGTTTTTCGCCATCCCAGCTTGCCGGCTAAGTTCTGCTTTGGAGAGATCGCCGTCCACCAAGAGGACTTTTTTCCCCGAGGCAGCAATCCATCGGGCCAGGCTTATTGCAATTGATGTGGTTCCTTCGCCGCGTCCAACACCACCGACAATGATACGTGATTGTTCTGGGTGAATTAGATCGAGGAGACTTTGGTGAAGGTAGTCTAGAGATGGGCCACCAGAAACAATGATTTGGTTAGTAGTCTCCGACCAGCGAAAATCCTCGACGTCCCACGCGGCAACATTACTCGGGATTTCACGGTCGCTGCCATGAAGAAACTCCTGAGTCACCTTTTCGGCCTCTGCCTGAATTCTCTCACGAGAATGACTGCTCGTTTGGGCGAACTGGTTGATGTCGGCACGGTCTGAGCAAGAATTATTTGGATTTTCAAAATTTATGCTGTCAGAAATCCGCGATAAAGACTCTGCGTCGATGCGGGCTTTGACGGTAGCTTTGAAACGTTGGTCGATTTCGATCGCTGATTCTTCCCGTCTGCTTTCAGCAAGAAGTTGCTCGGCGCGATCTGCCCCGGTTGCCGAACGGTAAGGTTGCCCGCTTGCGGATAGCGCTACTCGCGGTGTAGCCCCGACGCCTTTGGTTAGCTCTTCAAAGGTCGGGATGACGCTTGCTTGGGGAGCTTGCGTTGGGGGGACGTCTGGCATTGCGAGTGGCAGCGGTCCATTGGAACTGAGGCTGGCCAGTAGGTCCAAGGGTTGATTGTCAGGCAATGCCGCCGTGTTCACGCTAGTGTGGTATTTTGATTCACGGGCTATTTCGGATCGTTCGGGAGGAGTATTCGGCCGGTGCTCAGAAACTGGACGAATTTCAACTGGAATCGACCGTGGTGGCAGTGGGGCGTGGCTGTCGAATTTGGGTTGCCCCGGTAGCGAAGTTGTTTCACCGGTTTGACTATGTTTTTTATTGTCAGGAGTCTGGAAATTTGGGTGCCCTGAGAGGGGGGAGTGGGTGTGAACGCTCGGATGCACGTTTTGGGGCGCGATGGGGCGGATAACAGCTGCTTTTGAGGTGGCGGCAGTCGGTTGAGCAGGCTGTTGGTTTGCGGGTAGAACGAGATCGGAAAAATCGTAGTTTTGCTGAACAATTATCGTTGGATTCATCTCAAGACCTGATGGCGAGTTGGCAGATTGGTGCACTTCTTACTCATCGGCCTGCCCTGAGATTGTCTTGAGCCTTCGGTTTCGGAGAAATCGTTTCTGAACTAAAATAAGTGCTGGCATCTATTGCCGTTTTGCCTACCTGACCTGAATTAACATCGCAATTCATTTTGCGGCGAGGGGAACAACCAAAAGTGTCTGTGGTTAACCAAAAAAGTAAAACTGATTTGTTTCTTAATCGGCTTGAAAAAGAGATTTTGGTGCTTGATGGAGCAATGGGTTCGATGATTTTCGGCCTTGGATTGTCGGAGTCTGAAGTCCGAAGTGAGCGATTTCGGGATTGGCCACACGATCTCAAAAATTGCACGGATGTTTTCGGGTTAACTCACCCAGAAAAAATCACTGATTTGCATCGTCAGTATTTAGAGGCTGGAGCAGATATTATTGAAACCAACACGTTTCAAGCGAGTTTGGTTGGATTGAGTGATTTTGATTTTCCAGAAGACATTGTGCGGGAGATAAATTTTGCGGGAGTCGCCAACGCTAGACGGGCAGCGGATGAATACACCGCGAAGACTCCTGATCAACCGCGTTTTGTTGCTGGGTCGATTGGCCCAACCTCCAAGCAGACGGCGATCAGTACCAAAGTCGAAGACCCTGCTTTTCGAAATACCTCTTTCGAAGAAATGGAGGCATCTTATTTCATTCAGGTGAAGGCACTGGTTGAGGCCGGCGTAGACATCCTATTTCCCGAAACGGTAATTGACACTTTAAATCTGAAGGCCTGTTTGTTTGCAATTGCCAGATACTTTGAAGAGTCTGGGAATGTTGTTCCGGTGATGGTTTCGGGGACTTTTGCTGAATCCGGGGCAACGTTTGTTTCAGGCCAGTTAGTTGAAGCGTTCTGGAATTCTATTTCTCATTTCCCCATGGCTAGTGTCGGTATGAACTGCGCACTCGGCCCGGACATTATGAGATCGCATATCGAAGAGCTATCTAAAGTTTCGACCGGTTACATCAGCTGCCATCCTAATGCAGGAACTCCCAATGAAATGGGAGAATTTGATCTTGGTCCAGATGAGATGGCAGCCACGATTAAAGATTGGGCTGAAAGTGGTTGGTTGAACATTGTTGGGGGTTGTTGTGGAACGACTCCGGCTCACATTGCTGCGATCAGTAAAGTTGTTCGCGGTTGCCAGCCTCACCGCCCAAATCAAATTGAGCCGTTGACGCGATTGTCGGGGTCGAGGCCGTTGAACCTGCGAGAGGACGCAAACTTTTTGATGGTTGGAGAGCGAACGAATGTTACGGGCTCGCGAAAATTTGCAAGATTGATTCGAGACGAAAAATTTGAGGAGGCGATTGAGGTTGCCCGCGACCAGGTCGAAGGCGGTGCCGCGGTGATCGATATCAATATGGACGATGCGTTGCTTGATGGTGAGCAGGCGATGACGACGTTCCTCAGGCTCATTGCCGGCGAGTCGGACATTAGCGCCGTACCGGTCATGATCGACAGTTCTAAGTGGTCGGTCATCGAGGCTGGATTGCGAGCAGTTCAGGGGAAAGCGATCGTTAACTCAATTAGCTTAAAAGAAGGAGAGGCTGAATTTCTTGAGCGAGCGAAGTTGGTTCGGCGTTACGGGGCAGCGGCGGTCGTGATGGCGTTCGATGAGACGGGGCAAGCGGTCGAGGCAGACGACAAGGTTCGTATTTGTAAACGAGCTTATGATTTGTTGACGCAAGAGCTGAATTTTCCACCAGAGGACATTATTTTTGATCCGAACATCCTGACAATCGCGACTGGGATGGAGGAACATGATAACTATGCAGTCAATTTTTTCGAGGCAACTCGGAGGATCAAGGTAGAGTGCCCGCGGGCAAAGGTTTCTGGTGGCGTTTCCAATGTTAGTTTCAGTTTTCGGGGAAACGGTGTTGTGCGGGAAGCGATTAATTCCGCGTTCCTGTTTCATGCAATTGAAGCAGGTTTGGACATGGGAATCGTAAATGCCGGGCAATTAGAAATCTATGAAGAAATTCCAAAAGACTTGCTCGAACGTGTGGAGGACGTGTTATTAAACCGCCGCCCGGATGCAACCGATCGACTGCTCGAATTTTCTGAAACGGTCAAAGACCAAAAGGGAAAGAGGGTAAAAACTGAAAATTTGGAATGGCGGAGCCTGTCGGTAGAGGAGCGTTTGTCGCACGCATTGGTCAAGGGAATTGATAAGTTCGTTGTCGAAGATACCGAGGAAGCACGGCTGGCCTATGATCGTTGCCTAAGCATAATCGAAGGGCCAATGATGGACGGGATGTCGACTGTCGGGGATCTATTTGGTAGTGGAAAGATGTTTCTCCCGCAGGTGGTCAAGTCAGCGCGTGTCATGAAAAAAGCGGTCGCTCATTTGCTGCCGTACATGGAAGAGGAGAAGCTCGCGTCAGGTCTTGAGAGCCAAAGTTATCGCGGGAAAATTTTGCTGGCTACTGTGAAGGGCGACGTGCACGATATTGGGAAAAATATCGTAGGGGTTGTACTTGGATGCAACAATTATGAAGTTGTTGATCTTGGTGTGATGGTGTCCTGTGAAAAGATTCTTGAAGCTGCCGTCAAGCATGATGTGGATTTGATAGGGCTTTCGGGGTTGATCACCCCAAGTCTTGATGAAATGGTGTATGTTGCCAAAGAAATGACACGGTTGAATATGACGATGCCGTTGTTGATCGGAGGAGCAACGACCAGTGACAAGCACACGGCAGTCCGGATTGCCCCGGAATACGAACCCGGAGTTATTCACGTGCTTGATGCCTCCCGCAGCGTTGGGGTGGTGGATCGCCTGATCAATCAGGACTTGAAGCCCCAGTTCATTCAAGAGAATTCGACATTGCAATCGAAGTTAGTCGCGGGATACGAAGAACGCCAAATGACTTTGGTGCCCTATGAGGAAGCGTATGAAAAGCGTTTTCAAACGGAGTGGGATTCAGTAGATCTGGCTAAGCCAGCGTTTACGGGAACTAGGTCTTTAGGAACTGCTGCCAGTGGACAGACGTTTGTCGATGCTGCCAATGGGCACGAGGAAATACAGCTCGGGGATATCGCAAAGTTCATTGACTGGACACCATTTTTCATGTCTTGGGAGTTGCACGGGAAATATCCCAAAATACTCGACGATGAGATTGTCGGTGAAGAAGCGACTCGGTTGTTCGGAGACGCTCAGGTTATGTTGAAAAAGATCATCGACGAGAGGCTACTTTCGGCTCGTGGGCTTTATGGGTTTTGGCCTGCTAACAGCGACGGGGATACGGTCATTCTTTACGAGGATGAGTCGCGTGAGAAGGAAATCGCTAGATTCCCAATGCTAAGGCAGCAATGGCAGCGAAAGGGAATCGATTGTTTCCGCTCACTTGCCGACTATGTCGCACCGGTAGAGAGCGGTCGCGTTGATTACATTGGCGGTTTTGCGGTAACTACCGGGCACGGTTGTGACGAATTAGCTCAGCAATACCGCGACGATCTCGATGATTACAACGCCATCATGGTGGCTGCGTTGGCCGATCGATTGGCGGAGGCATTCGCCGAGATGTTGCACTATCGGGCGAGAGTTGATTGGGGTTTTGGTGCGGACGAGAATTTGTCAGAGGAGCAATTAATTAAAGAGAAGTATCGCGGGATTCGACCTGCTGCTGGCTACCCTGCTTGCCCTGATCATACGGAAAAACAAACGCTATGGGATCTAATGGAGGTGGAGCCAATTACGGGGATCAATTTGACCGAGTCGTTTGCAATGTGGCCCGGTGCTGCAGTGAGTGGTTTGTATTTTGCTCACCCAAAATCGCGTTACTTTTCAATCAATAAAATTACTAAGGATCAAGCGGAGCATTATGCTAAGTTAAAGGGGCAACCGATTGAAGAAATTGAACGTTGGTTGTCGCCAGTGCTTGGGTATTAGGGCTTAATTGTCTAATTAATTTTTTACGATGACACTTTGAGATGACGGGATTCAGTCATGGCGGATTACAAACTGCCTCCGGGGCAAGATGCAGATGAAATCGGTGAATTGGCCGAGATGATCTCTGAGAATTTGGATGAGGGGATGGATCCCGGTGAAATCATCGGACAGTTGGTTGATAGCGGTTGGGAAGAAGGGGATGCGGTTTCTTTTGTTACTTCGATTGGCATGAAATCCGAACACAACGTAGAGCTAGTTTCTCATTCTGGAGAGAAAAGCGGATACGGTTGGTTGATTTGGATTGGCTTTCTATTGTTCAGTTTACTGCGTTACTTTTTTGAGAAATGAGCTCCGGTCCAATGGCCGTCCCCGCAAGTCTCGGGTTTGCACGATGATCTAAAGTTGGCCTGATCAAAGTTCTCGAACGCACGAATCAATTCTGATTCAAATCTTTGATGTCGGCCTCGACACCGGACTCTAGGTAGGTGGCAAGTAGGATTTGGGCCGCCAGTTTATCAAGCTGAGCTTTTCGTTTTTTTCCTGAGAGAGGCGAATGACTTAGCATTTCTCTGGCCATCGAAGTGGTGTAACGCTCATCAACCCAAATCACAGGCCGTTCGGTCGATTGTTGGAGCCATTTTCCAAACCTGACTGCCTCTCTCGATTTTTCACTTTCGTCACCAGACATGTGGACTGGAAGCCCTACGACCAAGCCGACAATTTTTTCGAGCTTAACCAGGTCAATAAAATAACTGGCATCGAGTTTGATATTTCGACGAGTGTAGGTTTCGAGTGGACTGGCAATGGTTTGTGAGGGATCACTGATTGCGACCCCGACTCTGACTGTTCCATAGTCAATGCCAAGTAATCGGCCTTCCGAAGGGAGTAATCGTGGCGAATTTGATTCGTCAGATTCATCAAGGTCGTGAATCGAGTTGGGCGGAATCATTGTTGACCATTACCTTTTAAGTTACTTGAGACTTGTCAAAGGACGGCGTGCTGACTCTGACTTGAAATATCCATTTTCAAAAAATCGATGGGTGTCCTGAAAGACCGATTTGTCTTTCATCATCGTGGTATGGATTAGCGGTTTAACCTGGAAGTCTCTGGCACCGCTTAATTTTGTTTCTTCGACGCTGACTGTAAAGTCGTCTTTTCCAGTTAACAAGAGATTGTTGAGCTTGCTTTGGCCGACCTGCCCGCCTGCAATGATCGCAAATTCGAATTCTGGAGTGGCTAGAGTGGGTTCCAGTTGTTGCCAGGAGTTTGACAGTTCAGCACCGCTCGCCCCGGCGATGACTTTAAAGGTGAAGCTGGAGCGGAGTAACCGGGCCATGCGAGAGCCTTGGTTAGGAGGGCCAAGCATGACCATTCGTTTGATTCGAGGATCGATCCCTTTGTGGGCGGCAGCTTGGTCGCCAAGATAACGACGGACAATAATGTTCCCAAGCGAGTGGCCAACAAAATTGATCTCAGTCACATCGCTCCCAAGGTTCTCAATCACTTCCGCTAATGCCTCGGCGTGGTCTTCCACGCGTTTTCGTGTGCTTGCATACTGGAAATTTACGATTTCAAAATTTCCTTTTTCCTTCAGATACTCTCCAAGAGGCGCCATTGATGCATTTGTTCTCATGAGCCCATGAAGCAGGATCACAATCCGTCCTTTCAATGGGCGAATCTTTTCGTCCGTTACAATTTTTGACAATGCTGTATCACATTGTTGGCAGTCCCCAAAGGCGAACCGGATTGCAGACGGGTCGATGAGTCGAAAATGGCCGGTCTCGGAGTTTTGTTGGATTCGCCACCCGCTAAAATGTCTAACGTCGGTCCAGAACTGCATCCCGCCAAGCGTCCGAAGTTGCCAATTGTGCGGACTTAAGGAACTCTTGGTGGCTGATTCGTCACTGGCTCCCGCTGGATCTGTTTGGGCAAACGCTAGTGTTGATAAGAAACACATGCCCATCAAAGTGAGCGGGATAGCTGGGGAGATAATTTTCATTAGATATTCTAGCAATGCGGTATGGCTTTAGAGGTATTGGTCTAGGCCGCGACTTTCCAATTCTGCAACAACTTGTTTGATAGACTGTTCCTGATTTTTGTCTGCAACTAAGGTCGCGTTGGGAGTGTGAACGACAATGCAGTCTTTCATTCCGATCGTGACAATCAAGTGCCCATTTTCGGTGCGAACGAGTGAATTCTCAGTGTCGATGCCAATGTGTTCACCGTCGATCGTGTTCCCCGCGTCATCGACCCCTTTAAGTCTTGGAATAGCGGACCAGTTCCCAAGGTCATCCCATTGAAAAGGGGCTTCGACAACCATTACGTTTTCGTGTTTTTCCATGACAGCATAATCAATCGAAGTGCCCTCGATGGCGGTGAACTCTCTTTGCAAGGTTTCGTCAAAGCTGGGTGTTCCGATCGTACTGGCGATCGCGTTGATGTGAGCCAACATTGCCGGTTGGAATTCTTGTAATGCAGCGAGGATAGTTTTCACTTTCCAGACGAAAATACCTGAATTCCAATAAAACGATCCTGCGTCCAGAAATGCTTTCGCTGTTTCGAGATCTGGTTTTTCCCGAAAACGATTGACTGAAAAGCTAGGCAGCCGTTTTTGGGCAAGAGCTTCGCCATCCCGTTCGATATAGCCAAATGCTTCGGCTGGATAACTTGGTTTGATACCAAAGGTGACGATGCGTGAGGGATCTTCGTCCACTAATTCTGCGGCATGGTTTAGGGCGTCCTGAAATACATCGTCAGGCCCAATGACATGGTCTGCAGGCATCACGACCATCGTTGCTTCCGGATCGCGTGAGGCAATCAAGGCGGCGGCAAGTCCGACGCAGGGGGCAGTGTCTCGTTTAGCGGGCTCGCCGATAATGGAAGCGAGAGGCACCTCTGGAAGTTGTTTTGAAATTGGCTCGACCAGAGACTGATTGGTGACGATCAATAGGTTTTCCAGAGGACAAAGGCCACTCAATCGATCAGCTGTCGATTGAATCATGGATCGTTGACCGGTCAGGTTGAGAAGTTGTTTGGGGTTTAACTTCCGACTGGCTGGCCAAAAGCGTGTCCCCGATCCACCGGCCATTATCATCGCGTGCAACATTGCATTCCTGTTGGAGTTTAAATTTTGATTCTGAAGATCTATGTAGGTTGAATCGGTATTGTTTCCGGCCAACTCAATTACTTAAAATAGGTTGTTTCCGTGATTTTAGTTCCTGTTGGTATCTTGTCTTTTAATGATTCGACATCCGCAGCAAAAGTGGGGCTGATTTCGACCGTTATCCCGGGGGCCAAGTCGACTCCCGCTGCCTGAAGCCAGCGACGATGGAGGTCTGAAATGGCATCTTTGACATGTTGTGGTGTCTCGGAATTAGCCGGGGCAGCATTTTTTACTGCACAGAACCCATCTTCCGATTTGACCTCGCAGACGATGGCATTTTCAGCCAGTGGAAGGAGGTCAAAGATAAATCGCTCAAACTTAATCGCATTGGGTTCATTGGGTTCAACTTGCTCCCCGGATGCATCGAGAAAGGGAACTTTTTTATTAGCAAGATGAAACGGTAAAGAACCTGCCTGAGATAAAGAGCGGTCGAGGAAATCCAGTTTGAAAAGGTGGACAGCAATGCTTCCGGCCCAAAGTTTGAGCGCCCCGTCAGAGTTGGTTTGCTTGGCGTATTTCTCTGGTAGGTCGCTGTATTCGATGATCTGAACTTTACCGTCGATCGATACCACATTTCCGACTTTTTGATACCAATCTGTTTTTCTTACGACCTGCGAGGTCATTTCCGATTCGGAATTCAAATGATAGCCAACTAACGCTGGATCGCATGTCTGAATAAGGGGGTTATCAACTTGTCCATAAAAAAGATGTTCAATGCCTCTAGCTTTAGCATCTTGGAGGCATCCGCTGCGGATGTCGAATCATTAAAAGACAAGATACCAACAGGAACTAAAATCACGGAAACAACCTATTTTAAGTAATTGAGTTGGCCG
>Ga0214479_100930_pt1 | contig 14052 bp, 5 predicted proteins | sample M1_20Mar14CPVII9_5_FD_165054 | JGI IMG/M metagenome (GOLD analysis project Ga0214479, IMG submission 165054) | Marine eukaryotic communities from Monterey Bay, California, United States - M1_20Mar14CPVII9sort6BwellE14 | ecosystem: Environmental > Aquatic > Marine > Unclassified | place: USA...
GGCAGGATTAATCTCAAAGAAGTGGAAGACATTATAAACTCATTTAAAGATACATCTACAAACGCAATGGAACATACAGAACACATTAATGAGCTTAATCCGCCCGTGCCATTCAATTCTGCTAACTATGAAGATGATGCCGATGCAAAGAAGAAGGCAAAAGATGAGATGATGAATCAAAAGCCTGCAGCCGTATCAGTATTGCCACCCTCAGATAGGGATTCAATATACGAACCACCAAGGGAAATTATTGAGGGAGGAGAAGATATATCAGATAATACAAATACAGGAAGAGGTGATACGAACAGAAGAGGATGGGAAGATATTGAATCAAGGGTGGCTCGTCGGGATATAGAATCACAAACAAGAACTAATGTTGAGGAGGATACAGGGGGCAGTATCAATAATGATTCAATTGCAGATACGGAAGCCAATGTAGTTCCATCTTCAACCAATCAAGAAGGATTACCAGAAATTGAAGCTTATTTAGTTGAGGATATTGATGAAGAGGTGTTCATTGCTACTCCTACCCTACCTTGGTGGAAACAACGACGAACAAAGATTCTACTCGGAGTTGTATTTTTCCTCTTGGTATTAATGGCGATTGCCATAGCTGTTGCATTTTCACGACCCAATTCCAAGAATACTGTCTTTCTAAATGGCACGAATGTCCCAACGGTTAGTTTAGCCCCCTCGTCAAGTATGGTGCCGTCATCTTCTCCAACTGAATGTGCCAACAAAATTATATCAAATAGACAAGAAATAGATCTACAAAAGGATTTACAAGTTGACGATCCACTTAACCCAAAGGTGGCTGTAGATGGAAGGAATATGGTAGTAGTTGCATTAGATAGAAAGTATTACGGTTATAATAATTATTTTGATAGAGAGGTATATGATGGTCCAGCATTTATAACCTTTTACTTGTTATTGGGTATTGACGATGATTGGCAAAGAGTTCAAGCTCCTATCCGCGTGGACGATGTGAGTGGCAGTGATGGGGGAGTTTATTATTCAGTGGCTTTATCTGGTAGTACAGCCTTCATTGGATTTGGAGATGCCAATGATGGAGCTGGTGATGTACTTAAGTATGAGCAAGATCGATTTGGAGAATGGGTGAGGGTGGAAGATCCTTTCGTTCATACAGCAAATACAACTCTGAAATCCTTTGGAATGGCAGTTGATATTGATGGAGATCTATCCTGCATTTATCACACGGGGTTCGATTGGGGGGACTATATCAATCTTTATCATAAAGATGACGACAGCAGCAAATGGATACAGTTTGACACAATTAGTGGATCTACATGCTCCATATCAGGAGATACTATTGCAGCGGGCAGGCAGCTGTACAAGTATGATCGAGATATGAACAAAGTCATTCCAATTCAAGACCCCATTTCTCCTTGGTATGCTGGAAAAGCCTTGAGCAAAGACTATCTTGTCATCTGGAGTGAGGAAAAGACAGTTTCTATCTACCATCGAAATGAAATGAATCAGACATTCACTTTGACCCAACAGCTCAATATCTCTGACCGGTCTTGGAGATACAATCAATTGGCACTTGATAATGACATTCTAGTAGTGGACAGAGACAATCATACACGCATCTATTCATTACAAGATGGTGATTGGGTGGAGAGTATCACATTAGATGAATCATATAGTGATATCAAATTTTCTGGTCGGACTCTTCTAGCCACAAAGAACAACGAAACCTCATCATCAAGTGAGATATATTCATTCAACATTCAAGACTGTACACAAGATATGCCTACTCGCTCACCTACATTGACACCTCCATCTTCATCTTCATGTTTTGATGCAGATGAAGGTGGACAATATGGCATTCTTTACAATGCAGTTCGTACATATGTTGTTCAAGACTGTGCCAATAATGAAGAATGTGATATTGGACAAACATACGGCTGGCCGATGAACTCGTGGTGTATTGGAATTATTAAAGACATGTCATACTTGTTTCTTGGTATGGATACTTTTAATGAGGATATATCGAACTGGAACACTTCAAGCGTTACTGATATGAGCTTCATGTTCAGTGGTGCCAGTTTATTCAACCAAGACTTATCAAACTTTGATACCTCAAGTGTCACAAAGATGAACAGCATGTTCAGTGGAGCACGTGCATTTAATGGTACTGTATCAAACTTTGATACCTCGAGCGTTACTGATATGAATGAGATGTTTTGGCTTGCAAGTTCATTTAATGGTACTGTGTCAAACTTTGATACCTCAAGCGTACGAGATATGGCAGGCATGTTCTATGGAAAGAGCTCTTTCAATCAAGATTTGTCAAACTTTGACACCTCAAGCGTCACTAATATGCAGTGGATGTTCAGAGATGCAACATCCTTTAATGGTGATGTATCAAACTTTGATACCTCAAGTGTTACGGATATGGCATGGATGTTCGGTGCTGCCTCATCATTCAATCAAGACTTATCAAATTTTGATACCTCGAATGTTACAACTATGGAAGGCATGTTTTACGGCGCTAGCTCATTCAACGGTGATGTGTCCAGCTTTGTTACCTCGAGTGTTACTGATATGAACATGATGTTTATGGGTGCAACTTCCTTCAATGGTGATTTATCAAACTTTGATACCTCGAGTGTTACTGATATGCAGTCAATGTTCAGTGGTGCAAGTTCATTCAGTCAAGATTTGTCAAACTTTAATATCTCGAGTGTTACTGATATGGGCTTTATGTTCTATGGTGCCAGCTTGTTCAATCAAGATCTATGTTCGTGGCAAGATAGTTTTCCATACACAAAAGCGAAAGATATCTTCACCAACTCTGGCTGTACATATCAAGAGACACCTAATGAAACACAGAAAGGACCCTTTTGTGCTTCAGATTGCACTGCATCAACAGAAGAGGATGTTGTACTGGATATTACTGCAGCTACAAACGATGTTTGATAGTACGGCGCAGAATTCTATATATCAGTATCAGAGCTGTAGAATAGAACAGCTTTATGTCTAATATTGCAGACTGGTCTGGATCGGGTCACAGTAGAACCAATAAGAAGTAGTCACTAGGATAACTAACTGTGCCACGTCTGTAGTGTGTGCACGTCCTAATCGTCCTTAGTTGATGTCCAAGCTCCTTAGATTAGACTCATTAGTTTAGGGGCGCTGGGTATCTTTTTTTGGTATCCTGCCTTCCCCACATTCCACATCTTCTCTATCCCACTCCTCCCCGCCAATATATAAACAAACGCTACAATTGCAAATAGAAAAGATCATTGTCATAGAGGCTGCTGCATATGAACTATATAATTATCAATCTTTGTTGCAATAGAGGAATTCCTTCAACATTATATTAGAAGACATATCATGTGTTCAAAAAAGATATTTATCGGGCTTTTCGTCATTCTTCTTACATTCCACTTATCCTCCTCTCAATTGATATCAATACCGGCCCCATCTATACTGCTGCTGTCACTTTTATCTCCTAAATCTATACAATATGTAGAAGCAGTATCGACTTCATCTGAAAATAATAAAAGACGTCGTCAAGAGCGAGAGAAGAGACGACAACAAAGAGAAGAACAAAGGAGACAATTCAAACAACAATACTTTGGAGATGATTACAGTACCAATAGCGAAGAAGGAGGCACGACTTCATCATTTGATATGTCATCTTTACCATCATTATTCAATACCCAAAAACCAAGAGATATACTCGAAGGATTCAAAATGTCATTATCAAATACTCTTCGTGGTACCTTCTACGGATTAACTGCCTTTATTGCAACACCCATTGGTGGATTAAAGTATGGCATTATTGGTTTCATTGGTGGTATATTAACGGGATCTATATTAGGTATAACCATGCCATTGTATGGTGTAATTGTTGGTATAACTCAATTTGCTAGGGGTATAATTGAAACTCCACAAGCAATTATGGATGGATTTGTGAATTGTAAGGTATATGATGATACGAAACGAGAGTGGTTGGAATATAGATTAGATGATGATATTGATGAGATTAATAAGTTGATGAAGGATGAACAACAGATTAAGGGTAGTAGCAGTGGTAGTAGCAGAGGTAGTACTACATCATCGTCATCACGAAGAAGAGTCAAGAGTACAGAATATTATGACCTATTGGATATACAACCAGATGCATCACCCTCAGAGATACGATCAGCATACCGTAAGAAGGCACGAATTATACATCCAGATAAGAATCCAGAAGATCCAAATGCTGAAGAAACCTTTCGCATACTAAGTGCGGCTTATCAAACTTTATCAGATCCAAATAAGCGTCACAAGTATGATACTTCTGGACGAGGAGTCGATCCTGAATCACCCGATGGAATGAACGATAATGGTGTCATGATAGATCCAATTGTATTCTTTGCAATACTATTCGGATCGGAACAAGTTGAACCATACATTGGTGAACTAAGTTTGGCAACTACATTTGATGCATTACTCAAACTTGGCAATAGTGGTGGTGGTAGAACATCTTCATCGTTTGAATCATGGGAGGATATCAAGACAGCCTTTGGTTGGAACGAGGCAGCATTAAAACGGCGGAAACGTGAAACTGAAATTGCTATACATTTAAGAAGCCGTATATCAGACTATGTCGATGGATACTTGACTTTAGATGCCTTTAAGGATGGATGTTGGGAAGAGGCGATACAAATTGCCAAAGGCGGCTCATCATCGTATGGAGCCTCATTCTTACTTGCTATTGGTCCTGCACTTATTGTTGAGGCTGATGCCTTCTTGGGGTATAGATCATCAGTATTGGGATCTTGGCGTGGACCAATTAGTAATATCAAACGCAACATGTTGTTTATCCGACGAAAGTTTGCAGTTGGAAGATCTATACTTCGTACGATTAGCCATAGTTTAAGGGCATTGTATGAATCAGCAGAAGTTACTCCAAGCAATAACGTGAATAAACATCAACAACAGCGTAGACATGATAGAAGTAGGAGTAGCAGTGATAAGAACAAGAAAAGGTCGGATAATGACCGTGTTGAGTTTGACCAGGAGTTATTAAAAGACAATCTATCCAACACAATACCAACAATATTAGATATGGCATGGGCAATCAACTATGTTGATATATCTAATACACTATACGGAGCATGTGGTAAACTATTCTATGATGCAGACGTATCATCTTGGGAGGAACGACTTCGACGAGCTGAAGCTGTACATATTTTAGGGTCACAATTTTATATTGTTGGATTAGAAGTATCAGGTGGTAACAGAACAGTAATGACGTCTGATAATGTTGATGATATTAAAGCTCAGGCTAATGCTGCCTTTATGGAATCTTTAAAGAAGAAGAGTAGGGATAATGATGAAATGTAATCGTTATATTGGTCTAGAAGATGCAATAAAGTAGAGTAGAATTGTACTTATACAACGGTCAAGGTTTATAGAGATACTTTGTACAATTACCGAAAGTTATCATTATTAAGCCAATGCAAGACGAATCTTCGATATAAACACACTCTCTAGCTGCTCCTTTGAATACTCTCTCATGAATGGGCTGATTGAGTAATACACATTCATAACCTCAAGTAGTAGACCCTCTCTTATAAGTGACTCCAACATTTGTGCACCCTTTACTTCGACCATTTCTTCATCACTACTATCCTTCAATAGATCAATACGAAACTTGATACTCCGACGATTAGCACGTGCCTTAGCGGCAAGAGTTAAGTTATCAGCCTGCTCAAAGCACCAAACAGCTCGATCTAACGCAACGTACGCCAAATCCAGCTCCTCGGCAGACTCGGCCTGTTCTGCATTGTTAAAGCCTTCACTCAAGAACTCATCAGATGTCATGGCCATTGATTCAATATCATTAATGTTGTTCTTCGTTGCCAGTGCATTCTGCTTAAGCCATCGAACTAATGTATCACCGGCAATTGATGAGCTCGTCTCGACGAAAAAGAGTCGTTCAATACATCGCGTAATACCCGTATATAAAAGCTTGAGATGTGTACCAACTAGAGGATACTTGGTTTCAAAGTCTTGCCCTTCTCGATCCAATAGCAAGTTCCGCCAAGGCTTGTGAAGAGAAGTTGGAAGCTCGGAGAAGAAGTCGAGTATCATGACTGACTTGAACTCCAAACCTTTTGCCTCCCTAATGCCGTATACTAACTTGTAGCCCCCTAAAGCTTTACGCCAGTAGTCTGATGATTCATCATGTACTAGAACTACGGTACCATTCAACTTGTCGGATAGAAGGGTAGCCAGTTGATTCGTCTTGATCTTGTGAAGTACGCCTGGTCGAGATCCTTGAAAAAGTCCATAATCCTTCTTCAATTGTTTAGCACTACCAGGAAAGTACTTGAAGAGGTACTCAAGAAATGATCCAGCACAGTTGAGTATACCAGCATGTGAGCGGAAGTTGACATTGACAGTCTTGGCTTTAGAAGGTATGAGATCACGACGCCCACTACTCTCAGCGACATGATATCCGACAGAACGAATCTCCTCGAATCTAAACTCTGTACCCTCTACGACGGACTGAGCTGGATCCCCCGCTAAGAAGAGACCACCAGGACCACCCAGATAGAAGAATAAGAGTATCTCAATCTGGGTGTAATCTTGAACCTCATCAACATAGATCTTACTCTTCCTTAATTCATCAAAGATGGTAGGGTCTGTATTCATACACTTGTCCAGTCGAGAAAGTATATGTTGGATACGATCAATATCGTCCCATAACCCCAACTTGGCCTTGTACTCTTCATACTTGAGAAACTCGTCATACATGGAGGCACGATATTCAGCTGGAACTCTACACCTATTCTTGCCAAGCTTCTCTACAGCCATGAAGTCATCTTTAGGAAGGATATCATCAGGACTTTGATGTGCCTCAATCGAACCCTTGATGAATGTTCTGATGGCCGTCCATAGAATCATTGCACTGACCTTCTTCTCCTTGGATGAGCTTGAGGATTGCGCATTGTAGAACTCTTGTTTAAATCTCATAAAGTCAACCCTTTGGCTAGGAAAGAACGAGTTGTCACTCCCTTCTAGATTGGGCAACGCCGTATCTAAATCATAGACAAGCTCCTCAAAAGTAAGAAATGAGTTTGTATTGTGATTTCCCGTTGCCTCGGAAACATAGCGACATAGTCGTTTCGACCTGGCAACAAAGAGTTGCGAGAAGGTAGAATCTTGTCCATAGACTTGACGGTCATACTCCATTCGATTGCAAATGCAAACTGTCTTTCCCGTTCCACTTCTCCCTAACACCAACACAGTGCCATCCGCTTCTACCACATCTCGCTCCTCATCAGTCAAGTGAAGCTTAGGTGACCACGACGAGGTTGCAATCTCATCGATACTTTGATAACTGACGTCATACAGCTTCAATGGCACATTACTAAACACGTCAAGTAGCACCTCTTTCTTTGCCTCTCTCTGTGCTGGTAGTAAGTTCTCACTTCGTAGGTCAGAGATTACAGACTCTGATAGTTGTTGACGAGCAGTACGACTCTTGGAATCATCAATGAGTTGCATCAATCGTGATACCTCCTTATGTTTGGCAACGAACCAGATGACAATGTTATCTCCTTCCTCTGTCCACAAGATACGGAACCCTGACTTTTGTTCGAGATATGTCTCGTAGATGGTGGACTGAGAGCCCTTGAGTCGCTTCTGGAGTATGCGACTACGTTCACCTGAGCCTAGCTGTTGCATCCGTCTGACGAAGAAGGATTTGTACTTTTGATCACCATTTTTGAGAAACTTGACAACATGGCTAGTGAAGAAGAGAAGAGCAATAAGGTATAAGGTATTTACATGACAAGCCGATAGCGATAGTCGAGATACTCTTACCTTGTCATTTGAAAAGACAGCCAGGATACTTCGCTACTAGTGCTCTCCACAGCCATATCCGACGGCTCCTCTGTAACTACTTCATCATTACTCTCCTCATTGTCAACTATAGCCTTCTCCCCTCCAACGACATCATCGGCGAATTGCAACGCCCCTTCCAAAGCTTTACTCAATTGCTCGTCTGTATCTTCAAAGTAACTATCATCATATGTAAACTCTACTTGATTGATGTCGGATACACTCTCTCGAATGGAAGACCAATTGAGCGATTCCTTGTTCAAGTTGATGCCATTATATTGTTGGATGACATGTCCCCATACGGCAGAGAAGCGTTGAGACTCTTCTAGTCGTTGTGCAAGTATACCAGAGTAAAGCTTACGAATCATATAACCACGGTATAGTGTTTGGATGGATGTCGTTGCCTTTGTTAGTCTTTGATGCTTTCGAACTGCCAGTAAGCGGTGATAGTTTTGTTGAGTAAATGATGCAATTGTTCTCCTAGCTTGTAACTCAGTGATCCATTTGGTTGATGATGTTGCTTTGGATGCCTTAGCAACGTCTAAGACAGACCTACTTTGTCCATCCATTGATTTAATATCCATTCCTTTGGTGAGGACTAGCCACTCAAGAAAGTCAACACGGTCATATGCTGCACTTAAATGAGTAAGCAGAAGACCTCCTCGGTCACGACCATGTAATGATAACTCTGCTTGTTCAATTGCTGATTGTATCTCTTCAAGTGTACTTTCTTTCTTCACGATATCAAATGATGACAAGTTGTTAAGTTGCTTTTCCTCTATCTTGCGAAGTTTGGGAGGAAATGAAAATGCATCATCATTCAAATGCATTCGCCGTGATAACAATTGTTGAATGTCTATACCTTCTTCATCAGCCAAGTATTCTAACCATTCGAGACATTTTGCTTCTGCTTCATCTTCCTCCTCGACCTTGGACTTGGATATTCTAAATCCATGTTCAAATGACTTGGCAACAGTTTCACATAAACTTCTCATCCTCTTGTGGTGCATAAATGGGGACAGCTTCAATGCTTTTGTCATGTGCATAAACAAGTCAAAAAAAGATGTGCCGTATAATGTGTAATAGCAGCTATCCCACAGCACTTCCATTGCAAAAAGGACATTATCATGTGTACAACCGAGCTTGTCGACGAGAAACTGTAATATGTTCCGATCATACTTGTTAGAAGTCTGCACGTATCCATTTATAACAGCACAAAGGAGTGAAGAGCTCGTATACGATAAAAGATTTTCGGCTTGTTGCTCATACTCGAGGTTGGAATCACCCTTCATTTCATCTATTGTTTTGTTGCTTCTTGTGAGTTTGTCGTGGGGAGTACCAAACTGTGATACCATTTGGACCAAATCACGATATCGTAATGCTTCTCCAGCCCCACACATTGCCGCCCTTGCTGCATCCTTGGGAGACAGTGAATCGTCACTCATCACAAAACTATCCACGATGCTAGAATGCCCAAAGTATGCAGCTACTCGGACAACTTCGAGTTTCATCTCCAATGTCCATCCTTCTAATTTTCTTACACAATATTCTAGTAGCTCTGAACAGCGGTTACAAGAGAGATTCCATTTACAATGACATGGGAAGATACGAAATATGTGAGGTTGAGTATGACACAAGATATGCTTATACATGCACAACTTACCACTGAACCCTTCTGTTGCAAGTAATATGTGAACCCGAGATAGATCACCACGAGATTTTCCTTGAAATGGAATTTGCTTAGGAAAAGAGAGAGAAGAAGAATCAAGTTGTTAGTACAAAGAACATATCATATGTGTTCAAGACTTAAACATGTGAAAGGGCATCGACAAATTCACAAACTTGTGCCTAGCCTCAGCTCACCTTGAACAGTGGATGCTCATCAGGAAGGGAGCCAGCTCTATACATATATGCCAACATGTCAAATGGTTTCACTACATAATCCATTTGATGCCCCCCAAACGAACCGTCTTGAAACTTAAATCCAGATTCTGTGTAACCTCCAGCAATCAATGCCTGCTTTGTTTCATTGCCTATCTGCAGCACCTCATCAAGTTCATCTGATTGTCCACCTCGCTGTAAGATGTTTCGAGCTTCGTCATCTGACAATTCAGCAATTTTACAAAGTGTACTTGCATACAATAGTTTTGCTCGAACCCTTGTTAGAGGCTCACCAGACAGAGCTCGCTTGAGCAAGAGGCTTACAGTTGCAGGATCGGGACATGATATGTTGCCAAGCCATTTCCCTCCTTTTGATAGATAATTGACTAAGTCATTGTGACCATTCTCGGTAGCAAACAAAAGGAGGTCATCCTTGTTTAATATGACCAGCTCCTTCGCTAGTTCGAGGTTGCTAAAGCCGTAGGGTGCATTACCAAAGAAACTTGACTTGTCCTTGAAGTAGAGTCGTGTACATAACCAGTCAACAAAATCAGCATCAGGACACTTGTTACAACATTCCTTCAGAATTTCACCAAACGAACGACCCGTTGAACTCTTCTTATCCATAGAATCACAGCCTTTCCATGTCTCGGGATCAAGACACTTTGAGGAGATGATAAACTGCTTCAGCTTATCCATGGGTGTATCATTTTCATTGACAAGTTGGAGCAGCTTCTTGATATTCTTTTCCAAAACTAGCGGCTTCTCTCTTTTTGCTGCCCACTCCTTGACAAATTCATGTGGTGACTTCTTTGCATAATACTCAGGCAACTTGCCCTTGGTATCTTTTATTTGGATGCTCAATAAATTGATTTCCCAGGTATTCATGCATTGTTTTCCAGACTCAAAGTGATACTTCAATGCCAGCAGAAAGTCGGCAAGGAAGATATGACCCTCACTAGCGGCAATGTGAACAGCATAAGCATGTTGGAAAGGCTTCCGCTTTGACACTGTAGTAACAAGTGTCTGCCATTCTAGTTGGGTGTATAGCCATGCTACGATTTCAACTCGACCCAGGTAGGCACTAAAGTGTAGCAAGTTCCAGCCATCACAAGTATTAGATGTCGTCTTATATGATTCACAAAGCCATTGAAGTGTCTGAAGATCATCGTATTCTGTGTATTGATGATGAGTGAGAAAGATGCACATGATGTGAGCAAGTTGACATACGATATGATCACCGAGGCATAAAGTGATGATGAGTGAGAAAGATGATGCCGTGAGCAAGTATACAATGATATGTTAAGTGTGCATATGATATGTTCATTTAGTTGCAGGCTCGAATAAATAAACTTACCGACTGCTACAAAAGATAAGAAGGAAGCAGTGGTCATTGAAGAAGGGATGCGTCCTTTCTCTAAACACTTCAGATTTGGCGCTTGCTTGGTGAGCAGTCTATTTGACGATGCAATAGCCTCCATCTTTACTATTCCCTTATCAACCATGAATCGTAAGACCCCACATTGACGATGGCGTACTGTCACAAGCGCATCTGGGCAGCTGTTAGGCCGTTGCTGCATTAGATAATCGAATACTTTCAGGCGGCGCTCTAGCGTCTTATCATCTACTAGGAGGCTGAGTCTATGTTTCACCAATTCGCCTTCCCCCCTTGATGCAAATGATTTCTCTTTTGAAATATCATCATTTCTGTGCTGGAAGTAAGTAATTAGGGAAGGCTGATCTGCATGATGATCATACTGCAATATATACCGCCGGATGGAGTCAAGATAAGAGAGTACAGCCCCTGGACGATCCTTTTCTGTGCATGAGTAATACTTGTGATCACCTCCAATGAACACAGCTGTCCAAACGTCGACTCCTCGAAGATATTCTCTATTAGAGACTTCACCATCTGACGTCAGCTCAGGCTGGATAAATTCTTTCCCATCCTGCTGTGCTGATAGTGCATATTCGTTATGGAGTAACAAGCTTTCATCTGCTTGAAAAAATAGCTCAAATAGACCAGGTAACCCATAAGCAACAAGATTAGTGAATGGATTGCGTTCAATTTGTTTGGCACATCCTTCCCAATCAACAAAGAACCGAGCGAGACGCTTAGCATGACTCAGAGCGTCTTCTCCTTGAAGAAGATGCATTTGTAAATATCTATTTTCTAAAAGCTTCTTTTCTGAGTCACAAATTGAAGTCGAAATATAAATCATCTTGATTGCATTGTATTGTTGATAACATGTACGAAATGCAACAAATGAATCAAGTATACTTTGCATGATGACATCGTTCGATTCTTGTACTGATTCTTTCAATGATAACTGACCATCTTCATCAATGGCATAACAACCAAGCTCCCAAGCTAATCCGCAGTGGGGTGATAGTGCAGTGTCTAATGCTTTGGTATTACCTCCCTTCACAAGTACCATAAGCCAGGTATCATTATTATTATTCCGGGCGTTGATTAAGTCTTCATCGCGATCTGTCAAGTCTAGTATCCAATTAGGGGTAGGGTCCAATTTACTTACTCTTCCAGCTTCTTTAATAAAACGTGTGGCATGTTCTGATGAGGCAATCTTATGAAGGAGATTATTCCCTGAATCATCTTTGATTTGAAATGTGTTAACATTACAATCATGATGAAGCCAACATAGTGCTTGATAGCTTGCATATTCGATTGCTTTTGATACTACCAAGTCTCGAAATAATGTAACATCAATGTTGTAATGCTTAACAAGATACATGATATGATCTCTACTACAACCCTGTTCAATAGCCTCGAATAATCTGCTCCTTGGATTAGTACCTTCTTTTGCGATGCATGCATCATTATCCTTAGTTATGTGGTATATATATTGTTTACCATCTATCTCACATGAGCATGTATAAGCGGCATATTTATCCATGCCTGTGATATCAACTGACTTAACTATTCCGGATATCCAGTTCCCATTACTTGCAATACGCTGGGAGGAATCAACACCTGATGGTAATTTGCACTTGAATATTACATTATCTCCTTCATCAAATCGAAAGGAAGATGGCTTCTCCTTGATGCAATAATCTTTATCTTCAGGTACTGCACAAAATTGGGTCGGATTATTGCCAACAAATCCAACAGCACATTTGTAACGAGTGACAATATCATCTGGCTTTTGAGGAATTGGATAACCTTGATTCTTAATTTCCATTATTGGCCATTGATATGTGATGTTTGCGTGAACCCAACCTTCCTGTGCATAACACAGTACTCGATCACCAACATCAAAACGAGGAGTCATATCACAAAAGTCGGGGAACACATAGTCTCTATTGAGGGGCACTGTTACCGATCGGTTTTGTCCATCAATCATTGATTGTAATGGAATGATATCTAATTTGCCATCATTCACATGTTTCACTATTCCCCGATAGTTGTTTGGATTATCGCCCTCTCCCCACACGTCTTCTGATAAGAACCATACCCTATCTCCTTCAAAGTACTGCCGAGGAACTAAATCATTACTACCCTGATTGTTATCTACTTCTTCTAGTTGTTGTTCTCTACGTTCTTGTAACTTTTCCTTTCGTGCTGCTTTAATAGTTGCACCTCCCTTCTTTTTACTTTTCTTGCCCATAATTTTGTGCTAATCTTTTGTATTATCTACCTAATTTGTACAACGTCGGTGCACTTATTAATTATCTAATAAGATCTAAAGTAGATATTTTTTCGTCTTTATTGTATTGCAATGTATAATATGCTCACTTGTGTTGTTGTATATGTTTGTAACTGGCCCGTTTTTAGTGCTTTGTATAATACTAATTCTATTAAGGTGCGGTGGGACAGCAGAAGAGTAAGTGCCGAGTAGACGACGTACATGTGTAAAGTATATATGTATATACATATGACATAATACACAACAATACTCACATACACCCTTTATCCATCAACAAAACCTAACACAATACGATAATTAATAAAGTTGTCTTGTGTCTTTTGGTGCCCAGAACTTTGCAGGTTTATTCTAACGCTACCAAACCAACTGATCGAAAGCCCATTCAAAACTCTATTTAGATGTGTGTACGATGGTATACCAAATGAAGATTTGCAATACTAGGAGTAATTTGTATTTCGTGCATATCATAATATGTTCAATCATTTTGTTTATGTATTATTCCATGAAAATAGTAGACAAACTCTCTCACTCTTTATGTATCCAATATTGTACCCATATAATGGGCTTAAATAACCACAACCGCCCGTGGTTGATTCCCAGCTCAGCACTTTTCCTCAAATCTCTAAGAGGTGAAAGTAAG
>Ga0214479_100931_pt1 | contig 14042 bp, 12 predicted proteins | sample M1_20Mar14CPVII9_5_FD_165054 | JGI IMG/M metagenome (GOLD analysis project Ga0214479, IMG submission 165054) | Marine eukaryotic communities from Monterey Bay, California, United States - M1_20Mar14CPVII9sort6BwellE14 | ecosystem: Environmental > Aquatic > Marine > Unclassified | place: USA...
TCTGATTTAAGTTCATATCAATCGCGTAGAAGTACTACTACTAATACATTAGAACTTAATAATGACGATGATAATAGTGATCTACCTTTACCAATGGGTATGGCAGAAGTGATATCAAATACTGCCGAACCTCCCAAGCAGCAGATTGGTAAAGTTGAACAATTAGATGATAATAATGATGTGCCCGAACCACCTGCTGCAATGCTAGAAGAATCATTAAATACTGCCGATAAGTCGAATGATATGATAAGATCTTCACTAGAATCTATCGATGATGATGAACTCATACCGCCTACTCCATTTCATTCTTCAAACTTTGAACAAGATACAACAATTGCAAAGAAGAAGACTAAAAATGTAATGATGAATCAAAAGCCAGCAACCGTAAATGATGAAGTAGTTGTTACAGATAGAGATTCAATATACGAACCATCAAGAGAAGATATCGAGAGAGGTGATGAAATCCGAGGTATAACAAATACAAACACAGGACGAGGCAATAATAACAGAAGAGGTTGGGATGATATTGGTAATGGCAGTATTAATAATAATGATTCAAATGAGACGAATGTCCAAATAGCAGAAGTTAGTAATAATAATGCTTCAATGGTAGATACAGAAGCTAATGTAGTAGTTTCATCATCAACAAACCAAGATACAGAGATACATATACCAGAAGCCTTCTTGGTCGAGGATGGATATGATGATAATGGAGAGGTGTACATCGCTACCCCAACTCTACCTTGGTGGAAGCAAAAGAGAACACGGATTTTAATTGGTGCAGTTTTAGCTATCGTGGGGGCATTAGCAATTGCTTTGGGAGTCTCATTATCATCACAATCCAATAATGTTGGATTTGAATCTGAATCGACCAACTCGACGGTAATATTTGCAACACCACCACCTACACCACCAATAACCTATGAATGTTTTGATGCCGATGATGGTGGCGAAAATGGAATTCTTAGTTATGCAGTACGTGCATATGTAAGTCAAGACTGTGCCAATAATGAAGATTGTCTAATTGGACAAACTTATGGTTGGCCGATAAACTCGTGGTGTGTTGACAATGTTACTGATATGTCAAGATTGTTTTGGGATATGAATACTTTTAACGAAGACATCAATGGGTGGAACACCTCAAGCGTTACTAATATGGAATGGATGTTCTATTATGCATCCTCTTTCAATGGAAATTTATTATGGAACACTTCGAGCGTTACAACTATGCGACAAATGTTTGAGGGTGCATCATCATTTGATCAAGATTTGTTAAACTTTGACACCTCAAGTGTTACTAGTATGATGCGGATGTTCTACAAAGCCACAACTTTCAATGGAGATGTGTCAAACTTTGATACCTCGAGCGTCACTTCATTGTACGGTATGTTTTGGGGGGCAACCTCGTTCAACAAGGATCTGTGTTTATGGCGAGATAGCTTTCCATACTCACGCTCCATTACTGATATCTTTGCCAACTCAAACTGTACATATCAAGATATACCGAATGAAGCTCAGAAAGGACCCTTTTGTGCTTCTGATTGTCAGTCTTCACAAGTGGTAAGTACAGTATCTTCCTCTTTAAATGATGTCGATGATGTCCTTTTCCACTAACAGATTGTCTTGACTTCATCCAGGCAACTACTAGTTCTACTCTTCCAGCAGCAGCAACTACTACCCCTCCTACCATGGCTCCGCCGACAAGCATGAGTGGACAGAGTACTCCATCTGCTTCTTCGCCATGCTTCGCTGCAGATTATGGTGGTATTGGTGGTGTTCTATATGAAGCAGTTCGTGCATATGTTAGTCAGGACTGTGCTAACAATCAAGAATGTGATATTGCTCAAACCTACGGCTGGCCGATGAACTCTTGGTGTGTTGGAAATGTAAAATCCATGTCATACTTGTTTAAAGATATGAATACTTTTAATGAAGACATCTCGGACTGGAACACCTCAAGCGTTACTGATATGAGAGCTATGTTCTGGGGCGCATCTTCGTTTGATGGAGATGTATCAAACTTTGATACATCAAGCGTCACTGATATGTCATTCATGTTTACGAAGGCTACATTATTCAATAGTGATGTATCAAACTTTGATACCTCGAGGGTTACTGATATGAATAGCATGTTCAATGATGCCAGATCTTTCAATGGAGACGTGTCAAGCTTCAATACCTCAAGCGTTACTGATATGACATGGATGTTCGGTGGTGCAATATCATTTAATGGCGACTTGTCAAACTTTAGTACCTCCAGTGTTATTGGTATGAACAGTATGTTTTATGGTGCTACAGCTTTCAATGGAGACTTGTCAAGCTTTGATACCTTGAGTGTTACTGATTTGAGCTACATGTTCAGTTATGCCAGATCATTCAATCAAGACCTATGCTCATGGCGAGATAGCTTTCCATACACCAATGCAGCTGATATCTTCTTAGACTCTGGCTGTACATATCAACATACACCCAAAGAAACTCAACAAGGACCCTTTTGTGCTTCTGATTGTCAGTCTTCACAAGTGGTAAGTACAGTATCTTCCTCTTTAAATGATGTCGATGATGTCCTTTTCCACTAACTGATTCTGTCTTACTTCATTTTAATCCAGACAACTACTAGTTCTACTCTTCCAGCAGCAGCAACTACTACTACTACACCTCCTACCATGGCTCCACCGACAAGCATGAGTGGACAAAGTACTCCATCTACTTCTTCTCCATGCTTTGCTGCTGATGACGGTGGTTATGATGGTGTTCTATATGAAGCAGTTCGTGCATATGTTAGACAGGACTGTGCCAATAATCAAGAATGTGATATTGCTCAAACCTACGGCTGGCCGATGAACTCGTGGTGTGTGGGAAGTGTTACTGATATGTCACGGCTATTTGAAGACATGGATACTTTTAACGAAGACATCAATGGGTGGAACACCTCGAGTGTTACTGATATGAGCTCGATGTTCAAGGATGCTACTGCCTTCAATGGTAATATTTCAAACTTTGACACATCAAGTGTTACTGATATGCACTACATGTTTTATAATGCCAGTTTGTTCAGTGGGGATTTGTCAAACTTTGACACCTCAAGTGTTACTCGTATGAATTTAATGTTTGCTTATGCGAAAGCATTTAATCAAGATCTATCAAATTTTGATACCTCAAGCGTTTGGGATATGAGCTACATGTTTGCTTATGCGAGTTCCTTCAACAGAGATTTATCAAACTTTGATACCTCGAGTGTCAAAGACATGAAATATATGTTTAGGGGTGCATTATCATTCAATAGAGACGTGTCAAACTTTGATATCTCAAGCGTTTTTAGTATGACGAACATGTTCGCTGGTGCTACCTCATTTGACAAAGGTTTATGCTCATGGCAAGATAACTTTCCATACACTCAGGCTGATAATATCTTTTTAGACTCTGGGTGTTCATATCAAGATACACCAACACAAACCCAGAAGGGACCATTTTGTGCTTCGGATTGTCAGTCTTCGCAAGTGGTAAGTTGCAAGTATCTTCTTCTCCTGTATTCACTCTGGTACTGGTGAACGATCCTTTTCTTTTTACTGATGCTTTCCTCCTCTTTTTCATCTAGTCAACTACTAGTGCTACTCTTCCAGCAGCATCAACTACTACTTCTAATCCTCAACAACAACAAGAAGACGAGTGCATCGATACACCAAACTTTTTAGACTTGTATGGCGGTCGATGTGATTTGTATGCACTTCCAGGTAATGAAGCATGGTGTGGAGCGTATGGTAATGACGGAGAAGTTGGATTGACGCCTAATGAGAATTGTTGCGTGTGCAAATAGATAATGTGTTAGTATAAAAGACTTATTTGTGAGTTGCTGCCAGGTGTAGCTTAGTCTAGTTAATCAATATAATAACTAGGGGGTGTGCACTTATTGGTCTTGGTGATCCCAAGTCGGTATCCTTTAGGGTATCCTTTTTATTTTTTTTTTGCGCTCAATCAAGAAAAGCAAGATGTTAGCAAGATCTGTCATCTATGTATAGCTCATAATATAGATATAAGCTCATAATATAGTTCAACAACTGTTATATTAGTATATTAATATCATGACAAACCAAAATAACAACGTCGTCGTTGTCGTCAATGTCGAAGAGGGGATTTCAAATGAGGAGGCTGATACTCGACACGATGATGTTACTGCAGACCAGCCACCATCATCTGCAATACCATGGTGGAAACAAAAACGTACAATTATCATACTTTCAGTTGTTACTATTATTGTTGTTGCGGTAGCAATTGCCCTCGGAGTATCTCTATCAAAATCTAATAACAACAATCCTGTAGATGAGATCGGATTAGTATCCCCATCATCATCTCCAATATCTAACTCGTCGTCATTAACAGCTCGTCCCCCGGTCGATGCATCTAGTAGTACAATATCAAATTCTGAATTAAAGAACTTATCAATGACTATTTATGGCATTTCATCGATAGAGGATACAAACTCTTGGAGTGAAATTACTGCATTAGATATTGAATGTTATTTCAATGGTTGTGGCGTAGGAGAAGAAGAGGATGTAAATAAGGATGATGTATGGGATGTTAGTATTGATTTAGTAGTGGTGGATGTTGTTAGTTCTGATGATAAGGTAGATGTTGATCGTACGTCATTGCCTTGGTTGATAACCGATGAATCAGACAAAGGTAGCGAGGAGGAGGGGAAACGGTATCTACAGCAAGAAGATCCTCAAACACAATATGTACAAGTAATATACAATCAATTATCAAACTATACAACATCCAACCCTACAATGTATGATGATCTATATGTTGCCACTGATCCGTATGCACAAAGTGTTAGTCAAGATGTATATATTGCAAGGTTGCAAAGTTTAAGTAACTTTTATGATGATATTAGTAGTGTACGGCAGATCCCATCGGATGATGATGATTCGTCAGTTAGTTTAGCTCCATCGGCATCACCCCTGATTATTAGTTTAACTTCTCCACCATTACCTGACATTACATCGTCACCTCCAAGCATGAGTGTACAAAGTGCTCCATCTACTTCTTCACCAACTACACAGTACAAATGTTTTGGTGCAGACGATGGTAACTATAAAGGCATTCTTTACAATGCAGTTCGTGCATATGTTACTCAAAGTTGTGCCAATAATCAAGAATGTACTATTGCTCAAACCTACGGCTGGCCAATGAACTCGTGGTGTGTGGGAAGTGTTACCGATATGTCATACTTGTTTCAGAGTATGGATACTTTTAACGAAGATATCAATGGGTGGAATACATCGAGTGTTACTGCTATGAGTCAGATGTTCTATGAAGCAAGCTCCTTCAATGGTGACTTGAACTTTGACACCTCAAAGGTTACTGATATGGTATTCATGTTCAATGATGCCACTGTCTTTGATGGTGATGTATCCAGCTTTGATACCTCGAGCGTAACTGATATGTACGGTATGTTCGGTTATGCAAGATCATTTAGTGGACGAGGTGTGTCAAATTTTGATACGTCAAGCGTTACTAGTATGAGATACATGTTCAAAGGTGCAACCTCATTCAATCAAGACCTATGTGCTTGGCAAGATAGTTTTCCATACAACACAGCTGACACCTTTGCTATCTTCTTAGACTCTGGCTGTACATATCAAGATACACCCCAAGAAGATCAGAACGGACCCTTTTGTGCTTCTGATTGTCAGTCTTTGCATGTGGTAAGTCATGATAAGAGTTGCATTATTGTTTAAAGGGATTCGTTTAGATCTGCTAATTATGACTTCTTGATATCTCTAGGCCCCACCAATAACGGTCGTTAGTACTCCATCTACTTCTCCTAAATGTTTTGGTGCAGATGATGGAAGTTGCATGGTTGAGGAATGGGATGGAAGTTGTAATCAACATGGAATCCTTGGTACTGCAGTCCGTTCGTATATTAGTCAAGATTGTGCCAATAATAAAGATTGTCTTATTGGACAAACATATGGTTGGCCGATGAACTCGTGGTGTGTTGGAAGTGTTAAAGACATGTCATCCTTGTTTCAAGATATGGCTACTTTCAACGAAGACATCAATGGGTGGAATACATCAAGCGTTACTAAGATGTGGTCCATGTTCAAGGGTGCCAGTTCATTCAATGGCGACTTGTCAAACTTTAACACCTCGAGTGTTACTAATATGGAATACATGTTCTATCAAGCGAGATCATTCAATAGAGATCTGTCAAACTTTGTTACCTCGAGCATTTTGGATATGTCATACATGTTCTGGGAGGCAACCTCTTTCAATCAAGATCTATGTGCATGGCAAGATAGCTTTCCATACACAGCCTACATTGACGAAACGGTTAGCTGCTCTGGAAGTTGTAATATCTTCAGATACTCTGGCTGTACATATAAAACTTCACCCCAAGAAGGCCAGAAAGGTCCATTTTGTGCTTCTGATTGTCAGTCTTCACAAGTGGTAAGTCATGCGATATCTTATTCTCCTCTATTTATTTTTATGTCTATGTGTATCAATATCCTTATCTTATGCTGATACTCTTTTCTTTCTTTTGACTAGTCAACTAATAGTACATCTCTTCCTGCTTCAGATTCTCAAAAACAACAAGAAGAAGAAGAATGCATTGATACACCCGCCTATTTAGACATGTATAATGGCGGATGTGACTTGTATGCACTTCCAGCAAATGAAGCATGGTGTGGAGCATACGGTAACGATGGAGAAGTTGGAATGACGCCTAATGAGAATTGTTGTGTGTGCAAATAGATATATTAGATGTATGTTTAGTATGTCGATATGATTGGATATTGTGTTGTGTGGTGTAAAGCTTGTGGTAATATGTGATAAGCTGACAAAGAGTAATATCTATTAACTGAGTCTCTTATCTGTCTTTGTTTCTATTTATATCCTCTATCGAGTGGTACATTGATATCTATCTCCTTTCTTCTTCTTTGTTGCAAGAAGTTCGTCTCAAATGTCTTCTCCATTCATCGTCAGTCAAACTTTCACTCCACGGTACTCCCAGCTCACCCCTTTCATATTCATCAAATGCTTGTTCCAACTCTTGTGGTGTTTCAACTACCATACTCCCTCTTGCTTTTACCTTTTGATGTAATGGTTGTCCTGCTAATACTAAGAAGTCGGTGTTCTTCTCTTGTGATTTGATTTGTATCATATCCTTGCCGTTGTCTTCTGACGACGAGAATGGAGTAGAGAGGTATGCTGTACAATGAGCAGGCACCTTAGTATTACCAATCATTATTGATCCAGTTCTAACATATATAATCGTTGTTGATTGTGTCGATGGAGGTGTATGTGTCCATGTTCTATTAGCTTTGTTGATCTGTACTCGAAAGATACTCAAGTCAGTTATCGTATTCACACTTGCTGAGACGTCATTATACGACCCAGCAATAACAGTAGTATGTATGCCAATCTTCTCATCAATAACTGTAGGTGTCTCTTCTTCTCCGCCTAACAATTCTATTCTAGGTTCCATATATCGTTTATCATTTGGCAAATCAATCCATATTTGATAGAGCTCTTGATGTATGATACTATTGTCATTGATACCACGTCTTCGACCATATTGATGTGTTTTACTTGGATCATTATCCCACATTAGTTCATGTATTAATCCTTTACCAAAGCTTAACCATTGTGTATGTTTGCCATTGTAGATACTATTGTTCGTATTCTTCTCTTCTGTTCCAAAGACTTGTTTGTTACCCAATGAATCACGATGGACTAGTCCACCACGCAATACGATGGTTACAGTTGTCATACCACGATGACCCTATAAAAAGAAGAGATATCATAAAATGTGTTAGATCTCGTGTATCATATGATATGAGCCACATTATATCAAAAGCACAAGAGAACTTACATGACTAGGGAATCCTTCCGGAACTATACTCTTCTCAATCAACCGTATCGGATCATTCAAATCAAACGAATGATTATGATGACACATCATTAAGAATGGTGATGTATATTGTTGTTTATCATTAGTTAACCATAAATTTGGACAGTCGGCTCTTTGACTCGAGCTCTTGAGTGAGACCTTATTATCAAATCTATTTTTATATTACAACACAATGTTCTACCAATTGACGGATAAATTAATTCTCCATTTGCCTAAGCTTTGTAAGTTCAGTCTTGTAGATTGATGGGCTCATTCTGTTCATCTGATGAACAAGCTTCTCAATATCCAGAACATTGTTGATATCTTCCCAGCGGTTTGGCACATTGAGCTTTCGCTCAAGCTCTTGTACCTCTGTCTTCATTTCTTCGTCTCTAGTCTCTCGTACGAACATACTCTTGTCTAACTCATCCTTCTCCATCTTCTTAATCCACTCACGATTGATAACAATGTACTTTGTGGTGACAATACAAGGGTTAACAAGTCCAAAGATACGCATACACTCTTCTTTTTGCATTACTCGGGTCATGAGTCGATGGTCAATACACATGGCTGGACGAGTCTTATAGTATTCAGCAAGAACATCAGTCATGAGCAGTGTGATATCAGTGCAATGTTGTATCATTTGACTGATATCATCTTTCTTGGCAGTATCATGCTGTGTAAATAGTAATGGAATGCTCTCAATGTTAGATTCATTAAGACTCAAATGAGAAGGAGCAAACATTACGACTTGCCTTGGTAATCTTCTTCTTGCCAATAAGCTTCTCAATCATAGCCTCCAACTTGGCAACATCCTTAATCTTTTCAAGAATCTGTTTTGAATTGTGAGTATGATATGTACAGGAGATATGTCACTATCTAACAAGTCTCACCTTAAAGACCTCTTCATCACAAACACAGCCGTATTTGTCTTCTGTTAGATGATGACGATCCATACCAGCTGATTGATTCATGTTGATTTTGGGTCTACCAAACATAATTCTTTCAGGATACATCTTCTCGTCAAGTTGGTGTAAAAGACGTTTGTGCATCAGTCTTCGGAGACCAACATTATCATCAACCTGCTCTCCAGCTGCCTTCCTACTAAGACCAGAGTTATCTTTCTGCCTATGTGCAAATTGACAACATATCAACAAAAGAATCTTGTACATATCAGTCTTCTTGTCCTTCTCGAAATGCTGTAACAGCTGTTCAACTGTATACTCACTAGGCTCTAATAGAAAGAGAGAGAGTCTTGGTTATAAGATGTAATCACAAATAAGCAAATGTGTAAAAACAGATACTCACTCTTTCCAATTTCACCTTTCAACTTCCTTGCATCTTTATTGTGATGTTCCCAATCACAAAGAGCAGAGATGATATGCTCAATGTCCTCACAGGCATGGCATGGACATCTAACACCGGCCTTTACCAGTATGTTCATCAATTGCATCGATGCAATACATGATGAACTTGCTGTTGCAAGTAGAACCCTGTTCAAAAGTTCCCTCCGCTCTGGTGTATTGATTTTCTCTAGCCAAGTCTCTTGCATACAGACATTGAAATTAAGTACACCATGGTACTCTTTCTTCAGTGATTTGTACATATTCTCGGCAGCAGTAAAGAACTCATCACTATCATTAAAGCAACGTTTGCTTTGAGGAATCTCACTCTCTTCCACCCCCAAAGCCAATAACATTACTGTAGCATACCAGTCATGTGTTTTGACATTATCTTTCTGTTAATATTAATATTGAAACAGACAGACATTAACATTAGTATTCAACACATTTCACAAACATGCACATCAATCAATCTAACTCTACATAATACTCACATCACTGTTAGTCTCATCACGGAAACGATCATATACATCCTTATTACTTTCTTCACACATACCTAGCTCTTCGATGGCATGTCGAGCCCTAATTTTATCTCCTTCAGATTTTGAACTGGTCGAAATAGTTCTTTTCCAACTATCTATAGCCGAAACTAAAACCTTGGCCCTCTCAGGCAAAAGTTTATACCACCACATATCTCGGGACGCTTGTTTTCTTACAATGTAAACTTTGTCAACACCCACGGCAGACACATATCCGCTTGCGACTTCCATCATCTTTTTTGCCTCGGCAACAGACATATCGTTGTATTTAATTTGGTCATTTGAGTATGGACTCACATATTCACCACCCCCTCCATCCTCTCCAGGCTTAAAATGTCTCCTTAGTTGTTTCACAATTTTGTGATCCGTAATTTTTTTTATGTTGGTACTTGGTGTATGACCCATTGCCATTTCACAAATTTTGATAATCTTCTCTGATGCTTCCCTATTCTTATTTTCCAAGGGATATGGAATCGTGATCCCGTTACGTACAATGAACTGCCACATAACATAATATTCAGCAGAGGAAATATACTCCCCCCTTTTCTTCTCCACAACATTATCCATTGCCCCTGATACCTTATTCTGTGAAGTCTTGAGCTTCTTTGTACGCCGATTAATCTCCTCGGTATCATCAATCAAATCGGCAAATAACAGATCGATACTTTCTTCATACTCCGTCTTTAAACTCTTAATGGCCTCGTCATACTTTAAATACACATCCTCGTCAATATTAGCCAAATAATTACCTGATGTATCACTTAATTCATTTGGACCCGTTGTTTCTAGAAGCATGTCCATCAACAATGTAGTATAATTGTGTTGTTTGATAAGGTTATTACGAATGGCCGCCTTTTCTTCTCCTTCTTGTTTTGTAATACCCTCTCTGAATAGTGTTAATTCCTTCATCATAGACTCTTCTACCTCTTTGGTTATTCGTACTAATGTTTGGTAGTATTCATCAAGCTCATCGGTGTCTGCACCTACGGGGGAGTTTTCTATTTTATTTCTCAGATTTAATACATGTTCCCTCATCTTTGCAATCTCCTTCAATTTAATCTCTTCGGTACTTGAGGCATCTGCTTGTAAGGCTGATAAATAAGCAGTAGCTTCATCAAAACGACCGAGTTCAGTACGCTGCAACTGAGCAGTCATCTCGTTGACTGTATCTGTCATATCGGCATTTACTGATGCAACAATATTTGAATGTTGTGCAAAAAGATCTTGCTGACGTTGATCCCAATCATCAACTTCATCACTCCGACCACTACCACCTTCAGATCCACCAGCCCCACCACCTAATCCCTCATCTTCTCTTCTACTCAGAAGTGCAATTTTGCCGATAATACCACCGTTGTTGACTTTCATAGTTATGGAAGTATATAAGATAATGGGTATATGATATGCAATGAATATATCTATATCGATACGAATAGCAGTAATTAAATGGTTGATCTTTTGGCGGGCTTCATTTTTTTATCACCAATAATGCATCCAAGTGGAATATTTTCATTCATTTTTGGATAAATCTCATGCCTAAGTAACCAAAATAACATTATTGAATCTCCCAACCCCCCCCTCATTAGCCGCCGTCAAATTATATCTATATACAACTGAATCAATATGTCTACTCGTAGTACCCGTAATTCGAAATCTGCATTATTTAAGGAACTTGAATTAAGTGATGGAGAAACAGAATCAAACAACAAACCCACCACCAAAAAAACAACCACTTCCTCAAACAAGGAAGGCAAGCAGAAGAATAATAATAATCATGGTAGTGGTAGTAATAGTGATGATGAATATAGTGATCATGATTCAGATTCAGATTATAGTGATGTAGAGGAGAAGAAGCAGCAACAGCAGAAGAAGAAGAAGAAGAAGGGTAGTGGTAGTCGTACATCATCAAACAAAAATAAAAAGAAGAGTACAACAACAAATGGCAGCAGCGGTGGTGGTGGTACTGCCAAACAGAAACGTACACGTGATACGGGTAGTGGTGGTAATTTAGTAGAGGGTGCAGCCACAGACGCGACGGCGAGGGAATTCATTGCTAATTCATTGATGAATGGTAATGTTGAAACGTTAGGAAAATCATTGGACAATTTACGATTTGATTTGGAATTGGAAGTGGTTAAAACTATTGGTAACAATACAAAGGGTACTGCTGAAGATAATCTTGCCAATGAGGAATCGAAATTGAAGATATTGGAAAAAGAATATGCTGAATTGATAGCAAAGAATAAAAAGGATGAGGAAGAATGTTACTTGGTACGTTGATGTTTTTATATTATTCCCGTATTATATCAGTATATACTAACCTCATTACCACGCACATTGAATGATTAGTTATACCAAGAAGGTAAAGATATCAGAGCCATAACACATCGAATGCGTATGAGGATTCTACAATTAGACTGTGAGGAGGAAATCCGAGCTCGTATTTTGGCTGTCGCAAAAGAGAGGCTTTATGCTATTCAGCTCTTTACCAAAGTACGTGATGTGTCTGGTATCACAGGTATCACCGAGGAAGAAGCCGTAGTTATTGCAGATAACTTCGATGTGATTCAAGAAAAGATTATCTCAGTAAATGAAGAAAATGCAGGATATAATATGAAAGTGTATATTGCTATTCTTTTGAGAGGGTTGGAGATGAAAGCTCTTCGTATATTCTACAAATCACGTGAGGTGGGAATGTATAGTATTACCGAGGAAGAAGTTGCAATTGTTGCAGCCAACTTGCATGTGATTGATAACACCATTGGAGCAGCATCAAAAGATGATGAATTACGTTGGAATGAACGTCTAGCTGTATACAATACGCAATTACATTGATTTGACATCAAATGTATTGGCTGACGAATTGGCAGTGTGTTAGCTTATGTAATATTTTATAATTTAGTGTTATTGTTAAAGTTTGATATAGATATAGAAGAGTATATATGATTATGATATAGTAACAATATGTAAAGTTAACTAGAGATTAGCTACCAAACACTTCTTTGAGAACTGCCTTACATTCATCCGAGTTGCTTTCCGTATATTGACCAAGCTGAGCTAATATCTCATTACAATAAACCCCAAACGATGGACCGATCCAATCGACAATAATATCCACATCAGACCTCCATATAAATGTTCTAACTTTGATGCTAATGATGGATTAAGTTTGGATATTGCATTGAATCGGAGTCCATTACGACCTGGCCATGTTGGGATACGTTCGAACTTTTCTACCTTTTGTACTGTTCGTTGATTGTTTGATGTAGTAGTAGAAGATGATGTTGATAATGCTGATGGTAGATGATGATGTGATGATCGTCGTCGTGCTTGTGGTGTCTTTACATCATGTAGACTTTGTGTCGATAGTATATTCTGTCCATTACTATTAATTAATATACCAAGAACTGCCTCGTGTAAGTTATGTGCTAGTGATTGTCCTGGGAAGATAGATGGGAAGATACGAGATGCTGTCGATGTTTGACGTCGTCGATGATCGATTGTTGACATGTAAAGATTAGTAGGATACCGAGAGCTATCTGTAGATACAGCCGACGGTAATGATCTCGTCGTAGCAAAGGCATTGACTAGTTCTTGCAATAAGAGTAGGGTAATTAGGAGTATCATGAGCTTTGACATTCGTAGATAGATATGGATAGGTTGTTGCTATTGTCTCTCGTCTCCAATTTGCAATAGGTTACGGCGGTGGTATCCTTTCTCCTTCTTTAAAGCATTACATATGTGTACTGCTTGATTGTGTTGTCTCGTCTCTCTATAATATTCCAACGAGTGTGGAGATATCATATTGTTACACAACTATCATTCTATGCTATATATCATCACCCCAGAAAAGCCTTACCATTCACTATTGCGACACCTAGTCATTGATAAAAATTGCATTTCGTACCCAATAAAATTGCAAGAAGCATTCTGTCTCATGTCCCGTCGTATATGTGAACTGCGCTCCTACATACTATTATATCATCTACGACGAACAACTAACACACTATATCACCATGATGATAACCAAATGTCTTACTGTTGCAATCCTTCTTTCCCCCGTCGTCTCTCTATCTCTAGCACTAGCAGAGGAGGAAGACAATCCAATTCCTCGTACTCGTGTCCTCCCATATGCTGATAAAAACCCAGCACCGTCTCCATCGATTAGTACTACGTCTAATAATATGCCTCATTTCCCAAGCGTGCTGCCGAACAATAAAATCTCTTGCATGGAAGAGATTGTTGACAAATCAACACCTCCTG
>Ga0214479_100932_pt1 | contig 13990 bp, 10 predicted proteins | sample M1_20Mar14CPVII9_5_FD_165054 | JGI IMG/M metagenome (GOLD analysis project Ga0214479, IMG submission 165054) | Marine eukaryotic communities from Monterey Bay, California, United States - M1_20Mar14CPVII9sort6BwellE14 | ecosystem: Environmental > Aquatic > Marine > Unclassified | place: USA...
GAGTTAATTCGGATGGGTAGCAATACTATGACGGAGTTCTTGTCTAATCCTGATGTCATGAACGATATTGATTTTCGTAAAGAGATTGCCGATGGTGTTGTACCAGTTATTCTGGGCTGTTTGCAACGATGTGAAGATGAGACATTTGGAGGTGTTATTGCAAGTTTGTCCTCCAAATCTACATTGGAAACTCCTTCATTGTGGATTAAAGCTCTTTCAATGTTATATGAATTAGAATCTAGCTGCCGTGTGCAGATTATTCAAAATATTGGCCAATTAGTTAAATGCATGTGCAATGATACTGCACGCCTATTTTTCAAGAGTAACAAACATTGGATTGAATCTATCACACCATTTGTTAAGTTTATTTGCAACATATTACAACAAACCAACGACTCTGATGATGATACGTCGAAGATTTTCGATATAATTCTTCAACAAGACAGCTTACTTGCATCTATTATACAATGGGGATTTTGGGATGAATACCGACCTGATATTACAAAGTTATTAGAGACAAATGAGTGTACAGAGATCGTAGATATCGGCAGACGTCTCGCGGGTTCGTTAATTATGTTAGTTAATAAGAAAGAGGCAATAACAATTGGTACCACGTCGATCATCAGCAAACAACATGATCCGAACTGCACGATATCATATGTGGAAGGGTTGATGCTCACATTGAAGGTTACAAATGACATGAAGTACTTGCGAACAGCTGAAGAACTCATTGTAGTTACCAATCTTGTCGATAAGGGTGTTATTACTGAAATTCTTGGCTTCGGAGTCAATTACTTTGTTGATTATGATAGTGCCGAACTTGTATCGAATATGTCAGCCGCTTTCTTAGATGGAACTATTGGAACAAATGAAAACCCGAGTGATACCCGGGCAGCCTTTGCAATCCGTTCTGGGCTATTTGATATGTGTTTCGGTTACATCAAGAGATTTGGGAGCGTAAGACAGAGTGAATTTCAACACATGGGACCTCTCTTTGACATTATTAGAGACATTTTCAGTATTGTGCATGAGGTCTCATTACAAAAGAAGTCGAGAAAAGCAATTAGGCATAAAAAGGGAGACATTGAGGAAATGTTGGTTCTCTTAGAAGATGGTACAAGCGTTACTGGCAAGGCCAAGTGCAAGGAATTAGTGGATATGGTTAGGTGCATTATTGATCTCAATGGATCATACTGCTGTCGATGTAACAAATCATTTGGAAATAAGACAGATGTTAAACAATGTAATGGCTGTGGCTGCATGACATACTGCTCGGAAGCCTGCCAGAAGAAAGATTGGCTGAATGGTCACAAACTAGCCTGTTGCAAGACATATACCGATGAAACGGCCGGGCAGTTTCAAGGCAGGATTCAGCCTCTAGAGGTGCCAGAGAATGAAAGGATCGCAGAAAGTTTGAAGAATGTCGAGATCAACATCACGACAATTCAGCTAAAGTTGTTCCTTGATAATTCGGAAGCTATTCTACATCAAGCAAGATCGTTAGACATACCTTTGTGTGATTGTGTTGTCCTATTCAACTTACGCCCCTGTCCTGTTAAGGTCGAGTGTAAGTTATACACTGATGTTTATAATACACCGGAAGTAAGGAAAGGTTTCACAGATACTCGATCTAGAGAGAACATCACTTGTATCTACACTGGCTCTTTCAATGGCGGAAAGGATCAAGATATAAACGCTTCGATGATTGATATGCAAAGATTCTTCCCTTATTCATGGCTATATTTTGGGACAGATACGATCGATACGTCTAATGATACCACTTCAAAACGACGAGTTGTCAAGGCGAGTTCCCGTTGGAAATCGGCAAATAAGAAGGCATAGCTCACTATGACTATGAGGCGAGGAGGTAGGAACCAATGAGCAGGATAGTGAGACTTGTCTTCCGAAGTTTCAAGGTCATGTTAGGTAGCCATTATCAAACATTCATACAGATAAAACCATTGACAGCGTGTTGTTACACCCATCTGTATCTTGTACACTTCTCTCAGTCTCATCTTGAGCCTCCGAACAATAAGTAATGTCCCAAAAAGTAGAATACCACATTATGTATTCTTCAATTTACTCGTATTCACAAATATTTAATCTCTCTTTAGTCCACAACAAACTCAAATCCCTCGACAGTATCACCAGCGGGGTTATCGACTTGGCTTGACTCGTTTAGTCTAAAAGCCACATCATCAGCGTATCGGGTTACCCTCCACCCCCCGAGGGTATGCCACGCCAATAAGAATCGGGGGTATCCTTTGGTATCCTTCAAATTTGATCATGAATATATGACATATTATGTTGCAGCGGCAAGCAGCGGACGATATCATAACAACAATAGCAATACAATATAATAATGACAACCAATAAAGAAGATATAGAAGATCCATTATCCCAAGCAATGGATATTCTCGATACACTAGGCGGCGGAGCCGATTTAGGAGATGCAAGTGATGCTTTCGATTTTGCAATTGATAGTGGTAAGTTTTTATGTGTTTGTATTATGTTTTATCTTGTATGTATGCAGGTGGATTAATAGTCTGTTGTTGATTATTAAGTTTGTCTTTATTTGATCTGCCTTGTGCAAATCGCATGTGCGAACAAATACTAATCTCTCTACGATCTAAACACTTGATAACGCGCATCTTCCAGATGATGATGAAGAGATAAGCTCTGGTATCGATAATACTACCAATGTAGAGGGTACTAATACCAACAATAAAGAAGAAGAGAGGAATATAAGTGATTTTTCATTTGGTGATATTGATTTAAACTTAGAAGATGTTGCCATCGTTTCAGAATCGTTGGATACTGATTTGCACAATGGTAAGCCTGTTACTGTTAACAACAATAACAATATGCCTAGTGTGAATAATGTACCAAGCAGTAGGAGTAATGAAGAAGAAGTTAACAAAACAAGTCAAGATGAGATTGATGCATTGAGGAATAACTTACAGGGCACTAAGGCCAGTTCAACTACCACTAAGTTGCAAGCTCCTAAGTCTACTGATGATACTGCAAGTGCTGGAGATTGGCATCCATTACAAGATGTTGGATCAACCACTCCTACACCCAGTCAACCTACACATACTTATTCAGCTACATCTCCAAATAGAAAAGGGCCAGATAATAATAATAGTTCAAGTTGGTCAACAACATTATCAACATTTGCAACTAAAGCAGCTCAAACTGTACAGGTAAAGTCACCGCGTTTATATTGTTTTTTGTTGTTGTATGAAACTCGTGTGTGTTTAATATAAAGTTTCGATGTTTAAAGCTACTTCGTTTTCGGCCTTCCATGTCTTTTAATTTGCAAAAAACCATGTACACTAACAGTAAGTTATTGACCATCTCTCTCCAACTTTCATAAAACCGTTGAAAAACGCGCATAAACTTACAGACAGCTGTTGAGAATGTTGAGGATGCGTTAGATGCCGGTCCGCGTGGTCCATATGCTGAACAGCGTGGAGGTAATAAACATCATGGTCAAGGTGTTGGAGTAGGTGGAGGTGGTGCTGGGGGTGTACGAATTGCACAGAATTCAGCTCAGATGATGAAGCAGCAGCAGCAGAAGAAAACTATGGGAGTTCAAGGTCAAGGCGTTGTTGCAACTCAGGGTCAAGGAGGTGCAAATCAGCAGCCAAGATCGGGTGGTATGTCATACCAAGAACGTCAAAAGTTATTACATGAACAATATCATGCTGCCAATAACAATGGCAACAGCAATGCAAGAGCATCTCCTTCTTCAACTGCTATGCTGCAAACTTCATCATCACGTAGTCAACTACCTGGATCAAATAATAGGACAACGCCAAGTCCATCACCTACACCCTCGGCAACATCTTCTCCTTTAAAGTCCACTTCTACACCATTAACAGTCACTTCCACATCAGGGGTATCTCAACCTACTTCATCATCAACATTTATAGAAAAATTAACTTCCAGCTTAGACTCACTAACTAAAAAAGCATTAATATCATCAGCATTAGGTGAACTAATACCAGGCGAGAAAGTTATAATGTTTGTAAATAATTTAACCGATGTGAAAGATTCAACATTTACACATGTATTTGTTGGTAGTGATGATGTTTTGATGAAGAGGGGTATGATGGATAGTTTAGTTGTTGATCGTAATGATGTTGTTGGAGAGGAAGGTAGTGTTGGAGAGAATGATAAGAGTGTTACGGTATGGTGTTGTGTAATGACATTTTATCGTATTGCTGTTTTTAGCTATCGTGCTACATTGGATGGTAAGGTTTTGTTGGATAAAGATGAGGAGGACTTGTTGGTTATAAATGGCACTGTCTCAACTAGCAGCCAAAACAAGGAAGATAATGAGATTATCCAACAGTGGTTACATTCTCAAAATGTTTCGATTCAATTCCAAGCGGCACATGCTCCACTCGCCACCACTGACAAGCAATCATCAAAACCAAAGTACTATGTATTTCAAATGCCATTGGCATCAATTGAACGTGTAGAGAAAACAATGGCGTCGTCACAACGAAGTTTATCTTCAAGTTCATCAACGTCAACATCGAATGGCTACTCAACTGGTGGATACATCCTACCCTCATCATCAACGGTATCATCCACAACTGTTAGTTCGGCAATGGTTTCATTGGGTAGTCAAATGAAACCATTATTGGGTGGTATGGCCAGCACAGCTACCAATTCGAATCTGTTGACAAATGGCAATAATAATACCAACTCGTCGACAGCAAATGGCGTTTCATCACCTACCGGATCCTCCGCAGGTCCAATGGGGATAATCCTACATGCCAAGGATGGTGGACGATGGATACAATTCTCAACATCAAGTTATGCAGATGCCAAACGTGCACATGATGCTTTGAATACATATGCCTTCCCTGGACGACGTAATTTAGGATATTTATTTGCATTTGAAAGTCGTAAAGCGGAGGTTATGGCAAGTAGTCAGGGTGGTGGTACTCAAGCAACTGAACGGAATGCTCAACAGGAAGGTAATCCAATAGCCACGGCGGCATCACCAACACGTCGTCGATTCGTACCAATGGAAGAATATGAACGTCAGGGTATCTTCCAATCACGTAATGGTGGTACTATGGGAAGTGACGATGGAACTATGACATATCCAAGTCCATGGGCACCAATATTAAATGCCAATGCCAATTATGGACTGTGTGCTACTTATCCGAGTGTATTGGTTGGACCACGGAGTATCGTTGGAAGTAGTGAATCAGGTGATGGTGATAATAATATAGGTCTACTAAGACGATGTGCGGCATTCCGATCTGAGAATCGTTTCCCCGCCTTAACATGGGGAAGTCCACATCATGGTGGATCGATATGGAGATCATCTCAGCCTAAGGTTGGATTGCAGGGTAATCGATCGATGGAAGATGAACGATACCTGTATGCCATTGGAGAAGAGGCAAAGAGAGCTAATTTGGCGGCTGATGCAAGGAATGAAGGAGGTGTTGGTGGTGGTACCTCTCAGGGTAAACCACCAATTGAGTTCTTACGAATGTTATGTGGTCGTAATAATGAGGGTGACTTGATTATTGAAGGTAATAATTCTAGTGGCTGCATGATGAAGATTATGGATATGAGACCAAAGAGTGCTGCCATGGGTAACAGAACACAGGGATATGGGTATGAGAATACAAACAACTATCGTGGTAGTACAATAAACTTTTATGGTATTGGAAATATCCATGCAGTGAGGTGAGTTAGATGAGATGTGTTTGCTGATATCTTGCCTGATCACTTGTAATACATCTCACACACATCCTCTTTTCGAACACCTCTTTACAGAGATGCCTATCAAAAAGTAAATGCATTATGTCTAAACCCCAACACCTCCGACTTGCAATGGATGCAACTAGTTGAAAATACCAACTGGCCATCGATGATACGTCTTATATTATCAGCAGCATGGCAGACTGCCTTTCATGTGTATTACAATAGATTCCCAGTGCTTGTTCATTGTAGTGTGAGTATATTATTGGTTCTTTGTTACTTGCTGCTTGGCTTGGCTTTACTAAACTCATTTCTCATCTAAACACCACCAATACAGCACGGATGGGATCGTACAAGTCAAGTCCCAGCCCTTGCCCAGTTACTTTTAGATCCCTACTTCCGAACACGAGAAGGATTTAGTGCATTAGTTGAAAAGGACTTCCTCTCGTTTGGCCATCCCCTCCATACTCGATGTGGACATGGTGAAGGCAAGAATGAGCAGGGTGGTGATGAGGGACAACTGGCACCCATCTTCTTGCAGTTCTTGGACTGTACCTTCCAACTTGTGAATCAGTTTCCAGACTACTTTGAGTTTAATGCTCGGTATCTGTTGCTATTATCGGAGCACATCTACTCATGTCGATTTGGTACACTTCTCTGTGATTCAGAGAGGGAGCGTGAAGTTGTGGCAGGGACACGGCAGCGTACATACTGCATGTGGGAGTATCTCGATTCAATTCCCGAGTTGGTCAACCCAATGTTTAACAAGTCAGCATCCGACAAAGCTGGTGTATTGATGATGCCACTGCCTATTTTGTTGAGGAATGTCACCCTATGGTCAGATCGATATTGTATGTATGGTGCCAAATCAACTCTGCCATGTGTACCACCAAGTTTGAGTGACGCCAATCCTCCTTCGTATGTAGTAAAATGTCCAACAGAGCAACCCATAGTATTACACACCACAAGAAATAGTACAGAGGTTCTCAAAAGAGCTTTGGATGATGCCGAAATGTGGAAGACCACAGCACTAGCGGCTTTAAAGGAGGTTAATGAATTAAAGAAAGGCCAAGGTGATAGAGATGATGATGATGACATGTAGTAGTTGAGGAGAGGACGTGATCCTCTTTCCTTTATGTATGTCTATGTAGAACATAGTTGTAGCTTAACGAACTTAAAGAGTAAGCAAAGATTTAGTTGATTATCATAATGTTTGTAGGATGTCTACCCAATCCAGCTTTTCAGATATTCCTTTCTCTTCTAGCAGCCACGAAAAATCAAAGATTCTATGTTGTACAACAAGGCGTGGGGAATTCTCACTGCTATCATAGTAATGTGAAATATAGGAGCATGTAATGTTTTCTGTCGATCTACCATCTTCAAAACTCTTCTTTGACTCGGGTGTGCTGAAATAATCAGTATAGCTCACCACCACAAATGCACCTTTTTCAACTAGATTAGGACAATTAAACAATTCAAACTTAACCACCAAATCACACAACGGGATGCCTAGAGCTCTTGCTTGGGTCACTATATTTTCCGAGTTGTCAAGGAATAGTTTTAATTGAATCATTGACACATTGATCACGAGATCATTCAACTTAGAAGGATTCCACTCATTTGGTGCTTCTATTGGCCACACTCTGCCTTGAAAGTGCCCAACCGTTTCATTAGTATACGTCTTCCCACACGATAGATTGTGACCATTAATCCAATCTTCCTTCTGACAGGCTCGTGAGCAGTATGTCATACAGCCACAACCATTACATAGCTTTACCTCTGTTTTGGTAAGCGTCTTGTTACAGCGGCAGCAATATGAACCATTCAGATTGAGAATAGATCGAGCCATATTCAATAACATCTCGCACTTGGTATTATTTGTAATACTTGTGTTTCCTTCCAAAGAAAGTAACTGCTTCTCAATATCTCTCTTCTTGCTTCTAATGGCCTTTGCTGTCTTCTGATGTAATGATACGACATGCACCGATTTGAAGATTTCTCTTATAACATCAAGCATCTGTTCAACTTTTGCATCCAAACATCCCCCGAATCCCCTTATGCAATTCAAAAGTAGCTCGAAATATCCATCACGAATTGCAAAAGCAATGCGGGTATCACTAGGGAAAAGGCTGCCCACATCAGTAGTACCCTTCATTATCATAAAATGTGACATTATGCTGGCAGCTAAAGCTACATGGATATTGGGTTCATGATTGAGCCCAAAATCAATAACTTCCGTAATGACCCCCTTGTCAACACAATCAGCTATTTCAATAAGAGTCTGAGGAATGGCGTATTGTCCTCCTCTCCATCTATCATCAGTCTTCATTCGACGAATGAGTCCTTCCGCGCATGATATAGTACATGATGAATTCTTAATGATGGGAGTGCTGCCGATGGCATTCATTATACTTCTACCATTCATCATATTCTGTTGTAACATTTTCTGCGAAGTCAAAACCAATACTTTTGTAATCGCATGACAACAATTAGCCAAGATTGAACATGCATCAACACTGATGCTGTTTAGTTCATTTACAATATCAGTATGATGTTCCTCCTCTCCCAGAAATGCCCACTGAACAATCGACTGAACTAATTCCTCATTCTGCAGAATGTTTTCAAGTATAACCATATCCGGCGGACCTTCGGATAGTTTATTGACAATTATTTTGATCAAATTGAAAATCAAATCGACAAAGGGGTGAATCGATTCTCTCCAATGTTTGCTGCTCTTGAATAATTGGCGTTTTGTATCGTTACACATGCAACTAACTAATGGTCCGATGTTCTCTACAACTTGTATATAACAACCCGGTTCAAGCGATGTCGCCCGTGATAGAAGTCTAATCCACATTGATGGACTTTTCAAGTCACCCCCGACATCCAAGAGAACCTTATCAAAGAAATCATTCTCACATTTCTTTAAACAGGCAAGTACATGTGGCAAGACATGACTAAGTTCAAACGAAATATCCAATACACTATCCGATAGCAATAACTCCATAGCCATATTGTTTCCCTTTTGTGCTAACACAACAACATCTGACCGGGTCATGGTTATTTCTTCAACATTTTGAAACCGCCCATTGACTAGTTCTCTTGATACACCACTACCAACTCTTACGCCACCATTACTACTCCTAGTACCACCATTAGATGCTGCTGAGTTCTTCTTTGCTTTACGCTGCTTTCCTCTTTCCCTTTTGGTTGGCATAATTATTGTCTCGAATAGTATTTTTATTGTGTATGTATTGCAATTCCAATTCACAGATAATGAGGATCGTAGACACGATTGCAATTGATGCGTTTTTTTAATATTTTCTGTTTATTGGGATATGATATATTATCATCACCTATTTGTAACCATAGAGGAGGTGTAACGTGAGTGATAGATAATTAGATAATGTGATGGCATGGTGCACTTATGCAAAATAATTTGTACACATGATATGCATAATTAATAGAAGAGAAGATAATCAATTTTTAATTACCTACCACCACAGTTAAGAAGGGCACCTAACAATAATTACTAAGCTATTGCCAATTGCCTGTCTATTCCTCCCGCATATTACCCTCTCAAGGCTGAGAACAATAAATCACATTATCTTCGTGACGGTTACTGATTACACGGTGTGACAAGTAAGTGACGTGATCTTAATTGTATGATTCTCTCTCGCTCGCTCTATTATGCTAGGCTCCATATCTTTGAGGGAATAATCGCTTTGTCCAAGTAGTAAGTGCCTCTATAGTCGGTTTTGTTGTCTGTGGTGACCACGAGTTCGAGTGTGGTGGATGTAAACCCGTCATTTTTATTTTTATTAAGTAAATTATTACATCACAATTAATTGCAAAGATCTGCAAAGATTCTGTCTAATATATGATGAATAAACAACTGATGCTCGCCTATTTACATTCTCCCATAAAACAGCGCAGACTAAATCAAACATGCCAACTATCGACAGCATTTTTAAGAAGACAGGTGCAGGTGACTGTACCTCGTCAAACAAAGACAAAAACAAAACCATCACACGAGGTATCAGGGGACATATGCCACAGGAACGTGCTAGTTATGGTGCTAAACGTAGACAAATGGATCTTGATGTAAGTGACTATATATGCATTGACATTTGAGGATTTGTTGTTCGGAGCGACTCATATCTTATGCACGTATCTTATGCACATCTTATGTTCTTAAACTACTCCGCCGACAATATAGCTAATCTATGAAGTTTGGAATACACTCCCTAAAGAATGTTATGAAAGTAAAATCAACATATCAAATGTTCCCAAAAAGATACAAAAGAGATACAATCGTGCTGTTAAGGTTCATGAAAATAGTTTGGCAAGGAAAGATGGGCATTGGCTCGATAATGATGGTCCGTTATTCAATAATCAATTGACCCATTCATTAGGAATGTTGGAAGAGATGCAACAGAAGTTACCGGATTATCAATCAAAGATCATATGTGATGTGCCTCTTGACTTCCGTGCTAATGATAAAGAGTGGGATAATGCCGAACAAAAGGGTCTGACAATCCTGAGATACTGGAATTACTATCGAGCAGCTAGTGTTTATAAGACAGGAATGAAGCCAGTGACCTCATATCGGTATGCAAATGAGAGTCTATCTCTTCTACCACCTTTGAAGAAGGGAGAGTTGCCACACAAACCGGAAGTATTAGGTCGTCTGTTTCGATACTTTGCACTAGTTGCAATGGCAGAGGATGAATTAGCATACTCCGAGTGTAGGGCTATCCTTGCTGCTATTCGTCTACTTCATCATGAGGGAAGGCTTGACATGTATGATTCAAATGACATTCTAATGCGGAAGACAGATGTTTTACCTAATCAGTTAATCCGTCTATCTGTCAAGTTGAAGATGAAAGAAGAAGGGGCCAGCCGTCCATATTTTACTCGTGACGACCGACTTGACTTGATGAAAGAGCTAGGCATTGGACTTTATTCTGATACTCGTTACAAGTGCTCGACTTGTGGCAAGACTAAATCAACTACAAAGGGAGATGATGGTGTAAAGCAACTTTCATTATGCTCGAGGTGTTCTGACGTTTGGTATTGCGGAGCCGAATGTGCCAAGAAAGGTTGGTCAGAGGGTGGGCATAAGCATTCATGTGGCTCACTTTCAGTTGAACAGCCATTGCAAGTGACTGACATGGCCATGACCGTTATCTTTTCTGATATGTGCACGGGTGTTTCTATCGTTGACAACAAGAGCTGTGATCAATTACTTGTTCTTGCAAGAGAGAAATCCTTTTTTAAGAAGGTAGGCTCCAAAATGACAGAAGGGGTATATGATGTCTTGACTGATAAAGAAGTTGAGATGGAAGTGAATGAAAAGGGAGCCGATACAGACGGTAGCTTGATGGAAGATATGATGGCCACTTTTGGAGGGTTTGGGGGTGGATTACTTGGCGGAGTACTCGGCCAAGGGTCTTCTAATCTTTCTATTGATGAGAAAATGACTCAGCAAATGAAACAGTCCGATATAAAGTCTGGGAAGTGCGCCAAAGAACTCCATGATATAAGAGAGAAAGCCGGGGACTGGCTCTCTGGCTTATCAAGGGTGCCATATGGCAAGAAGTGGTAAGTCTTTTCTCTTTTAGGTACGCTATTGACTCCTTCTTCTTATCACATTCTTACTTTTCGTTCCGTACAGGCCTGATGATTTTTAGGCCTGGCAAAGAATTTAGCACGGTATGGGGCATCTTCTACTTATACTACTCAGCTCTTCATAAGTAAAGACAATTTTATTATATATCATTTGCTGTGCTTACTATTGAAACCTCGTGCTACCATGTGGTATATATAATAACCTAGTACTAGATTAGAGTTAGGCCATTCTATTTCTTTCGTCTACTTCTTCTTTTTCATCTTCTTCTCAAATGCCTTTAGTGCCTTGACACCCTTTGCGGCATCTCCATCAGCCTTGATTTCACCATTAAGCTTGGTCAATACCTCTACCATGATTGATGATACGGCACCCTTCAAGTCACCAGGATGAAGTGCACCCGATTTAAAGTCAGCAAGGATGGCAGACTTGGTAGTGTAGGTAACATCCCCTCCATTGTCGGGGGATCGAGATATAGTCACTTCCTTACCACCACTATCCAATCCACCAAAGTAGGCTAGTAACTCAATTGGCGGACAAAAGTCAACATTACCAGGCTCACAGAATGCCTTCTTCATCTTGCTCTTGCCATTAACCTTGGGATCGTCAACAAGAAAGTATTCATCAAACTCTGTCTTGTGTGCAGCTGATTCACGAGGTGGTTGTAGGGCCAGCTTTGGTCCTGACGAGGCATCAATGTGTGTGAGTTGAGGCATGGGCAGGATGGATACCAAGCCTGGATGAGATAGTTTGGCAGAGTAGAATTGTTGAATGAGATGTGCCTCCACTGATTGAGGTGCCTTGGATGATTCTTCTAAGTTCAGCTTTTCTACATCGGCTGTGATATCATCTCCACTGGCGGCGGCAGCATCCAATGCAATACTCTTTGGATTTACAGCCAATACATCAGCAATCATCATTAATCGGCCAATAACCTTCCCGACACCCTCCGAATCCTTCATACCCACACTGTCTAATCCAATTCCTAATCCCATAACCTCATCTAATGAAAAGTGTCGTCCGGCATTGATTACTGATATCCAATAGTTGGATGGGTCCTTTAAGATGGCCTCTGATTGAGTAACGACTGTAACATTCTTCATAATTGATCCCTCCTCACCGTGGAAGTGTTTGTCAAGGGCACGTAATGATGCCAGTAGGATGGAATAGTAGGCTGATATGACCTTGACATCGGCATCAAGTGCACTGTTAACACGAGCGGTCCAATCCAACAACATTAATACCCTGGGAGTATCAGCACTTTCTGCAGCCTTGAGTTTGGCCAATATATCTGCAGCACTTTGTAATGTAGGATTGGAATTAGGCAATGGAGCCAATACCAAATGACTTGACGCCGGTACAACGCCCTTCTCTACCAAATCCATCCGTACAACCTTGGGCACCACGCATCCATTATCCGTCGCCGCCGGTGTGGCAGTTTGTTTCTTAAATTCACGAACTTGTTCTAACAATCCCTTGGCAACTTCATTATTAGTAAAATGATCTCGTACTGGTTGTAATAGCTTGTTTAATGCCGTAATTAATCCACCTTTTAGCTGCTCAGGTGTAATATCACCCTTGAGAAAGTCAGCCTTAACTTGATTGTAATCACTGTAGGTTTGTCCTTCGGGTGATGAGGCTGTTGGACAAGTAAATGTAGCACCCGGTGGTGATAAGACAATATGTTGAACATAATCAAGAATTGGATTCTTGAGATTATCCACAGTTAAGTGCATACTTTCCTTTCCTGCATCAACAGCTTCACCCTCCTTCTTCTCACCACTATCCTTCTCAACAGTTGGACAATATGCCTTATTAATCTTACGCTCAACATCCTCAACAGTATCCTCCATGAAAATTGCACTATCAGGATCACTCTTGCTCATCTTCTCCTGTCCCTCCTTTAATCCGTACAACATGTGATGACTTAATATAACCGGTTTGTACCGTTTCTTAGCCGCATCGCAATATTCACGTGCCAACATGTTGACTTTACGTTGATCCACGCCCAATTGACAAATATCCGCCTGTAGGAAGAATACATCCGAACATTGCATTAATGGATATAATACCTGTGCGGCAGTTAATGATCCTTCTAACCTTCCCATAATTTGACAACATTTCTTAATACGTGTGACATTAAATCTTCTGGCGACATCTAACATAATTGGCCAATAAATGTTTGCCTTTTCTGTAATCTCATTCGATGCCCAACGGAATTCAACATTACTTAAATCCATACCGGCAGCCTTCCATACTTCAATTAAATACTTTCCAACAATAATAATTTTATCTAAATCGCCACCCATTTTATCATTCATTAATGCAAACCAATCTGCTACCCAAAAGCAGAATGTGGAATGTGTACCACTGGCAGTACACTTGTTAACATTGACAGATTTTAGTAGACCTTGTGCTATATGCATACGACCCGATGGTTCAAATCCATCATATAATCGTATACGGGGTGTTAAATCTTTTTGTTTTTTGTGTATCATCTTCGGCATACTTTTCGGTATTACGACCTTTGGCTGTTATTAATGCCTTTAATTCTTTAGAGGAGATGCATTCCTCGCCTACTGATAGGATACGTTGTAAATCTTGTTCGAGTGAGGGTGTCCATTCACGTGG
>Ga0214479_100933_pt1 | contig 13969 bp, 7 predicted proteins | sample M1_20Mar14CPVII9_5_FD_165054 | JGI IMG/M metagenome (GOLD analysis project Ga0214479, IMG submission 165054) | Marine eukaryotic communities from Monterey Bay, California, United States - M1_20Mar14CPVII9sort6BwellE14 | ecosystem: Environmental > Aquatic > Marine > Unclassified | place: USA...
TCAAGGATTACATCATTAGAGAGGGTTATATTTAATGTAAATGATGAGAGTACTGAGGTAGTTATGAACTTTCCATTAGCATCAAATGGTTACTTTTATGCTGGGGACGAACAGTACCCAGATGAGGGATCTAGAGAATCAATGTTGGCATTTCTGGATCATTTGTCAGGTGCCTATCGTTGCGGGGCATTTGCAAAGAAGCTTAGAATATCTGGTATATGCTGTCCTGATACAAATAATGCTGATCGGCGTAGTGCCAACTGTGAAACTTGTTTGAGAGCTTGTCAAAGTTTCCCATTGAAATCAGTAGCGGAGTTTGAATGTAGGGGATCATCCGAGAATAATGCGCGATCAGGGAGAACGTATGGTTTAGATGTTTGTTTGGAATGTGCCCAGATTGAATCAATTATTGAAAGTAGAGAGGGTGGCCATGAGTTACTGAGATCTTCTCACCGTCTAATGAGACTCCTTAGCTGTGGGAGAATGTATAGGGTTGCATCCGAAGATGGAGGAAAGGTACTCCACCTTGTCAAATACAAAACAGGTCAAATTGAAGAGATCAAAAGAGTTATTGAGTATGCTGAATTAGATGTCAAAAAGTTACCCGTCCAGGAAGTACAAGATGCAATTATGAATTCTTTTGATAGAGGCGGAAGTAGTAGTTCTGCCAAATGGTACCTTTCTGTCGTATCCCTTGATCAATTAAAGGATGAAATTGGTCTCCCAATTGTTAAGGATGAGTATGTGGTACCATTAGTTGAACTAGTTGAGTATACACCACACTTCATAAATGTTTTGAGGCATCGTTATCAGTCGTCAATTGGTGAGGATATTAGCCACGACACTTTGGAGTACATTGATATTGAAGTAGATTGTCTGAAACTTCTCCACCGCTTCATTAGTGAGCAGGATATTCCACCTATTCAACAAATGGCAAATGTTGTATCTTGCTTGGCAAAGTGCCTACAATCAGGATCTAATGATCACAAGAAGGAAGCGGCGACATTCTTTATGATTATCCTTGATAAAGGCACAAACGCTCAGAGACAGATGATAATGGATGATTCGACTATCGTTACATCATTAAGTATATTACTAGACTCTGATGATGACCCCCTTGCTAAACTGGCATTGAATGTCTTGGCTGATATATGCGGGATCGGATCATTAGTGCATGTTACCCAATTAGCAAGGGCTGGTGCAATTCCAAAGCTCGTCAATCTTCTTAGTTCAAAAGATAATGACCACATTAAGAGTTCTCTATTAGTGCTTCAGGTAGTAACAAAGGATCATGTTGTGGAATTGGCTAATACTGGAGTTGTTGCTAGTTTGACTAAGCTTCTTGAGTCGAAACTTGGTCATAACAAAACGCATAATCTCCTTGTCAATAGTTCCCTTGAGATTCTGTTAGGTCTAAAAGATCATCTCACCACAGGGGTATCGACAGAATCACTTCAAGACCTTGTCAGTATTTTGATAAAGATAGCTCAGGACCGGTTGAAAGCAGAATCATTTAATGCCTGGGGCATTACTGAGAAGATTAAATCAGATTCGTTAGCAGCCTGTACGATATTACTTCGTAAAGCATTCCAAGACAAGCCTCGTCTATACCTCGTCGGCTTCGACGCCAGTGATGAAGACACCTATTCCACAGCCAGAACATACGATGCATTAATAGCAATAATGAAAGTGACGAAGACGAATAAAGTCGAAGTATTAGTCCAAGAGAATATGGCACATGCAATTGCCAACCTATTAGCAGAATCAAACCAACAAGCGTTGTCAATTATTCAACGAGAGGGCTTTTTTTCTTCTGGTGTTGTTGAGTCACTCGGTCAACTGTTAGGCTCATCGGCTGCTGATGATAAAGTGATCTTGCTTGCCATAACCAACATTGTATTGGAGGAGGAGGGCTTCGCCACCTGCATTGATAATTGTGGGTGCGAAAGTTGTGAGTTCAAAAGGTTATTGGCCACTACTAATCCAATCCCAAAGTTGAATAATAATCTCGCTTCATCAGAATATGTCAATGCATTAACGGTACTCTTTAGCTTACAAGATCACATTGGATTGAGACACCACGCAATGTTAATTTCCAGTCTTATGCATCTCATGGAAACATCATCTTCAAAAGTGTTAGGTGATATAGCAAAAGGCAGTAATATTGGTAGTATTAATATTGGTAGTGACAAAAGATCAGCAAAAGTGCTCAAACCATTACCAGAATCAGTTGCCAAGAAACCTCAATATATTAGATTTCGATTTGGTCTAGCCCCACCAGGTTCTAAGTTAATATTATGTCGGGTGGGTTCAAATGGTAAGCTTCATCATCTAATCATTCCCCTTTACATTGGAAGTCGCCCACTAGATCTGACTGAGAAAACTCACACTGGAGATGCATTTGTGGTTTGTTTGGTGCCTTTTCTTTCCTACCCGACATCAATATCCGCACTTAATAATGATAGTGCCTGCAAAGTACTTTGTTCCTATAGAGTAGAGAAGGCCGTTGATGAGAATCTTTATAGACATGATATTAAATGGACACCGGAAGAATGCGTTGTTAGTCGCTCACCAAAAGACGGCATCGATCAGACAGACCTCATATATTACTGCTCGATTCTTCTCCATAAGATCTATCAGGGTCGGTGTCAACTAATTACACAATTAGACAATCCATCCAGACTATTACAAATAACAAAAATAATGGTGAATCAGCCTGGATTTAGATTGAAGGCACCTTTGAATACACAACCATTGAATATTCAATCGAATCTATTATTGGCGGTGGTCAGCATTACTGCTAGGCTGACACTAAAAGACATCAAAGTAGTAGAAGAAACGGGTATACTTCCACTTTTAGTCAACCTTGTTGTCTCTCGAGTTAATTATGTTTCCAAAAAAGCATTGATAGCGGTTGGTCGGGTTGCATCAGTGACTCCTATATATCAAGATATGTTATTACAGGCGGGCATAATGAAACGTCTTATGATATTACTAATGAATCCCCAATCAAAAAGAAGCAAGCTAAAGCTCGTACTATTGACCTATGCAAGATGCTGTCAAGGGAAATCTCACGATGCTGTTAATTGCAAATCTATTCTGTCAATTTTGAGCCGTATTCTTTTCATCCAGTATGACGAGGAGATGTCGGGCAACGCTTGTTGTTCACTCTTTAGTATATTAAATGGGATGGAACAAGATCAAGTTCAAGGGATCGATTTGAGGTTTGTTGAGCATCTACTCAAGATGCTACCCAGCAATTCACCCAATGTACAACTAACGGTTTTGAAAACGTTACATCTACTAGCCAACACAGGGGAAACGTGTATCAAGGCCATCATCGATCACAACGGAATGATATGCCTATGTAATATGCTATCTAGTCAATGTGAGACAAGCCATAAGCTAGCATTTGATGCTATTCGTTGCATCATTAGTGTCAATAAGAAGCACATGCAAACTGCCATCAACAATGGAATTGTTCAGTACTTATGCCAAATGTTGGCAAATGGACAAAACAAGGAAGAGTCAATGCAAGCTATCAATACAATTCTTAGCAGTGGATGTGAATCACAGATCAAGTCTTTGTTAGATCAAATCAAGTAGGCGTTAGATGATTCGGGCAGCAGCGGCAGCGGCTTTGTTATATAAACTACCTCATTATAGACTCTTTACTTCAACTACTAGTCTATACGTTTCCTCCCACCCACTTTAGAAAGGAATGGTAACTACTTCCTTCCTCTTTTGTTTCTTCCTCTGCCTCTGTTGTGGCACCACTCCCAATACCACTAAAGATACATGACACTGGTAGATGATCACTCAAATCAATACCCTTATCACCATCCAATGGATAAACAACCTCACACGATGATGTATCCGACCATGGTATCAAATGCTCTTTACTATAGAGGATATAATCCAATGTGTACCGATAATAATCACAATCTTCTTTACTATACAACCCTTTCAATAATGTATTCTCTTCTGTATCATATGTAAAACTATCTCCATTATATGTTGGTACATCTGCTGATAATATCTCGATCATTTCATTGTAATAGGACTGATTTGCACAATAGGCTTCAGTTCCATTGCATGTATTGCTGCTACAATCTTTCTCTTCATTAAAGTCTCCGCCTAACAATACTAACTCATTCGATGGAATGTCTTTTGAATCAACAAAGTCTTTTACTATATTGAATTGCTCAACTCGGATATCATGATTATCACCAAACGAATCTGAGAGAGTATGCATATTAAACAGATGAATGTTATGTCCATCTTTCGTAATGTTGGCATGTAACACACCCTTGGCTGCGCTTTCTATACTTTCTGCATCTGCTGCAATACCATTTAACCAACTAACATATTGTTCATCTTTATTATTCGATTGTTGATCGATTGGATGTTTCGAAAAGATGGCAAGTCCACTGCCAATAGTTTCTTCTGTCATAATATAATAACAATATCCCGCCTCTGACATTCCATCACGTAACTCAACATGAAAGGACCATACCTCTTGTAATAATACGATGTCCTCATCACGATTTGCAAACCAATTAACAATTTCTTGAACTCGAACTTCTCGCTCATCTTCAGTCTGACATCTGACCTCCTCGACAAAATCCAATCCCTTTGGTAGACATGATATTAAGAAAGTATTAAATGTTAATACTTTGATTGTAGATGTGTCTTGTGTTGAGTTAGCACAGGTACCGAGCGTGGCGGAGGTGTGTACTTCATCAGATTTCAAGCCTAATACAACTCCCAAGGCAGTTCCAATATCTTTCAACCACATGATTCTAGGCAACTCGTTTTGTACGAGTGCCATATGCAAAGTACAGTATTGCAATAAGAGGACACTCAGAGACCTGCTGTGCTATTCTATCCGTGATGCAATTATTGTCAGCAAAGTAAGCTTCACTCACTCGATTGTTAGTCGATAATCTCACTCACAGGAATAAAATACAACCTCTTGCTCAATCAATCAAGTTCGAAGTTTGTAAAAGTTATATCTTGCAACAGAAGTTCCCTAAACTATCAACACCAACGCCTTATTGTACCATGGTGGTTGATAAATGAGCTTCATATCTAGCGAGTAGTATATATACGTTATTAATAAAAGGTGTAAGGTTAGCAATATAGGTCTCTTTATTCAACAACATCGACATAAATTTACGAACACATCTTGTGCATTTTTATGAAGGTGTCTAACTACAACTACAACCAAACAAGAGGAAAGTGTTAAATATACATCATACTGTATATCATATATATCAAATTAGACAATAACATATCGGCACATACTACAGTATCGGGGTATCAACATTATATATTATGAGTAGTAGCACGGGAGGAAAGAAGCATAAAATTGGGGTAGATAGGCTGATGTACTCGAGTATGGGGAATGGCCAAACTATACCAAAAGATGTTGTTAGTGTACGGTTTCATCCCAGTGTAATCTCTTGGTTGAAGATATGGCATTTAAAGATTGCAAACAATTGAAGAAAGTTATACTAAACGACAGACTTAGAGAGATTGGGAATAGTGCATTCAAAGGCTGTTCCCTATTACAAGAAGTAGTATTTAATAATGGGATCAAGAAGATTTGCTTGCAAGCGTTTCAAAAATGCACATCACTACAAAGTATTAGTCTTCCATCTACTCTCACTGACCTTGGTGATTCTGCATTCTACGGCTGCATTAATTTGACTGAAGTAGTATTTGGCAACGGTTTGCAAAAGATTAAGAAGTATGTGTTTCAAGGATGTTCATCGCTAGAAAGCGTAACTCTACCTCCTACTATAACAAACCTTGACGAGCAGGCATTCTGTGAATGCACCTATTTGAAGACGGTAGTGTTGAACGAAGGATTAAAGAAGATAGAGATGGATGCATTTCAAGATTGCACATCATTAGCAAGTATTACATTACCGTCTACCGTTATTGAGATTGAGAAAGAAGTCTTCCGTGGGTGTACTGGGCTTAAGGAAGTAGTTCTTAATAACGGGTTAAAAAAGATTGGAAATACTGCGTTTGCATGTTGTACAGCATTGAAAATCATCAGTATACCGTTAACTGTCACAAAGCTTCATGGTTCTGCATTTTACGATTGCAGACATTTGAGGGAAATAGAACTTCACGAGGGGCTTGAGATTGTAACTGAATTTAAAGATTGTCAATCCCTGGAAAGGTTATCTTTGCCACGCCTATCAACAAGACTAGAGAATATCATCAACATCAGACATTACTCAAGTGTTATTATTACTAACATAGATGAAATCATTCGATTGTCGAGAGTCGGAGATGCTGAGACTGAGATGTTAGAACGAAGAGGTGCTGAGCTGTTTATAACCACTTCAATTATGGTCGGAATACAACCACGCTATCGATGGATTAGAATTAAACGATATCTTGACCCAATTGTTAGACGGATCAGGTATTATGAAATCAAAGAGGCAACATCGCTATTAGAATTGGCACTGTGGAAAGCAAACCTGGAACAAGCAAGTGAAATGACTCGTCGTTCTACTCGGGGTAAATATCGTGCTGAAGTGCCCGGACCGGTAAAGGAAACTATATTACAGTACCTCTGAGGATTAGATAATGATTAGCATGGAAAGAAGTTATGATTAGTCAACAATACAGCTTCGTTTTATGTTATATAATGTTATGTTATGTAGTATACCTCTCATAACCCTACTAGTACTTCTGGATTAGCCAATAACATTCCAAAGATGACCTCTGTGTATTCTACACTATCACAATCAATCTTAACCTTCCCAGCCTCACACAACAAATGAATTGGAAGCTCACCCTTCTCGTTCACCCCGCTGATGCTACTAATGAGACATGGCTTTCCAATAGATACTTGACTACTTCCAAGTTACCTCCTCGACATGCATGGTGAATAACAGATTCTTTGTATACATACTTATTCAAATACTCGAACTTGCCTCCGCGAGTATGAGCATACTCTCTACCAAGCTCCTCGACTAAGTACTGAACTACTTTTGCCGAGCTGAATTCACATGCAACATCCAAAGGAAGATATTCCACATGCCCAACTAATCGAAGAGCCCTTAACAACAACTTGATAGATCCAAGCGGAGCATTATCTTTTAGTGCACAACAAAGAGATAACCAATCATTCTCATCATAGTTTTTAATATCTTGTGCTTGCCGAGCATATGCTTGTTGAGTCAATATAAAGTCGACAACATCCGAATGTCGATCATTTGATTCCCATGCGATATCATATGGTGTCCTGTCTTGCCCATCCTTTTTCAAGATGGCCTCCGGGTATGCATCGAATATACTTTGAACTGTTAAAAGTTGGTTATTGAGAGAGTTGCAAGCCGTATGCAATGGCAATTGCTGGGGATATCGGGGATGATAGGGGATTCCACTAGTCTTCATAGCTGCGTCAGGGTCATGCTCAAGTAAAAGATCGACAGCTTGTACTGCTCCTGTTCGAATTGCAGAGTGAAAAGGTAACCACCCTTCAGCATTCCTGGCATTGATGCTTTCAGGATCAAGTGTCAGAAGGTACTGCAACACGCCTGTATCTTTATCCCCATATGCACAGCCCGAACAACATACATGGATTGGAAGATTCTGACTATTCCCTCCCCAAGTGGTCATCGAGCCTTCTCTCAAAGATTCTGGATGTATGTCGATTAGTGTTTTACAAAATCCAATAGATTTCCCCCGAGCAGCCGAATGAATTGGAAGGTAACCAAAGCCACATCTCTCCCTCACCAAAGTAGGATCAATACTAATCATAAAGCGTAGAATGTCAACTGAAGCCGTATCATTCATCCTGTCGTTGCTACAAAGTTCATGAATAGGAAGATTTTGATAATCCTCACTAACAACTAGCCTAATCGCCTCTGGCCATTGGTGATACAGGAGCTCAAACACTTCCAAAGTAATATTTTTGTTATTGCAAGCCGTCATTAAAGGTGATCTATCCATTCTACTAATAGTTCGGATCAATAAAGGCTCGGTTTCGAGTAGATATGTTAGAGCATGCTGTAGATTTCCGACGTTTGGGTTGTTCAATATTGCATGAAGTGCAGTAAATCCAACGTAATCACCATAATCATCCGTAGCCAGCAAAGTTTGAGGACATGCCTGCACCAACATTTTAACAACATCAATATCCAAATTTGATGTCCTTGTCAGATAATACATCAGAGGACATATCTTATAATACTCAGAATAATCTATATCAAAGTTATCAACAAATTGAATTGATGAATAATGACTAAGCGCTGATGGATATATCTTAATCATTAATTCAATCACCGACGTTGGACAATATTGATTGTAGCAGCATAAATGTAATGGATGGCCTGCAGAAACATCCTCATGGAAGTAAATTTCATCGCCGTGATAACACCACATAACTTTTTCTATACCCGGAAACTCATCTAAAAGATATCGCACAACCTCCAAAGTCACATTCTTATTCAAGCATGCCTTATGGAAGAAGGGATGTACATTTAATTCTCGTAAAGCTTTACTGTCACATGGATTGAGATGTTTGATTTTATGTCGTAGTATACCTAATGGTGATGAACGAGTGTTATCTTCACACCCGGAGCTATAACATAACTCTTGTATCTTTTCACGCAATGTATCCACGGAGATATCATCTGATTCACAAACTTGACATAATTCAGATTGTAAACTCATATAGGTAACCATTATTGCAATGATGAATGTTTATTTGAAGCTTGTAATGTAATACAGACACAAGATGTGTATACTTTAAAGATTTTGAACACAAGATGTGCACAAAATTATGAAATGCTTATTCCTTCCTTTAATGATGATACTGCCGCCTCCAAACCAATATTAATCGATAGAGCGTTAAAAAACCTGTATATCTAGCTATACTAACAGTAACAAGAGTACAGTATTGTGTAATTGTAATTGGTGTAAAGTGCTCTAATAGATACTAGAGGTAGAGGAGGGCGGCATGCATGCGCGTGCAGACTGCAGAAGCCAATGACGGTATCCTGTTTCATGGGAATAAACATGCAACAATCTTCTGAAATCTGTTGCTACTCAAAACTTGGCTTCTTTCTTCACCATCGTAGCACAAGGTAACCTTCCTCCAGCAATTACAGAACTTATCAGAACTACTTATTTAGTGGCATTACAGAAGGATGAAAATGACCTAACAAAACTACGCCCATTGGGAATTCCAGCTGCTATCCGACGAATTACAGCATCCATGATAGTCAATAAATACAAAAGTGACTTTGCAGAGTATCTTCTACCTTTTAATTATGCAGTTGGTATTAGTGGTGGATTAGATATGATTACTAATACAATTAGAATGGGTGTAGAGAAGTTCATCAGTACTCCCGAAGACAACTTTGAATTGCCAACCCGAGCCCTTGTATCAATCGACATACGTAATATGTTCAACGCAGTATCCCGAGAGAAGCTTCGGGAGATTATCCGACTCCACTTCCCCATACTAGAAGAATTTGCCGATCTATTGTATGACGACTTTGGTAAAGTGTTTGCTAAGAAAGAAGATGGATCTTGGCTTGAAATTGCAGTAGAAGAAGGATTTGCTCAAGGTTGCCCAATCTCCCCCATATTTGGAGCGTTAGTATTAGGAGTGATCCTCAAGAAAGTACATGCTGACTTAGATAAGAGAATAGCCAACAGAGTTGCCACCAATGTACTGGGAGATGATAACAAAGGCGGAGAAACTATTACTATGGCATATATTGATGATGTTAACTGCCTAGTTCCCTTAGAAGATGTAAAGTTCTTCCTTGACAAGTTCAAGTTATATGGTGAAGAGCTTGGAGGTATCATGAACACCGAGAAAACGAAGATCCTCACAAGTACACATAATACAAGTACTGTTCAACGCTTAAAAGATACAGACGACGAATTCAATCGTTTCATTGCCGAAGACTTGGAACAAGCCATAGCTCTATATTCAAGAGAGAAGCGAGACGGTTCTATTGTGCCACACGAAGTTACAGATGGCCTCCGTGTGCTAGGATCACCTGTCGGAAATAATGAATACTGCCAAGACTTCTTCAAAAAACAACTTAAGAAAGCCAAGACAAGTGCATCACGACTTCTCCAAGGCCTCGAAAGTCAACAAACAATTCTTCAAGTCTTTAGAGCTTGCACGTCAACCAAAATGACTCATCTTTTTGCTAGTGATGTCGTTTGCAACCCTAACCTACCTGATATTGATAAATGGGATATTTACCGAAGCCCAATGAGCGTAGAATTTGATAAGATGACTGAATCAGTCTTGGCTTCACTCATGGGTGTCCCTTCGGTACCTGATGCTTCAATCTACATGGCCTCAATGGCGACACAATTTGGTGGACTAGGTATCCAAAATCCTCGAGCTACAGCTATCCCTTCCTTTGTCATCAACGTTAAGCGATGCTTAGGATATGTTAACAATGGTGTATGGATTGGCCACAATCATCCTACTGTTACTTTACCCAACTCAATTACTTCACTATGGGCATCGCCCGAAACTTCACCTTCCACAACACTTAAATTATTTTACAAGTATCTTCCATCAATCGAAAGTATCTGTGTTAGTGATCAGGTACCCAACAGAAGAGACTTCTTCCTCAACAGATCATCAATCAATACATGTCGAGAACGTATCAAACAGGAAGTAGGTAATAAGACTAGACGATACATCAAGATCGCTTGGGAACTTAACAAAGATAAATCAAGTCTCGACAACTTTACCGATATTTTACACCCCAACTTGGCTCAAGGATTACTCGACATGCCAAGATTAGACGAAAATAATCGCCTTGATAATCAAATATTTTCAATTATGTTAAAGAGAAAATTGAGAATACCATTATATAACACCAACGAACAATTAATATGCCCCAAGTGCAAACAACATTTCGACGTATATGGCGATCATCTATTCAAATGTCTTAAATGCGTAAAACATAAGAAAATTACACACAATAAGTGGAGAGATGATGTCGAGAAACATGTCATGAAGGATATCTTACCGTTAGTTCAATTAATCGATAAACCAAGTGAAACAGAAAATGAAAAGGAAAAATGTATCCCAAGCCTCCGCAATACAAAGATAAAGCCTTTCGATCTATCCTTCAGAGTTAATAAGAATATTGGCGAAACTTATTACAAATCATCCTTACAACGCATTGGTTTTGATATCACAATGTCACAACCTTCCAATGAACCTCCCAACTCCGACATAACAAGTGCTCAAATTAAAAGTATAAAACTGCAATTGTTAGAATGTGAGATGGGAAAGTTCAATAGGAAGGAAGGTGGCACTGATCCACTCACCAAAGTCACTCTATCAGGTGATCAAATCATTCAAGAGTTAACGAAATCTCATCAAGCTTTATTACCGTGGTCAATCAGCCCGTACGGTATGTTTGGTGATATAGCATCCCGCTTCTGGTATGGAAATGACGCTATCAACCTGTCTTCCAATTTAAACAAACGAGGAGCTAAATCTGCAGCTAAACTGGCAGTCAGCAGCAACGTCCCCTGCGGTATACTTCAACGAGCAAATAAGATATGGCAACATAGACACCCTGGCGACTTCTTTGGACGATCTTACAAGTCGCAGACACCCATGATTTATACAAGACAAGTTTTCGGGCGGCTTACATGTCTGTATAATGGACAACACATTATAGACGGTATGAACACCATCGGGGATCCCATTCCAAGCATTACCAATTCGAATGTGGACAATGAAACAGATATGGTTGACGACTTACCTCTGGATAACCGCACTCTTTTGTCACGTGTTAATAATAGCGTGGATATAAATAGAATAAGGACGTATATGCCTAGGCTCTCTAGCGCATAATGGTCTCACTACTTAAACACCACACACACACATTTGCAGCAATACTCTGAAATCGCTAATGAAGAGGAGTTATCTGCAAGTAATATACAATTCATTATTAATAGGTGGCATAAGGTTAGCTGTATAGTTCTTTTTCTCCAACAATACCGCATAAATTTACGAGCACATCTTGTGCTATTCATAACACCATAGAGACAAGAAGTGGGAAGTTTTCAATATATCAATTACTTTTAACGAAATTAAAGCATACTACAATAGGATCGGAAGATTGATCGGCAGTTATAATAAAGGTTAACATACATCAACATAATATTATAATGAGTAAGCGTAAATTCGATGATGATGTTTTTGAGTATACAGGGAATAGCCAGACTGTACCAAAGGATGTAGTAAGTGTGCGTATTCATCCTAGCATAGTTAAGATTGAAGATGAGGCATTTAATAGATGTGAACAATTAAAGGAGGTAGTATTTAATGAAGGACTGCAGAGTATTGGGGAAAGTGCATTTCGATATTGCAAAGCATTACAAAGTATTTCATTTCCTTCAACTGTGACGAATGTTGGAGAAGAGGCATTTAGTGATTGTTACAGTTTGAAGAAAGTAGTATTAAATGAGGGTTTTAAGAAGATTGGTAAGCTGGCTTTTGCACATTCCCACTCGTTAGAGAGCATCAACTTTCCTTCCACACTTGAGGAGACTGGCAATATGGCATTTCGTGGTAGTCATCTAAAGGAGGTAATTCTGATTGAGGGATTAAAGAAAGTTGGGAGTGGGTCATTTGACAATTGCAATTCATTAGAAAGAGTTACACTTTCATCATCTGTGGTGGAGATTGAAGAGTATGCATTTCATTATTCGAAATGGTTGAGAGAGGTTGCACTTCAGGAGAGCCTTCAGACAATAGGGGATAGAGCCTTTTCAGGTTGCCACTCATTAGAGAGTTTTACGTTTCCCACCATTTCAAATCGTTTGAGTATTATCATTCAGGCTGGACAATATCCAAGCGTCGAGGCTAAGATAGATGAAGTCCGTGGTGATGTGATAGAGAGAAGAGGTAGTGATTTGTTTGTAGATGTTGATGCCATGAAAGTACTCGACCAGTGGGATATTCGTACTATTGTGGATTTCAATTGGAATCCAATTAAAGAAAGTCGTGATAAAATTGTCAGTTGGATCAGGTACTACGAAATCAATGAGGCTGCTACTCTGTTTGAATTGGCATTGTGGAAAGCAAACCTGGATCGAGCAAGTGACATGACTCGTGAGGCATGCCGTACTCGGGGTAAATATCGTTCTACTCGGGATAAATATCGTGCTGAAGTACCTGGGCCGGTAAAGGATGCTATTTTACAATACCTCTGAATGATACGGCATTTGATGTGGCCCGGACTAGTGAAGGATACTATTCTATAGTTATAGTACCTTCAGTTTACCCTACTACCAGTAGTGGTAACTCTAACGACTTTTAATTGTCCTCCGGTCATTTTAAGAATAAACGTGGTTTTTGGCGATAGACCGTCATGAGTTCCAAATACTAAGGTAAAAAATAACAAAGTGTTAAGTGTTACCTCTCACTCTTCATCCACTAAACACACAAACCCTACATTTCATTTATCTGATATGGGTCAAACAACACATCATAGATGTCAAATAACACGATGCCGTCCTGCTTCATATCTGCATATTTCCTGATATCTTTATATGACATTGGATAACGGTCCTCTGGAAATGCAACGTCGGTGTATTTAATAATGAAATACCTCCTATATTCATCATCAAGATTAATAGACTCCACTACACACTTCCACAATTTGTTACCTCTAGAATCAATCCACCAATGTTCGGGTACATTCAACTTCAGACCAATTAAAGACTGTAAGAACTTCTTCTTTGCTTCTTTATTCTTGTACTTCACGGAAGCAGCATGTCGGTTCAAATCTTCCAATTGTTGTTTCCTGGCAAAGCATCGTGTTCATTCGGCAACGACGATAACCATTGATGACTCTTGGTGTGAACAGCAACATACTTGTAACTTGACGGAAGATCTCTCCCCTTGGTGTATTTGTCCCATTGGTTATCACTTTGCCACTTC
>Ga0214479_100935_pt1 | contig 13938 bp, 8 predicted proteins | sample M1_20Mar14CPVII9_5_FD_165054 | JGI IMG/M metagenome (GOLD analysis project Ga0214479, IMG submission 165054) | Marine eukaryotic communities from Monterey Bay, California, United States - M1_20Mar14CPVII9sort6BwellE14 | ecosystem: Environmental > Aquatic > Marine > Unclassified | place: USA...
AATATGTGCTACGGAAGGAAAAGCTCATTGTATATCAAAGTAGTGACAATCATCCAAGATGGCAAACCAATCATCAACATCTCGAGGTGTAGGTATGATACAGTTTTGTTTTCTATACTCTGCTGGTAAAGAGTGCTGTAGGTTCTCAACTCTTGACATTAACGAATCAGACGTGAAGTGCTTGATTGTTGTTGAATCTTCGAGGACTGGGAAGTGTAAATCGTCTACGGCAACTTCGTCACCGGATGATGTTACGATTGGTGGGATGAACTTGGGACGGTCATAGGGTGATACAGTGTTAGTGGTAGTACATGCAGCAGTTGAGGTGGCAGTATTTGGAGGAGTAGTACACCTACCACCACCATTTCTCTGCTGCTGACTCTTCATCCTCAATTCTTTTGTATTCTCACGAGGAGGGGGTATAACAAACTTCTTTTCAACCTCTTTCTGAAACTTGGTCGTTTCATCAGTACCCTCGATAGTCTTGAGTGACAATAGTGCATTTTCAAACTTGGCTTTCCAGACAGACACCTCATCTTCAAGGTCGGCAATACGATCACGTTGACGTTTACGACATGCCGCGGCAGACTCGCGGTTACGCTTCTTACGTTCAATACGGCGCCATTCGGAGGTTTGTTCTTTAGTCATGGGTACCGAGGGATCATACTTCATTTGTGGACGTTTGGCACCGGGTGTTTGACGGATTGTTACAATTGGTTGAGCGGTTGCAACAACCGTTTGTTTTGTTGTAGTTGCATTAGAAGTTTTGGAAGCAACCTTTGTGGTAGAGATACGCTGCCTTTTGTTGGCAGTGTAGGATGAGATGGTAGAATCAGGGACGATAGCCATTGTTTATATGGTAGAATGATATATTTGGGAGGTTAAGTAGATTGCTTCTTCAATTCAACAAGTTGATGAAAAATGAGCATTAGATGTGCGGTTGAGAGAGACACAAATGAAGAAGATCACTGATGGCTAATTCTACTTAGAGGCAATTAGAGGTGAGGGAAATATAGAATCTCTCAATTCAACAGATAATTGGGTTTAAGAGGTTGATATATTTCTAAACAAAGAAGTCTCAAGATAGTAAATTTGCAATACCCTAATTAGTATTGAAGTACGCACGAAGTGAAGTTGAAATCAATGGCTCTGATTCATTCATCCCATTTGCAATCAAAGACTCCCGATTATATTAAGACCAAAGATATGCTTCAATTTCATGTTTTCGAAAACTCCTCATGAAGGGAGAGACACCAACTGAGTATCCTTTGAATGAATGGCGATCTAACATACATGCGGTTACTCTGTCACAAATATTCACTTGTAGAGAAGCCCTTTTTTAAGAGCAAAATGAAATGAGTGTACCTACGAGAGCAGAACAATAATAGCAATTACGTTGGAATCGAGTGCTATTGCAGTAATAATGATAACATATCCAGAAAGCAGTACTTATTTTGTAATAGAAAAATAGTCAATGACCCGAGTCTCAGTCATTGCAATTAAATACCTCATTGTTATCATATATCATAAAAATTATGGAGCCACAATCAGATCAATCGTATCATCCAACCCTCTCACAACATATATCAAATACATCTACTAAAAATAGATTTGAATTAGACATTGATTCACATGATAATAAACGGTTAGATGGAGGGTCAACATGGGCATCGAAAGATTGGTGTGTCGATAATATAAATTCTCGAAAGTTATTACGTGAACAGCATAATGCCACTACTGGTAGTACTACTAATATCACCTCTAATGATATTAATGATACGCCAGGGAGTACAGAATTTGATAATAAATGGTATGATGAATTAAATAATGCAAATAGTTCAATGAATGAAAATGAAGATGGATTGTATAAAATTGAAAAACGGAGTGATATATTAAATAAACGTACAAGAAGTAGAAGTAGGAGTAGAAGACCGTCGAGTTTTGAAGGAATGACAAAAGATGACACTGCTGAGAGTAAATTGAGTGAAGATCATCATAGTCGACATAGCGGTGGTGAGCGTAGTAGACATAGCGGTGAGCGCAGTGTCGGTGCTACTTCATATTACAGTCGATCAAATAATATTTCCCCATCAACCAACAATAATAATAACAACAGTAGGGAGAGAATACGAAGAAGTAATAGACCACCATCACAATCCGAAACTAACAACAATATCGAAGAAGAATTAAATGACAGTATTATACATCGCATAAATACAAAACAAACTTCCAATATACAATATAAAGAAAGAAGGTCAAGATCACGTACTCCCGGCCCATCTCCTCAATCTGATTCTAAATCGATATACTCGTCTACCAATAAATCAGTATACACATCTAAATCAAATGATAATAAATCAGTCTATTCAACAACGTCCAAGAAAAGGCTAGGATGTTTAGGTGGCTCATCCGACATGACACATCAAAGAAGAAGAGATGAGCACCAAAGAGGAAGAGACGAGGAAAGTAATAGCAGAAGGGAAGATATGAAATCATACGAGGATGAAATGAAATCACGAAGGACTAATAGTTCAAGAGGTAGACCTACCAAACAAGATGGAGATAGTAGAGGAATGTCGCGGGGAAGAAGTGATAGGGGAATGTCAAGGGGAAGAAGTGTCGGACGAAGCAGTGTTGTTAGCGGACGGAGTCAAAGTAGAGGTCCTACTTTACAAAGAAGTCAGAGTAAAGGTCCATCGTCAGCAAGGAGTCAGAGCAGAGGCCCAACTTCACAAAGAAGTCAGAGTAGAGGTCCTTCACAAAGGAGCCAAAGCAGAGCCAAGTCACAAAGTAGAAGACCAAGAAGGGATAACACACCCGGACCTCCATCAAAGCGATCATTATCACAAGGTCGGAGTCAAAGTGAGCGATATAAATTGGTATCCTCTCAAGCAACAACAACAACAACAACCACTTCAGCATATAATGATGATTATACAATTGATACACGATTATCAAAACGTTCATCAACCAATAAATCAATATCAGCATCTACCAATACTACTCGTCGTAATAGTCGTAGTAAAAGTCGGAGTAAAAGTATAACCTCTTCTAAACAAAAGAAGCCTACAACATTATCATCAAGTAGTAAAGGCACTGTCCTATCACATTCATCATCATCAACACATGAAACACAACCAAACACTTCCTGTTCCGGTAAATCTACCAAAGGTTCACTATTAAAGAATCAAATACAACAAAGTATTAAATCAAGTTCAGTCTTTGGTAGTAGAGGACGATCATCATCACCGTTTAATCGACATTATGGTATGCCACCATCGAAACCACCACAGTATACTACTAATAATAAGAGTAATCGTCAAAGATCAGGTACACCCAATTCAATACGATCGGGTGATGAAACAAGTACCTGCGCCACTCCGACTGGTATTAACACTGGCATGTCAGTCATTAGTGGACATAGCGCATACAGTACAGATAGTCAATCCCATCATTCCTCACACCACCACGGCAGTGGTAGGGATAATAAACAAGATCAGGAAGAAATAATGACATATCTATTCGACAGAAAAGGATACTGTGTCCGTCATCCACATGTACGATTACGTAAGAAGAAACTATTAGGTGGGTGGAATGTATTAATTACCAACTGTCCTGACTGTTGTGTGGAAGAGATGAATAGATTAAGTCGTATACGTAAGGAACAGAAGAAGAAGCGTAATACTGGTAATGGTGGTAAGAAGAAGGATGCGAGGAAGGAGAATATTTACATTTCGAATGATGAACCGACACAAGCACGGCGCAGTAGAAGTCGAAGTCGAGCACGTCCTGCTCAACAGGAACAAGAATATGAAGGAAGTAGTAGCCATCGGTCCAAAAGTCGACAACGATCAAAGAGTCAAAGTACCAAAAAGAAGGCAAATAAATCACAAATGGTATTCGAATTTGATATATCACTTGATGATAAAGGGGATGTTACATCTCCCACTAGTGGTGCACGATCAGTCAAATCTCACAAGTCGACACGAAGTAAACAGAGTCGAAAGTCGACTGGCGGTAAGAGTGTAAAGACTAGTAAAAGTCAACGATCAACAGGAGGCAAATCAACAAGAAGTAAAAGAAGTAAGTCTAAAAGCCGGAAGAGTAGTCGAGAAGAAGAAGAAGAAGAAGGAAAGGAGGTAATCCGTGGTACACAACGTGGATCATCGCAACGATTTATTAGACAAGGTCCGAATTTGAAGGTTGCCAAGATGCCTTTTAAGGACAAGTATAATCGAGAAGGCAAGTACACTGGTGAGATCAACGAGTTTGGCCAGCCTCACGGACACGGCACACTTCGATATAACAATGGTACATCACACGAAGGAATATGGGATGAGGGTGTGTCAGAGGAGATGGATATTAACATGAATAGAGCTAAATCATCCGGCTTTAGTGGCAATTGGAAATCACATGCACGAACATCCAAGATTGAGAAGGAACAGCGGAAGGAAAAGGAGTTGGATGATTTACGAAGCTTTATTTCACAAAGTGTCCGTAGTGGTTCAGTTGGCGGTGGTGGATCATCTCAACAAGGAGGGGGATCTGTTGCACATAGTAGAGCACCGTCTCAGTTTAGTGGCAGTGGAAGTCAATTACAACAATCTCAACAGCATCACGGGGCAGGACAAGTACAAAACATGCCCTGGTCTGATGTCAACGGCTTCTCTGGTCAGTATACTGGTGAGGTCAACTCTACTAATGTACCCGACGGACATGGATGTATGATTTATTCCAATGGTGTTGTTGAACAGGGTATATTCTGGAAAGTCCGCGTTAGTGTTTTGTCATATTATGAATTCAAGTGTCAATATGTAGTATTGCCAAGTTGACTACTTCATTTGGCCTTATTTGACTTTCTTTGATTGACTTGTGCATCCCACGTGTACTAACATGAGTTACTATCTCCTCTCTTTCATCTTCATAAATGTGAAACGCGCATCTTCCAGCAACGGTGTATATCAACCAACACCTGTTGCAGCACATCAACAACATCAAGGTGGATATGGTATTGATAATAATGTTACTGGTAATCAACGAGAAGAGGAGGGTGGTGGAGGAGGGGGTGTACCATCTAGTTCCATGAGCGTTTGGTCTCTTAAGAGTAGTCCTACCATGGCAATTCAAGCGAGTGGTCATAATGTTTTAACAGGACAACCTCAACAACAGTCACAGCATCATGGCAGTAGTGGTAGAGGAGCACCGTCGAGCATTCACATGAGTGGACCGGGTAGGGGATATAACGTCGACCGGAGGTATTGAATCATATAGGTTTGTACTATCTTTTATAATGTATAGAAATGGGATGTGTAATATAAGATATGAACTATTGCCTCCAATATGATATGAGCATTAGATATCATTTATACTTATACATACTTTGTGTTTACAAATTTGTGCAAAGGAGTTATAGACAAACATCACTCCTACCAACTTCTTCCGAAAAGGATATCCTATGCACATCTTGCAATAAATTCACGTTGCTTCGTCGTCTGATGTGATAGGTTCTCATCATATCGCTCTGGCAGAGGTAACCTCATCGACAGCTTGGTCCTCTTCTCTGACCTACTTGACAATAAGGTTGCACTGGTATTCCTTCTTTCTTCATTACGACGGTTAACCTCATTATATGATAGTGGGGCGGGAGGTTTAGATATCAAGGGTGGTGTTTCTTGACGATGGTTGTTGCTTATTTCAGACGGTGCATTATCGTCGTCGATAGACCTATCAACTGCAAAGGGCAGCTCTGGAAAGTCGTCAATACTAATCTTCATCTGTGTAGTAGTACTGCCTTCGAGTTGAATGAGAGTAACAAAATCATCATCCACTGTTATCTCCTTCGTCTTATTGCATCGATGATGAGTAGGTGATGATGACGATGGACATGGTGTCGGTGTGGTGGAATTGGGATCCTCTTCTTCGACAGAGTAGTTGGTGTGACGAATGAAACATCGGTCCATGCTGTGACAGATGTTGTTGAGTAGTCCATGGTTGTAGTTATATTATGATATCAAGAGGAGAACATATGTAATATGAACAGTATACATAGTATATTAAGTAAGAGATAGGCATGAGATTAAGCGACATGTCAACAATGCCTCAATTCTTTCTGAAAAATGATAAGGGAAGAAAGAATATTAAATCTACTGCCTAAGCAATTTGGGGTCATTAACCTGTCCGTTGGGTTGGCTTTTATGTAAGAACCCCCCTTCACAATTGTCACCAACTCACTACAACTCACTAAGTGCGTGCCTACAAGTCGGCAGAGACAAAAAGTACAAAAGTACAAGTTAGGGCCTTATATGTTTCTTGCCAAGAAAATGAAGTACGATATGTTAGAACTAGACCTAATTGTAGGGTTTAATGGATAGAGTCTTATTCTTTTGCACATTTAGCTTACTCTAGGAATTTCACATGACTTCTACCTCTTCTATCACTGTGTACATATAACACGGCAGCGTACACTTACTGCTTGCACTTCAAAATTGCATATGGGGTGGAAAATGAATCCCTATGCTTAGCATATGAAAGGCCGTATTCATACCTTCTCCACACCCACTTCTTAATCTCATATGACTCTATCTTCTTTTTTGGTGTGTCTCCCATAATAATATAGGGTTGCACTATTTACATTTGCTAATAACTTCTATTTTGGAATAATGTTATCAATATCCAAAATTATTGAATGCCGCCGGAGCTTGAGCTTCATATGGAGGTTGTTGCTCTACACTTGCATTCTCCCCTTTGCCCTTGTTTTGATTGGTATGTAATACTGGTAATCCCTTCTCAATTTGAACTACACGTTGGTATAGTGTCTCGTCAAACTCTACAGGATCATCTTCATCGAAATCAAAATGGTCATCGTCTGAATCACTATTATTACTATTTGAAACAGTATTTGGATCAGATGGTGGTTGATTGTGGGTAGAAGATGAAGCTGCTGCTGGTGCCCCATTCATTTCAACACCACCAGTTTGCTCTGCTGCTGCTGCCGCCGCCGCTGCACCATTAGTTTGAGTTTGAGGAGGTGCAGTAGTTGATGGAGTAGGAGGAGCCTCTTGAGCAGCAGGAGCCGGTGCCTGGGGAGGATACATTCCATAAGGTGGGGGGTAACCAGGGTAATGTCCATAAGCTCCTTGTTGTTGTGGTGGATATTGTCCATACGCATTACCATCCGCTCCAGGCTGATGTTGAGGAGGATAGTAATGCCCATATGGTGGAGGAGGAGCATGATGATGAGGTGAGGCCATTTGATTGTTGTAATATCCCTGAGGAGATGAATGAGGCTGCTGATATGCCATTGGTGATAAAGGACCGCCAGCGTTTACTGGGCCGTATGCTGAATAGGAAGTATAAACTGGTGGTGGATCTGGTACAGGAAATCGACGTGAAATCTCATAAAAGTTTGGTTCACCAGCTTTGCTGTTAAGTGTTGTATATAGAAAAGTTAGAGCGTGAAATGATTAGTGATATTTTGTGCACAAGATATGAACAAAATATAATTCGATACTCTCATACATTCAGCAGCGGTCAACAACTTACTTGGGCAAACGTTTACCAGGATTTTCTAATCGAGACATTGCAGCACAAAGTTCAGGCTTTCCTCGAAGAAACATTTCATGATAGTAAGCCTTTTGATCGGGACCATCTTGATATAGCCGCTAATGTTTTGTTGCAATTGCAATGTGTTGACATGTAAGGCGTTAATATAGGCGTTAGATGGGGTGTGCACATTGCAATAAATATACAATATCTCAATAATAATAAAACAGTTTGAACCTTCTCGACCAACCAATAACAATACAATTAAACTAACCTTCATACCCCAACCGTTAACCGACCTGTTGAAACTTTCATAATTGCTATGTTGAAAGTGCCGAGGCAATATCTGATTAACAAATACGGGTTTATTAATTACCGCCCACGCTCGGCCATGAGGCTTCCATGCTATGATGTTAGCATATTCAGGTGTTGCCAATGTAGCTTGGCAGGAAATAAATCATCCTTATTCTTTCGGTCACTATCATCGATCAAATCGGATAGTTCAGTTTGTGAATAATCACGATAGGTATGATCGATTATTGACTTCTTCATTGGCGCCATGATGATACTCTCTCCCTCTATATATTAGTGGTCTGTTTCTATTTGCAACGAATTATGCTCATATCTCATCTATCTATTGAATGAACTCTTTATTGTTGCAGTTTGGTCTATATCTCTGTTTGAGTACCACTTCTGTTTAAAATTCAAGAACCAAACTATGAGACAGATAGTAGAACTATTGAAATTACTCAAGTTTGTGCAAATGCGCAAAACTGATACTGGATTTAATAATAAATCCTAATCATGATTTACTTTGCATAGACTGCGTATCTGAGAAGCCAGATAGGAAGACCTTCTTTGTGATTCTAACCTAGGGGGATAATCCCTAACGGAGATTTAGTAAAAAACCAACTTCAACTTTTGAGTTCGCTCGCCAATTCAAGTAGATTCAATTGGGGCGGCATGATATCTTCTCTAGAGATTCATCTTGGGTTTGGTTGTGTTACATATATCTTCATTCATTAATATACACAAAAAACGTACAAATAATATTAATTGCAAAGCAAAGATAACCTACGTCCCATTTAGGCACAACACAACAACGATACACATAAGATATAGAGAGTAATACTGATAAAGAGTTAGTACCTAACCAACATTATAATAAAACACAATGGTCAAGTTTGGAAGACATTTACAGTTTTATCTTGAAGATGATAAGGATCAATGTAATTGTGATGAGCCATATATTGTACAGTATACAGATATTAAAGAATTAATAGGTGATTCACAAGAAAAGTTTACTAAAGAATGGCAAAACAGTCTATCGGTTGCAACTCAAGACTACAATAAACGGGTACGATTATTATGGGATACAATCTTTGATGGTTTGTTTAGGTATGTGTAGATATTACAAAGTTTGTGTAGATGTGTAGTTATTATCGGTATATACCCTCAAAGTTTCATATGTATCTGTCCGCATTTGTAATGTATGCTAACGACGACATAATATGATATCTCTATTGCAATATACAGGCAATCGGGAGGAGATGCCGAGCAGGCAAATCGGGGCCTTCCTCCCAAACAAGCAATATGGCTATATGTATCAACGTTAGATGAATCACTATCAAGAGATTTGTTCTCAAGTATGAAGAAAATACATTCATCGGCATCGATTAATGTTGAGGCATTGAGAAAACTGGTCAAGGTGTGTACATTATCGTATACATATTACTACTCTGATATGCATATCATATTGTTCTCATAATGATACTCATTGCAATATCCACAGAAATTTGATAAAAGAGCTATTGACAGAGGAGATGATATGCTCACATCTACGCTACTACCAGATTTATATGGATCTCCAATCATGGGGTATCCTTCTCTAGAAGAGCATATTGAGACACTTCGTGATAAATTACAACCAACCGATGGAACTGATACTGAAGTTGACGATGATAGTATTATCCGTTCGATTAGAGGAGACTATAAGGCAAGTCAGAGTCATCAAACAAAGGATAATGCTGATGTGAAACGTCGTGCCGATGAACTGTGTTGGTTACGAGATATGATGGCAAATATTCCAAGTAGTATGATCCCCAGACTTGTGGCCCATCGTGGATTTCATGATCCTCGAGACAATAGTGGAAAGAGACCACTCGAGAACTCTTTATCTGCCTGTGAAACAGCTTGGTCGAACGGCATTCACTTGGTCGAATGTGACATTGCTTTGACCGCCGATGGTCAGTTAGTCTTAGCCCATGATGAAGACTTTCAAAGATTAGCTCTTCACCCATCCCATACTACTTCGAAGACAAAAGTTTCTGACCTTACATACCGTGAGATTATTGGTTTGACTACAAAATCTGGCTCGAGACCTCCACTTCTACTTGATGTACTCCGTTCGGCTGCGGCGATCGGTGGCGATGCAAGACTAGTCATTGAAGTGAAGGCTGGGAATGAAGAATCTTCTTCCGCTTTGGTTCATTTATTCAGTCGACACCCAGCTCTTATCGATAGATGTGCTGTTATCATGTCTTTCGATGCATACACAATGCACAAGCTAAAAGCTGGCTTGAATCAATTAGAAGTGTCGCTCAAGACGGAACAGGATATTCTGCATAGAACTGGTTCTCCGAATACTATCAATGATGCCAAACTTCCTTCATTCCCAAGTCTCCGTTCTATTACATTACAGATCAAGATGCCAGATATCATGCTACTAACAGTAGCTCAAGATCCACAGAAGCATTATGAGTTGTATGTGAGCGTATCTGACTTCTCTCCTGTAAAATCCTGGCTTTGTCATGCTGACAAACCGTGTTTAGATGGAGTGTACCTCCAATATGAACCCGAGATGCTTCATTCAGGAAGCAACTCTCTCCGATCCTTGTCTAAACAGTACCAGGTAGGTGTTTGGGGATACCATGGAGATCCGGACGATATCATAACTGCCACAAGACTGGTGAGAGATTGTGGAGTCAGTTTTGTAAATACTGACCTACCACGAGGTTTTGTGAAAGATAATTGATTACTCTCTGCTGCAAAGTAGCTTAGTTAATAAGATTAGTAATGCACAATATTTTAATTGTCAATATTACTGCTATTTCCATTGTGTTAGGAGATTATTTAGGCAATCTTGTGCACTTTGAATTAATACCCTTGCCCATTATTATTATTTAAAGGTTGGACTATATCTTGACCCATCAGAAAAGGGGTATGAACTATACAACCTTACCAACAAATCCCTATACTCTATACCGTCTTATTTCTTCTACTAGTACAACCAGCCTCACAGACAATAGCTTCGCCTTCATCTATATACTTCGCTTTGCATACATCACATGTAAAAAATGGTAATGTTATTTCTGTAGGATTCTCAATTTGTTGCATGATCCATTCTGGTACATTGATATCATCATTACCATCACTCTTCACACGTTCAAAGGCTTCTTTGAACTCCTCAGCTAGTGACCTTCGTACCTCCTCCTCTGTATTGTTCTTCATTTTGGTGAATGCCTTGATTGTCATGAACAATTTGATCTCCCTCTCAAAACGTAATTCATTTAATTCATGCAGCCTAGGAACACACTTGTTGATACAAGTAGTGCACTCCTTCCAGGGATATCTTCCGCATTTGAGTTGACTCAAGTTGTAATGGTGGCTACCATAGTAAATGACTCGGGGATTCATATCACGAGAGAATGTGTGTGTAGTGTGACAACATTCCCTCTTTTGACGATATGCCTCCAATCCAGTAATATCAATGCCTTGTATCTTGAGACAGTTATACATGAGGATGAGATCTTGATTAAATACCTCAAAATACATTTGAAACAACTTCATCATGGTAGGTGCACTTTTTGAGTTGAGGCTAGCGGCGACCTTTTGAGGTTTATGTGCATCATTTTTTATCCTCAATGCCTTGTCTCCAATGAACCAAGATCCAAGATAGGCTTCATTAGTAGAAGCTTTTGGATGAGAATTTCGGATCCGTCCTGTTTTAACATACATATCAAAAAATGAACCCAAGTTTGACAAATCTTCACCTAATGATTTATTATGTTTCACAGCGTCACTTTGTTTGAGTGCAGCAGTTGCTGATATTCCGGGAGTAATCTTGAGGTAGCTCGTACTGGAATCATTTGCTAGATGTGTTTTAAGCAATTTACATTGCTGATTGAGTCGGTTGCCAAAGGTATTATTTGATGGAGTGTCTCCTCCAAACACAATAGCATTCAAGTCTGGACGCGAGGTGAAACCCTCACGATTGTAAGCACGTTGACGATCATTTGATATTAGATTTTGTACTTCTTCGGGTACTTCACGGCGGTTGAGTCTATCTTGTTCCGTATCAATCCACTCTGGAAGGGGTTTGTCGGGTTGCCGTTTAAATGCTTCTTTAATACTAGTTAACTGATGTTGGCATACTTCCATGGTTGTGAATGGAATAAAACCACCATCATCTTTTTCACGAACGAATGGACCGAGATGGTCCATCTGAATAAACCGCACACTTTGAATATAAAAATCACGAGTAAGTAGATGCAACCGAGAATGACATTTCTTGTAGAGTTTCCCAGCAATACACGAACATTCTTTGTCGGGGTGTTGTCCACAGAAATAAGACGATTTATTTATATATGCAGGTGCAAAGGAGGTGTTCTTTGGGTTACAATCTCTTGTTTCAATTATTACTGTGCCATTGATTTGATTTGGTAGATGAGTAGTGTGTTGAGTTTCTAGTTGTTGTTGAAATGCCATCGCACCGTCAATCTCATTCCCATTGATGCATAATGCAGTATACATACTTTGAAGATCCTGATTAAATGTATGGATGTAATCATAAATTAAACGAAATGAAACGTATAATGTAAAGGTTATTCCTCCTATTTTCGTTTTTGCTGGTTGTGCGCTAAATTTACCAAGTGACTCTCCATTAGAGTTACGTGCCTCGACATTCATTGCATGAACTGCTTCCTCATTATCTGTAAAATCATCGTGTTGACGTAGTAACTTATTAGATAACAAAAAATTTTCAATAACTTGTGGCATAGATCCACAATAATCCAGCCATTTCTTGTTTTTCTTAATTGCTTCTGAAGTATTTAACATACTGGGTGCGGTATTGTCCAGTTTTAGACCATCTGGAATTTCTAAAATGGAAGGTTTAATTAATTCCACTATATGCAAAAAAGGAAGGTTAGATAATGTTTTAGTTGGCAACATTATTGTATGATAAATATATTTATTATTGTATGCAATATACGGCACTTACATTTCTTTGCTTGTTTGTCGATACGATTAGCAACTCTCTGTAAGACACCCTCACCATATGTATGATATTCCCAATATGGACTATCAGCAATATAGTTTTGAGAGATTGTAATAGGTTGCTCATTACCTTTACTAGCACTTCCACCAGTACTATTGTCAATACCTAATGTATCACACCACTTCAACGAGGGGTTTAAAGACACGCCGCCGACGGCAAACACCTGGGATAATGCGTATGGTTGGTAGAACTTCATCTTTGGACAGTTATTAATAATTAAAACTTCTATGGTATTACTGCTCTCTACAATATCTCAAATACCACTATCGCAAATCAACTGTCCTACGCACCAGGATACCCCCTTGTGTATCCTAAGTAGATTTTTTCTCTCCCACACATCCCTCTCGAGTGCTTTATGTTGTATTGCTTTTCCTATTGATATCTAATCAATAAATCGCTTGGTATATTAATAGATAAGCACCTCTGATCAAATCTAATAATGCTAGATTTTCAGATAAGTCATCTACTTCGCCTAAAACCTCTGCAGCAACTAGAGAGTTGTGATGTTTGCAATGCAAAAATCCCCATCCCCCTAACAATATGGTATGATAAGTGTATACAGCTTTACTAACGCGGTATATATCGATTATTATGGTATTTGGTAGTGAGATGCAACGACGGTTGGATGGTATTGTTGCTTACCAAGTTGAGCTCGGGTATAATATATGACGGAAAACAATCGGTATAACACAGCATTATTATTTATACATAGTTAAAATCTATAGCAACTGGATGAACTATCAACAAAATTCATATAAACTGATAATAAAGTAGTGAAGTGTTAGTTCCCAGCAACAAAGAGTTATTCGACTTAATTGTCGTCTCATGTGAGTGAAGGGAGTGCTATATTCAGTCTATGTCCGATGACACCATGCATAAAGCCTTCACAAGAGAAGGAGATATACTGGGGGTAATAGCGATTGTCATCTTGGGTGGAAACTTCTAGAGCATCGTTGAGAGGCCTCGGCGTTACCTTGCGGATGTTTTTCAGTTTAGTACACGGCACAAGCAAGCTTGTTTTTGTATGACACATCACGTCGCCGTGGGAAACTTCTAGA
>Ga0214479_100937_pt1 | contig 13927 bp, 12 predicted proteins | sample M1_20Mar14CPVII9_5_FD_165054 | JGI IMG/M metagenome (GOLD analysis project Ga0214479, IMG submission 165054) | Marine eukaryotic communities from Monterey Bay, California, United States - M1_20Mar14CPVII9sort6BwellE14 | ecosystem: Environmental > Aquatic > Marine > Unclassified | place: USA...
TATTAGTTATTTGCAGATTATTACAAGGAATGTCTGTTGGTGGTCAGCTACCAGCGTCGTTGATTTATACTGTTGAAACGAGACCCAAAGAGAAATGGGGTGTCTTCGGCTCTCTTGTGATGATGGCAGCAAATATTGGAACGTTGCTCGGTAATATTGTCGGTGCTATATTACGCAGTGCTCTCAACGAAGAGCAATTGGTGGCCTGGGGTTGGAGGATTCCCTTCTTAAGTGGTATACTGATTGCTTTTGTAGCACTTTATCTTCAATGGTTTGGTGCAGAACATCACCCAAACAGTGGCATCTATGATGATCCGCCTCCACAAGATACATCAGAAGGAGAAGACGAAAGTCTGCGAGTAAGCAGACATCCCCTAAGAGAATCCGTTCGAAGAGAAAACCTGCCAGCGTTGGTTTCTGCTACATTAACTCCAATGCTTTGGGGTGCTGGGTTTTATATTTCTTTTGTTTGGATGTCGATATTCATGCATGATATCATGGAACCTCCAATCAATGGAGCCTTCTGGATAAACGCATGTGCATTGTTGTTTGGTATGACTATTCCTCTACCACTATTTGGTATGCTCTCTGATCGTATTGGTCGATTGAAGGCGATGGCAGCGGGTGCTATCGGATTGGCAATCGGCGGTCCTCTTCTGTTGTTTGTCATATCAAAGTCTGCAGACAAGCCTGTCAATGCATTTTTTTCTCAATGGGGAATTGGTCTTTTGCTGTGTTTGTACGGTGGTCCTATCAGTGCTTGGCTTGTAGAAAAGTTTCCTCCAAAAGTGAGGTTGACATCGGCCAGTCTTGGATATGTGAGTATCTAGTTCTTTCATGCTGTGATACACAAACTTCATATCATGCTCACGTTTGATATCTATGTATAGGATCTTGCGCATTGTACTGCATCTGCATTCTCTCCACTCGTTGCAACATTACTTGCCCAAAACGTTTCCCTGACTGCACCAGGTGAGTACTTACAGAGTATAGATATGTCCGTATTTCTTATATATCTTTTGACATTGTGTTAAATATCTAATCAAATCTGACTCATAATGATTGTATATCATCATGTTCAGGAATTATATACCCCTTCTTTGCAGTGTTGGGTCTTATCGGAATGTTTACATCGACAAAAATTCATACTGAAGGAGGAATTGATGATACTGCATCGGAAGTAGATGCAGCTCAACAGAAGACATCTGCTGAAGAAGAATCAGAAGAAGTAGTAGAGAAAGAAATAGTATGAGACATACAATATGTCACTTAGAATATATCATGTGCAACTAAAGCCAGCTTAAAGGAAAACATCGATAAAACGATTCTGTTTTGGGTACCACATCTATCATTTATCTATATTAACATACTCTCCATTCGAGATCAAAGACACACTCATTCTTCCCTCTCCCACCAATCACATGATCTTAAACAACATATATCATCTATATAATAAACACATCATATCAACACTCTCACTACGCAAAACTCCGAGTGGCTCGAGAGTGCTTCCTTTGTTGGTTCTTATAACGACCTCTCGTCTTCCTTTTATCCATTCTTGCCCTACGTTGAGCTCTATCTTCCCTATATCTATCAACTCTATCATCATCATCGTTGTCATCATCCATTCCTGTTCTAGTAGTAGCACGACGCATAGTATTCAGCTCACCACCTCTCTGACGCTTGATGGGACCAACACAATAGTCAACGATCTTCTGAGGAGCTCTGATACGCCCATGCTTAGTATCTTTGATGGGTTCTACTTTCAAGCATTTGCCTTGGAGTTCATATCCATGCAGAAGATTCATTGCAGTCTCTTGAGGGATTCTCTGTCTATCATCACAGCCTGTCAAAGCAGTGGTGATGGATCATTACTTCCCGACGAAGAGCTCTATCTCTCATAAGGTGAGATTGTATTCAATCAGCAAAAGTTGTTTTTCTTTTTTGCAGGCTTTTTTAATTAATCATCATTTTCTTTTTTGCTTATTCGTTACAACGTTGCATTCAAATCAATAGAACATCATGTCAAGCATTGTACAATCGTCATTCCCTGGCCAACAACAGTTGGATGATATTCTATTAGAGAAGAAACAATGGTTAGATGTACAGAACAAGAATCTTGACAAGTTTCTCAAGAAGAGTAACTACTACGGTATCACAACTGTTAAGAATGCCACCAAATCAAATGCTGTTCAAGCCTTTCTCAACTGCGGTGAACTTCTTTTCAACCTTAAGATTACATCAACAAGTGCACAAGGTTGTCCATACTTAGTAACAGAAGCTGCTCAGTTTGTAGACTTTGCAAAGAGATTGCTGTTCATTCTCAACAACCTTCCTAACTTAAACACACCGGAATTAAGATTAGCAAAAGCCGAGGCTCTATTGAGGGGTAATGAAACCGTTAATTGGGTAGACTGTAGTGACATGTTTGTTGGACAGAGAGTGTATGACTATTGGGGAAGGAGTCGTAACCAAGGTGTCTCGTTCAACCATCCATTCCCAAATAAGGTCGACGAGCTGTGGAAGAAGGAAGTTGCCAAGCGAGGCTTGACTCGTGCTGACGACGAGTTCACTGTCGAGAGGAAGCGTGCAATCTTTGACGAGGCATTGAAGTGCATCATCAAGAAGTTAAAGAAGAAGATTGCCGCTTTAGCCGAGGCTGATATCTAAAACTTCCACAGTTTTACATACCAAACATTGAAACAATTGAGGAAACTGAAGAGATGTAAGAGTTTTATATGAATTTTAGTTCAGTTTAGTATGTAAATGCTAGTAAAGATGATAATGTTGCAAACAATCTAATTCTATTATGCATTATGTATTATAATCTAATCCCCTCTCATTCCCCCAACCTCAACTCCATACACCTAAGGACATGGTAAGTGCCAAAAGACATGAATAATATGTCCCAATGCATTGATAAGCGTCCACCTCCACCCTTTGGAAGGGAAGAAGACACGAATTAGCCTCAACAGATCATATAAAAACTGCTTCACCTTCTTCTTCTCGGGTACTGCATCTCCCATATAATCCACTAAAGCTGCAACTAGAGCCACGGTATGTTGACTTCTCCTGTTGTAGTCAAGTGCCCCTACCGTCAATAGCAATTGAATTGATTGTTCCTTGGTAAAGACAATTCTGAACTTACCACGACTATTTGCCGATTGTTTGTCGATTGAACCAGTGCATTCCTGAACTTTTACAGGCTCATCAAACCCCATCACCTCATGGATTGCTTCTGCTAGTGCTAGTAGGTATGGCAGGCATGATTGGTAGATCTCAATTCGGCAACAGTCTGAGCCATAACCAACACCTCCATCAGCTCCAATTAACCCAGCAACATACATGAGGAATGTTAATGGTACATTGATTGCATTATGATACTGGTTCTTCTCGAATTCAATCATATCACTGAATAGTTTGCGGAAGTAATTAATCATATAATGATTGCCATGACTGTAATTGAGGTGGGATAATAATTCTGATTGTACTAATTTTGTAGATAAGTTGATTAGTGTTGAGTTTGATTGCCCTTTATTCGAGGATGCACCAGCCTTTGTTACCCCTGCAAGATCAATAACAGTTCTGAATTGCTCTTGTTTTAACACTAATCCATTGGCAAATGCAGCCACGAAGACTTTATCTGCGAGGAAGGATTTACTAACTGTTCGTTTAGCTTGTCGTTTTGTTGATTTAAATTTCCAATATTCAACAAGTAATTGATGGTAACTGGTATGTTTGCCAATTGCCATAGAAAGGTTGGCTTTATGGCCACGAGTCGTCAAATTCCCACTAATACAACCATCACCATCAAGAAATCCAGCATGATATACCCATTCATAATACTTCTTGACTTTTTCATTAAAGTTCATTAACTCAAAGATTTTAATCCAATCATTCATAATACTGTTGAATACAGATGAAAACAATTTTAATGGTATACCCTCCCAAAATTCGGCAACCGAACCGTCGTCCTTATCAAATATACCACGGCCGACTTTCTTACCATCCTCGTTATGTTTACCTTCCAAAAATCCAATAACTTCTTTGAGTAAACCAACTCCTTTTTTATCCCTGGTGTATGCTTGTCCACAACTAACTAAGATGGTAAATATAGCCATGAAGGACCATATAGGGGAGGTCTCTGATGTAGCCATATCTTCTGTTTGTAGGTATGTTTATTGCAATACTATAACAATGTTTGCTGCTGCGGCATATGAATGAGGTTTAAATTCAACAGAATAGAAAATGACAGATGGTCGATATGGTATCCGCCGCAAGTATCAGAGATCAAAAAGTAGCACTCGCTATGAGAGGAATAAGCAATGCCAACAATACCTGCATAATAAGCCCGATTCTCTTCTCCACTTCATCTATCTCAAACAACAAATACCATGGGTTTTAAGAAACAGGTTCGTGCACAACTACGTGAGAAACGCCATAACTTTGATTATCCAGATAATATTATTGAACTTCTTCGAGATGGAAATACACCTGCTGCTGTTGCACAAGAACTAATTGATTATTATTCAGGGTTTAGAATAGATGCATCATGGGCTACTTCAGAAAATAATGCAGCCACTAGCAATACATCCAACGCCACCGATACTAATACTACCGATACCACTACTACCGACTCAAATGCCACAACAACACATGATACAAAGAGAAAAAGCAATGAAGATAATATGGAGGAAGATAATAATAATGACGACAATATGGAAGATGAGGATGATGAAGATGATGCCACCGTTAAGAACAATAATACCAAACAGCGTCGAGTAACCAACTCTCCACAGCAACCAGCGAGTAATCAAACAAATACTACACCGGATTTAAATAACAAGCTTGTCAATTTGTTACAGGCAATTCCTTCTATTACCAAAGTTGCATTAAAAGACGCAGGAGGTACAGTTGGTACTACCAAGAAAGTAACAGTTGGTGATAAAAATATTGAGGTATCTGATGCCAGCAAGTTTTTTAATTCCATCAAGGAAGGAGTTAAGAAGAACGCATTGGTACAAGAGTTAGCTGAGGAGGATTTAAGTGGAGTAGCCAAATTAATGATTGGAAAAGACAACATTATCAATCCAAACCCAAATGAAACGAAATCTACCGAGGATGGTACCGAGAGTGTGGGTACAGTAATGTCCCTTGGTGCACCCAAGGTGAGGGATATGGTTAGTCAATCTAAAGGCAAAGAATTGATTCTCCCACTACAAAATCTATCAATCAACACGTCAGCCGAGCAAGATAAAGTCGATGTAGTTGGGCTTATCAGGACTGCAGTTAGTCAATATAAAAAAAGAAGCAAAGGGCGTAGTACAATGCTTCCTAATACAGAGACCAAAGATGTTATTCGGATATTAGATAAACATATCCAATCGGTTAGAAAAAATGAACTGAAGGGTATTGTACCTCTTGTGTCAAGAGTATTCATGTGTGAAACAGTCAAGATGGCGAAAGAAAGTGATGACTTTAAACGATTGGATGTAGATTATCGACGTCTCTTGAATGTGTTTTGGAATGGTTACCCCTCAGATGCATCACCACTATACAAAGACGGCGAGGATAATGCTGTTGATGACCGCAGGTGTTACAAAAGATCTAATTGGGAGAATCCTAAGTGGGAGGATTGGTTAAGGGAGGCGATCAAGTTGGAAGAAGAGGAGTTCAAGTTAGAAGAAGAGGAGAAAGGGAAATGGAAGGTATGTAGTGCTAAGCCTACTAATGAAGAGGAAGAAGATGATGAAGAAGAAGAGGATGAGGAGGAAGAAGATGATAGTGATGACGAGTAAGAAGTATTTATAATCTAGTTATGCCATTTGCATCTTTCTGCCCATGCCTTGAACTGAGGACAATCTTCGAATTCTTTCCTCGCCGCATACGACTTTTTCAATATACCATTCTTATCTGTTGCAATCTTGCCAATCTTGCCATTCTTTTCACATTCGGCTCGTATATTCGCTATCTCGATTCTTGTAGCAGTTAGTTCTAATTTCTTCTTACTTTCAAAGTGACTTGGGAAACTCTTTCCATTGGCATTCACAACAACCACTGCACCCATCGACTCGCCCTCAGACTTGACTTGAGTAAGAATTCTCGTCAAGGCCTCAGCCAATGCTGAAGGAGAGAGACATTGTGTATAATAGGTGAAGAGCATTATTACATAACTTGCCATCATAGAAGCAATGTTTGTATATGCCCCAGCAATAAATAATCGCGTTTGCCAAATGAGGAGAATATCACCACTACCAACCTCAACGTCCTTGATACAAAGCTCTGCCTTTATATCTACACCACCTTGCTTTCCACCTACAAATGAGAGCCAGTTCTCAGTGGATAAACTTTGAGTGTCATTGGAGCTGAATATATCATCTGTCAATGACTTGATGATAGGCTTAAAAGTATTCTCCCAATGTGAGGTGGCCTCAGACTGAGTACCGTTCAACCGTATCTTCAAACTTCGTGTAGGATTGGCCTTCATCTGATCAAGGATAGCAATCAAGTCGGGTTTCATCTGCCCGTACAACTTAGTGCGAGCCAACTGATGGAGTTCTGGAAAGTTGACCATTGCTAACAAGAGAAAACAAACTCGTTCTCCAGACCACTTATTATTGCTCATTCCATGCTCTACCCACAAGTAGGCCTGCTTTGCATTTTGATAAACAAAACGAGTCTTCTTCAATTGTGCAATGAATTCATCTTTCGATGGAGTTCGTTTGACACTCATTCTGTCGAAGACAGACTGAGCTTGTTGGGCCATAGCAAGCTTCTCATCAAATAAACAATATGGATTCATTGGGAGGGATAGTTTGGACTCCTTAGTCAAATCAGAATCTTCTACACGAAACGACTTCTTACAACAGAACACATGATTCTTAGCATTTGTAGGGGATAGTATCCAGCTACTTGGTGTACTCATGATCTTTGTCATGAAAGATTGATGACTGGTTAGATATTGTATGAAAAGTGCATATCATGTGCACTTTTTTATAACATTGCAATAAAACAGTAGAAAACCAGTCCAATCAACAAACTTACCCAGCAGTAACCTTACTAGTCTCACCACTATAATTATCAACGGTTGTTCTATTATATCAAATAAAGATCAAGCTTATTGCTCTTAGCTTATTATAATATTCTCTTGACGACTTGAATTAAAAAAAAAAAAAAAAACTGTTATTTTTATTTGAATCAGCAAAGCTCACTTTTGCTGATTCAAGAGTCACTCGCGATATCGCGATACTACATATAAATGTGCTAGGAGTTGATAATTATTGGTTGATGTGTGGTATGATATGTGTAAGTGGTACAGTAATGATCTCTTCTTCCGATCTAAATGTTACGAACTATGTGAATTATGATACGATAAGGTACATGTATCATAGATTTAGAAACATACCACATTCACATGCACCATGTAATTTTTTTTTGCATATATACACAATACACAAACTTACCCCATATCGCATACTCTCCATGTTTGGACGACGTGCAACACATGCAGGGACAAACTTCAAACTACTAACACTCTGAAACAACTCCGATAATGTCTCGTCGGTTACAAATTCACATAAATTACCCACCCATAATGTAGTACTCATCATACTATCAGGAAGTTCTACCATTTCCCATCGTTGCCCACCAGCCATTATTTCCATTACATCTGGTGTATCCATATCCCAGTTGCTGTACCAAACAGCAGATGTTGATGAGGTTTTGATGGATGATGATGGTACACCTACTCTGGGAGTAGATGTATATTTTGCAATATTATTATGGAAGGCGTATGATGTTGGAGATAATAACATTATCAATGCTGTAGATCTAAGGTGCACCATCTTATGTCACAATTTTATTATATGTTTTGTGTATAGACTATAATGGTCACCTATCAAACAACAGTATCAGTTGAACAATAATGAATTATGGGAGGCCAAAGTGTTCAACATCCCTGCTCCGGCCGAAGACTTCAATTATTTACCAGAGAGTTTTAGTCGACGTCGCGAATCAAAATTCCGCATCTAAATTCGGCATTCGGCATGCCATGTTGTTTTGCATTTGGCAGATTAGGTAGGGGGTTCCTTTAGTTATTAGGGGTCTATGTATCGACCTCAAAGCAAAAAAAGACTCCCCAACTTTACCATTTTGGAGGGAGAATATATTTGATTTGAATAGGAGAAAAGATACCTCATTCAAAAACAATTGTCAGAAGTCAGACAGACCAAAAAATATTCCTCACATTTTACTGCTTATCCTCTTGGTGTAACAAATGTCGAAGTACCACCAAGGCGCAACTTTCGTACTATTTTACCCCGTGTATTGGCCCGCGCTCGACAATTATTTAGCGGTTACACTCAGGGCCCTCACACCATAAGAAAGCATTTGAATGTTATCTCCTATTGATATTTGAATGCTATCTCGTCTTAGCTTAGTAGTAAATAGGACATCTTGTAGAGCAACATCCATCAATCTTATATAGAATAGTACGAATATTAGTGAGTCTTAATTGCAACCAAGCCGTAGAGTTGTATTGATTCCTTCATATAAAGAGATAGAAAGACAGCCTTCACATTATCGAGGAGTAATAAAAACATAAGGCGGCTCTCGCAACAGCTTGGTGGCAGATCTTCAAGAAGTAAAACATACATTACATTATCAATTAACAACTACATTGCCAATAGATATAATGATTGCATAGAGTGATAGTAATCAACAATCATCGACGATATAGAGTTGAGACGATCGGCGACGGCACCAATATATACTTCTTTTGTGATAACCAAAAGAATATAATAATAGAATAGAGACGATGCCGTCATCATCACGTCGACTAGTGAAGTTACCTCGTGGTGAAGAGCCATCTGGTAGTTGCAGCAGTTCATCATCATCATCTAATAATGATACGTCGCCACCGCCACCACCGCCATCGACTGTAGAAGATAGTATAGATCGATTGGCCAGTGTTGTTCATCACAAGGCGGCAGCATCATCTACAACTTCCAATGTACAGAATGAAAGAGAAGAAGAAGAAGAAGATGCTGCTTCGAGTATAGCTGCAATGTCGAAAGGATTGGCCGCTGGTATAAAAGAAGATAATAGAAGTAATACTCAGCAAAAGCAGAAGGAAGGATATAGAATACCTGAGGCATTTGTACCACCACCGTTTGAGTCAAGATCTGTACAAGTTGGATCAACTCCTAATCGGCATCGGTCGATACAAGTTCAGATTGCTGTGGATAACAATAGAGATAGAAGAACAAGTGGAGATGCCGCTGGAAGCAGTAGATCATCACTTAGTGGCAAACGAGATAGACAACTTGAGAAGTCATCCCCGATAACGGGCAATGCGCATCAAATATCATCAGTTAAGCCATCTTCTTCTTCTCATCGAGGTGCTCAGCATCATGAGACGACACCAAATCATCCAAGTAAAGTGGCAACAACTGCTGCTGCTGCTGCTTCATCTCAACGTCGTCGTCAGGATACGTCGAATACCACTACTACACCAAGTATGAGTAGAGCAGCAATTGCTCCACCAATAGTTACAATGGAAGCACGACGGAATACATTTGACAACGTCGATCCATTCAGGAAGAAGAAGAAGAGCAAGATACGATTTCAAGATGATCCAACGGGACAACTATATTCATCAAGTAGTTCCGAGTTAGATGAGGAAACTGCTCGATTGAAGGATTTGTTCAGTCCACCGTCACCAAGTTCATTACGTTCGAGGAGACATACTAACACTACTGCTGGTGGTATGATGATGCTTGCAGCGGATGACTCGTTACAAGCGACTGTTACTGCTTCAACTTCGGTAGAGGCATCTCATCATGGTAAGTTTGTTGTCATTTCTGTTGCTAGCTACACTTTTTTGGAACACATCTTGTGCTCACACATCTCTTACCTTTCTCTCTTTCAGACGAATCGTCTCCCAGAGAACAGGTTCACTATCCACAACATCAATACTATGCACCACAGCATCATTATCCTCCACCTCCTCCTTCTCATCAATACCCCCCGCCTCCTCATGGGTATACATATGAGTCGCCGCCGACAATCTATGTCGATACCGCTAGACAAAATGACCCTCGAGGTATGTCGCTATCAGCATCTAGACGTCACAACTATCATGGTAGAGTTGTGCATATACCCAAGGCAAAGGATAGCTCAAGTAGCAGTGAAGAGGATGTTTCATCATCTTATCATCATTATTATGGAGGACCAGGTAGGAGAAGACCGTACAAGTCGACTCCTGCTAGAATGCCGGTAAGTCCCACGACTTTATTATACCAAGCCCGATTTTATTTTATTTTTTACAAAAGCACTCAACACTCTTTTCTCGCTAAACAAACACAGGTCTCAAGACAATCCATCTATAGAAGAGTACCACAAGGTCACCATCCATCTTCTACTTCATCTTCCTCTCAACGACGTCGTCATCACGACTTGGCAATGCAAGCCGAATATGATTCACATGAGGATAATATCCAAGCTGCCTTGCAATTGTCATTTGATTCACAAAGCCCTGACGTCTCGCCCAACAACAATGTTGGTAGCAGTGTAGGACGAGGGCAACAGCAACAACAACAAGGTTCATCATCATCGTCTCAGCGACGCCAGAATGTGCATCGTGAGCGTAATCCATCTCCAACGAAGAAGCTTCGTGCTAATTCGTCTGGGTCTGCAAGTAGTGGAAGTGGTGAACAGCAGCAGAGGTATCCTGGACCTCCTTCCCAACAACATCATCCACAACATCAAGTGCAGCACTATCCACCAGGATACAATCCATACTATCCCTACGGTCATCCACAAATGATGACGGCAGTGCCGCCAGGAGGTGAAGGGTATGGATATTCTGGACATGCTCAATGGTCTCAACAAAAGTATCCTCCTCCACCGCCGCCAGGTCAACAAGGATATGGTTGGCATCCATCTCAGCAGCAATATCAGCAACATCAATTTGCTCCTCCACCGCCAACACCTACAGGAGTATCAAGGAGGCCACAGCAACAACGTACGCCAGCATCCAAGCGCAAGAAGGGTAAAGAAGGAAATCTCAAGGTTGATACGACGATGGAAACTGCTGAATTATCATATGAAGACGAACAGCACCTTGGCTTGATGTCTCCACCATCATCAAAGAAGAAGAGAGATGCTACACACGGATTGCCTGCTGAGTGGCACTCTTCACCTCCACAAGAGTTTCTCCGAAATCTGGTAAGCATTTGGTTTAGTGTACTTGTCGTATGTGCCTGTCTTGAACCTTTCTTCTCACTATTTCTCCTTTCACATTCACCCCTCAACAACATTTATAGGAACTAGATACAACGCCACAACGAGGATCGACGACAAATGCATCATCACAGCAGAAACGACAAGGCGAGGAAGAGGTCACTACACCACCAGATGGGTATCAGATACCATTCACAAACTCATTTGGATTTGGATTCACAAACTCATTTGGGGAAGGGTTTCTTCCCACGCCAAGTGCAGGAGCTGATCAAGCTATTTTCAATGCAGCATCGTGGTCACCCAGTGCCATGCAAGCGTTTGGCCGAGAGTTCTTGGGCCCTCAGTTCTCTGAAGATAGTGATGGATTGCTGCGTCCACCCATTTTGCGAGATGATGATACCTACTCGTTTGGTACTTCCCTAAGTCCATCACAAGGCAATAGTATTACTATTCGTGGGTCACCTATATTGAAAAAGTCTGATAGAACTAGTAAGGATGACGATAAGACTCCAGCCCCTCCTCCTCCCGAGGAAGAGGAAGAAGAAGCTCCCGAGGAAGGTTGTCCCGATGACATTCAACATGAGCCGCCACAACCACAGCAAGTTCGTAGTTCTCCTCCTCCGCCCGTTGCTCATACTACCACCACCATCAAGACGACAACTGCACCAAAGTGGAAAACTTTGCCCAAATCATCAAGTGGTGTTGGCGGTATGCGTGTCAAGATTGGTGGCGGTGTTGGTATGGATATTACCGAGGCTCGACGTGGTATTGAAGGTATCAACAGTGTCTTGCGTGGTAGTCCAGTATCAGCTCCTCCCCCCACGACTACAACAGCATCATCGGCTCCTCGTTCAAAGAAGCCCAAGGCTACTACTCAACACCAGACAGTTCCTCCTCCTCAGACAGTTCATCCATTACCGCAAGGCATGGCAGATATGAGAATCAACTATGGATCATCATCAGTTGGTACTACTCATGGATATGCACAAATGCCAGCCCAACCTCCAATTTCAACATCATCAGGCGTGACACAATCAGGATTAATGATGATGACACCTGTAGCACATACAAGAAGGGGTGGTTCGGGGAAAGAAAATTTCTCGAAAGATACTGGTGGTCGAACTGTTGGTCCCTGCACGTGTAAGAATAGTAAATGTCTCAAGCTATACTGTGTTTGTTTCGCGGCAGAGGAGTATTGTTATGGATGTAAATGTGTTGATTGTAAAAACACACCATCCCATGAGGTGATTCGGAAGGAGGCTATTGTTAATCTGAAGCAAAAGAATCCAAAAGCATTCAAGACAAAGTTTACAGAAACAACCAATGCGCACGCCTCTGGTTGTAGATGTAAGAAGTCGCAATGTCTCAAGAAGTATTGTGAATGTTTCAATAGTGGTGTAACATGTGGTGAAAAGTGCAAGTGTTCAAATTGTAAGAACTATGTTGGTAGTCAAGCATTGCTTGAACGAAGACGAAAGATGAAGGACTTTCGAGGTGTAGGTGAGTCATCTCTCTCTCTCTTTATAATACTTGAGTTGTATACGTTATCGCACTTTGATTTGTTAACTCACACATCACACCTTATTCTTATACAGATGCTGCCATAGAAGCCTCTCAAAAGGCAGGTGTTATCGAGACAGAGCCTTGGCCGCCGGAGAACACGTCTAGTCCTGTTGTTCATCATCCAAATCGTCGTGTGGCTCCTAGAACTGATACCAAGAAGGATTCATCAAAACAACCGTCGTCAGCTCCTCGTCAACCACCAGCATCGGCTTCTTCGCAACAACAGCAAAAACATCATCCTCAACAACCTCAACAGTATCAACAGCAACAACAACAAATGATGATTAGTCCTATGCATCAAATGCAGTTTAGCCCACCTCCTGGCTATCCTCAGCAGTATATCCAACAGCAATATCCTGGTATGATGATGCAGCAACAACAGTATCCTCCTGGTATGTTTTATCCTCAGTATGCCCTACCAATGAAACAGCCGATTGTCCGTACTGCTGCTTATCATAAACGTTTAGAAGATCAACTAAGACGACGAGCAAAGGAGACAAAGAGTGAAGTCTTCGGCAGACAAGTGCCAAAAGTTCAGATGACGGTCGTGATGAAAATCTTCAGGTAAGTGATATCATGTGTATGCATATCATGCATTGAAAGCTCTTCTCACATCATTACTCTTCTCTCTCTTCCCATTCAGCTACTTGGATAAGGAAGATAAGTTCAATGCTTCTATTGTGTCGAAACGATTCAACGAACATATTGATGATTCCCTCAACACCGGCTGGATGTAGTAAATTATGTATTATGTGTTATGTGTTTGTAGGCCAAGTGTTGGCCTTATTTCTGTGTAAGAATATAAATCTACACATATTATTTACAGCATTAAAACTAAGAATTAGAACCAAAGTGTACAAAGGTCTCCCTGTGTTGTTGTTTATCGCGCTTGCCTAAGATTACTACTTCATAACGAATGATCCCAATGTTTCCCCCGCATATATACATGATTCTTGACTGCTTTATTGAAACGAATCGTCTCCATCTGCATCTCCCTTACTCATCAACTCATCTAATTGATTCCTTTGCAAGTTTAGCTTGTCTAAAACTGTTTTTGATTCTTGATCATCAATTGCAAATAACCTCAATATTTCCAGCGGAATATAGTCCAATGTCTTTTCAT
>Ga0214479_100940_pt1 | contig 13874 bp, 8 predicted proteins | sample M1_20Mar14CPVII9_5_FD_165054 | JGI IMG/M metagenome (GOLD analysis project Ga0214479, IMG submission 165054) | Marine eukaryotic communities from Monterey Bay, California, United States - M1_20Mar14CPVII9sort6BwellE14 | ecosystem: Environmental > Aquatic > Marine > Unclassified | place: USA...
GACCTCTACATTCCCTAAGGGTATGTTCACTGATCAAACGCTGTCTATGATTGAACAGAGTAGATTAGCAGGAACCCCACCGCCATCAGAAGGTGAGGTTGACAATGAAATGATCACACAAGCAAAGAATAACACATTACTTGGAAGATATTTGGATGAATCGGACTCTGAAGATTCTGTATTTGAAGTGTTGTGATCACAAACACAAACTACACATACATTATTATTTGTTGCGTAATGTTTGTTCTGAGCTAATAAGTTAGTGTTGATAATGGTAGTGAGTAAGTTTGACGTAAAGAACGTCTTATCTTAGTTTGTCACCCCTCATCGAACCAATAACGCTGCAGCTAGCATTCTTCAATCTTCCCCCCCCCTTCCACAGTCACATAATACACACTCATCCCTCTTCCTCTTTCGTAGCTCTTTGTCTTTATCAATATCAGTAAGGTCACGGGCAAAGTCAAAAGACATAGCATGATCAAAAGCCGAAGAGGCTATGTCAGTACAAGCTGGGCATTTGCAGTTCTCCACTTCAAAACAATGTTTGCAGTAATCTTTATCGCATATGACACAAAACTCTAGAGAACATTTGTCACAAACTGGTTTCAAGCACTCATAGCATACTCCATTTTGATATCCGTCTTTAGTCAACCATCCAACTTCAGCATTGTCCATCTTTGTATTACATTCTTCACACTTGTAGTTATGACTATCTAAGTATTGATTGTATCTATCTTGAAACTGTTGCATCATCAAAGTACTTTTTGGCCGCCACTTCTCTGGAAAAAGTATGTACTTCAAAACACATCCATTGGTTGTGATGATACTATCTAAGATCGAAATGATAATGGTTTGAGAGATCTTAGGTTCTACTGATGAAAGTTCTTGACTTCCATACATTGGAGCGAGGCTAATATCAATCTGTTCTAATACGGAGCTATCTCTCAATGAATTTAGTCCACGCCCTTCAATGTTGATACAACCAGTGAGCTTTAACTTTTTGAGCACATCATGTGCACTAATGCATTGCAATACCGCATGCATATCATCGTCCGTCAGCTTATTAGCAAGGTTCTCTTCAATATCTTGAAAATCTAATGCATCCCATCGTGTTGATGATACGATAGCTTTGCTATTAGACGACAATGAGGAGGACGATGATGAGGAGGACGAAGGACTAAAAGCTACAGCTAACATCGCCCTCGATGGCTTTGATAAATATGTCGATACATTAACTAAGATACCAACGGGTAGTTTACTGATATGCAACATGGTCGATAGCAGATATTGCTAGGCTTGCTAGGTATGTAATTATATGTAATGATAATAACTGCTCGAAAGGGGCAAGCTCATGGTCTCAGTAGTACCGCTTTGTTCTTTCTTTTCAGAGTATAATTCTTTCTTTCATCTTCAATTAACTCGTTGATTAACCTTGAACGTGGCATGGTCTGGTCATATCACTGGTCAGCATGAACTGGAATCTTTATTTGCTCACCACCTACAGTTGGCTGTACTTACACTCTCAATATGTGCTACTTAGAATAATCACCACCACAAATATTATTATTACTCATATCACATACATAATACACAACAGTAAGTGTTGGCATTATTGGAAAGTAATAGATTACAATCCTCGCCGGAAGCGCATGCAGATATACTAAGTCTTTTAATGATGCATAAGATTGTTAAGATTCGGTATGTTGTCATTATTCTATAACCACTACTAAAAAAATTAAAGAAGAATGTTGTTATTGATAAGAAGATTTAATTGCATTAGTCCACCATAATAAATTATTGAGAGTAGTGGTGTTTTGATTGGAAAGGTATGCTGCTCTCGTGGCATGGGGAATATATTATAATTATATTACTCGTAATATGAATACGAGATGAGTACCAAATTGGAAGTAAACAGAAGGTATTCAGGTAGTAATAATGGATGATATTAGTATACGCCGCACAAGAACAACCCTTTCAACTTAAATATGCAAAGCTTCCCACTTTTTATATTCCTCCATATTGCGCATCAGAATATCCTGGAAGATGCGTGTTGCCACAAATATAAAGATAAAAGAGAGGAGACAATAACTTTTGTTAGTATAGTGGTTGTAAAAACGAACTTTATATTCATATTGAACACATGAATTCGAAAATAAAACAATACAAACGCAGACTTTCCTGTAGAGGACCCATCACACGGTTGAAAGCATTCCGATCGAGGGAAAAGCATTTGAGAGTTCCAGATGCAGTTACAGTGGCTTGTCGTTGCTTGTGGGGTGCTAAGAGTGCTATCTCTCCCAGGTAACTGCCACTAGAAAGACGTGCAACCTCGACCGTATCATCTCCAATCTGCCGAGTGCAAATGGCTACTCCTTCATGCACGAGGTAAAACTTGTCACCTATATCTCCTTCATTACAAAGGACAGCCTTGTCATCAAAGGTTTCTTCAACAAGAGTATCAGCTATAGTGAGCAATTCATATTGAGTCAGTTGCTTGAATGTAGGAATCTTCAACAGAATCGTTGACATGTCATTTCGTTTTGACATTGCCGTCTTCATTAATATGACATTGAATGTCATTCGGTCTATTGCCCACAGTTTACATTCATTCTTGGCTATACAACTTGCCGCTCGTGGGGCGTTGTACATTATGGCAAGCTCACCAAACGAGTCTCCAGCTGTACAAGTTTTGACAAGAGATCTTTCTCCGTCATTACTTTCGATATAGATTTCTACAACACCGCTATCAATACAAAAGAAGTTGTCTCCATCATCACCTTGTTGAATAATAACATCACCATCAGATTTATTTACAACGAAGAGTGTATCCTGAACTGACTTCATTTGATGCTCATCCAATTTCAAATGACTAAAGAATAGATTTGTTTTGAGGATCTCAACTATACGCTTTGCATCTTCTTCAGTCTTTTCTATAATCTTGAGATTTGATTCCGCTACGTCAGAGTGCTAGTGAAACAGAATGAATAGATGGTGTACGACATGACAAGATGAGTTAGTAAGCTGATGAGTATTGAATACATGACGAACAAGAAAGCTAGTTTGTACCCACAGTAATCTTTTCAGCGCACACGCTGCCTCGCCTCTGTCGTACTGATGGCTCCTTTTCTTCTTCAACACTCATTATGGATTCATTTGTATTGACAGAAGACGTATCGGAATGTATTTCATTTTGAGCATCATCTGTTGCAACTACAAGCTGAAGAGGGTGATCCCTTTTCTCAAACAAATGGGCCGTTTCGTCTGGATATTTAGATATCAAATGAGAGGTTATAAATCCAATGACATTGTCTGGTTTATCCATGAGAATCTTTTCCACTATATCAACGAATAATGCATTGATATTCTTGGATTCAAGGTAGTTCTGCAACTCGTTTTTTATTTCAGACGACATGACATTATTCACAATGGATCTTGGTCGATGTGTGAAAAGACAAAGTTTCAGTTTCTTGTGGATTATTGATCTTTGGTTCTTGTTGGGAAGTAATATTTTTTTTTCAGGGTTTTAGTCGTCACTTTTTCACCGGGAGAAGTGCCGTGGAGAAGTGCATTATTTATATTGTACACCTATCAAACATGAAGACTGTTGGATGATTGCTACCAAAGTCAATCATTTGAATCTCTCAAAGTAGATAGTGCTCATCTTGTTCGTGTATTAACCGAACCTAAGATATCTAAAAGGCGTTGGTTATGGTAGTGGTAGTGGGGTAAAGGCGAGTTCTAATAGTTTGTTGAATGAAGACGAAGATTATCTAACATCATAGATATACATGATGTGAACATATAATAGAGAGTGAAATCTCATCTTTTTAGTAGTGTTTGATCTGTCTATTATTTCATAGCATTATAACAGAATCATTTCATACTAGCATTCATAGTGCCACAGATATAAACTAACACGTGCCGTGTCACATTCCAAACCCACAATAAAGAAGAACAACAGTGCTTTAGGATGAGGAGTTGCTACTCGTCTTCACGACTTCAGTTCAGTAGTAAGGTTTGCCTTTGACAAGGCAGTACTAGCTTCCTTGAGAACTTCTTCTGTTGTTGAACTAACGCCCTCATCATTAGAACTAGCTTCCGTCTTCATTGGTGGTTCATCAGCTTGATCTTTCTTCTCCATGATCTCCATTGGCAGAAAAGAATTAGCATTATCCAGCGCCTGGCTGGACAATTCAGTCTTTGGCTCGGACAGCGACTTGTTGGGTTGAAGAGGCTTTTGTGCAATACCCTTTGCCCACTGCTGAAGTAAATGTAACTTGAGGACTTGATCTGTGCTCTTGGAACCTTCAACATCACTCGTCAACTGAGCTTCCATATCCTTGAGCCGTTTAGAGAATTCGTCCACACTTGAAATTGTTGTAGAGGCTGCGCCAGGCTGCTGCTGCCATTCGAATGAGGATGCAAGTTCAGGAATGGAGGGTGCTCTACTTGCCCAATAACCACCACCAGGATAGGCGGCAGTACTAACACCACCAAAGATAGGAGGGGGATACGCAATACAACTAGCAGCCGCATGATGAGAAGCGGCTGCAGCAGCATATTGTCCGTAATAGCCAGGGACTACTCCGGCGGCAGCAGCACTATTGAATGCAGGATTGTTCATCATCATTACCTCATTTTGAAGTGGCATGAATGTGGTGTTGGCAGTAGTAGTATCAAATATGTTACCAGTAAAGTCCAAATTGTCATTCATATTGTTGTTGTTGGTGGTGGTGTTGTCGAATGAGTTGTTCGGAGACTTCAATAAATCACCTTGCATCAAGCTGGAAGACTGCTCAAGCGATGAAGTAGTAGTAGTAGTAATCTTCATCTTCTTCCTATCACTCTCTTCATCGTCTTGGTGGAAGGTACTGACAGCTTGACTCTTCTTGCGCTTTGATTTACGTGTACCAACTGCGGTATGAGCCGTATTAGTAGAAGTAGACTCCTTTCTGGGTCTACCACGTCCACGTTTAGCCGTTGGCTTTGCATTGTCTGCTCTTTTACTGGAATGGTAGACATGTAACAGTCGACAATCAATATCCTCTTGACCCTTCTTATTCACGACAGTCCACATTGATCCACCCTTGCCATTGCTGTACTCTCCAACTCCCCTCGGATAACAATATCGTTGCTGTACTCTCTCACCCGCACGGCGTGGATATTGTGGCCCTGACAACGACCAAGGACAGTGAGGAATCTCCGACAAGTCATCACCAGTTAGTAAAGTTAAGGAACGGAGATTAGACGGGATGGTTGCCAGCTTAGTCTTTGATTGCGAACGGAGTAAAATGTAAAGCCCATCATCAAGCTCAAGAGATGGAGGAGATAATTTCTGACCATCATTGGGAATGCGAATGATTGAGAATGTTAAGTCTTTAGGTGGTAGTTCATTCTGTGGTGAATTGGTGGAGATAATGAAGAGGTTGTTGTTTAGTGGTGGTTAATAAATAATGTATACACATGATATGCACGAAATTAATAATTATTACTTTGTACTTACCTTCTTTAGACATGAAAAGATAACCTTAACATCCGACTCGATTAGGCGTTTGCCTGCTGTTGTTAGAGTCGTCACCATGTTTTTTTTTATGTTATTGTATGCTTGATAAGAGGGTGTGGTTTTGGACTGTGTTGTAAGCTCTAGAGCTCAATGTTGTCTGTGTATTTTATGATTCGAATGATTTGACAGTCGAGGAAGTGACTGATGGAAATCGACTAAGTCGCACAATCTTTTTATTTAGGTTGAAGGGGTGTTGCTGCAATTGTTTCAATTCTTAATGCAGCCTCAAATGTGTGCCACAATTCCACCATCATCTACTTGTAATACTAATGAGAAACGGCACGACCACAAGTGAAAGTAAAGTAAAGAGCTTACCTTAAGTTTAGAAAAGTAGCTTGGCTAATAATCATATTCATCATCATAGTAGTCATCAGCATCATCTACTATTGCTGTGTCATCGTCGTATTCATCAGCATCATAATCCCCACCGTTCTCCTCAAGATATTCCTCGCTCCCCACACCAACAGTTACTGGAACACTCTCTTCTAATATATCACATTCCATATCAACTATATATTCTCTAACCTCATTCTCAACTTTACAAAAAGCAGACGCAACACCCTTCCACACCAATTGTCCAATTAATAACTTTAATGGGAATCCCGCGCGTACAATCCGTCCCCACGTACTCCACTTATTCCAGAATGGTGCACTAACTATTATCCTTTGTACTGCATATTCAATAAGTGGCATACAAACTATTAGCACACTTAGTATACTACATATAAGTAATGTACGTAATACCATACCATTCATACCATCTAATAATATTGAACTAATAATATATCCCTTCAGTCCAACGTGTTGTAATATACTATACTCGGAACTGTCGGAGAACCATGAATTTAGTATACTATATTGTGAATGCCACATTGGTTCAACCTTCGTTGGGTCAGTACGTCGGAGTCTATTCAATGCAATTAATGATATATATTGCTGGGTATTAATTGGTGAAATAACCTTGGTATTAACCTCGGCATCGAAGGAGTATAAACAACTCTTTGGCTCATCAATTGTACTTAATGCACAATCCCAATCAACCTTCATTGGTAACTTGGCATTATCTGGTGTTTGTACCGATGTTAACGTTGGTAAGTTTGGTACACCCCGTGATGCTAATATCTCAGATAGATATGTTGATCGTAATTGATATAATAACTGTTGTTCGGTACGATATTTGAGTAGTTTTTGATACTCTTCTTTCCTCTTTCGTCTCTCTTCGTTTTCATCGTCATCTTCGCCTTGTTGCAGCTGTGATATTTCATCGTCATTATTGTCGCTAGATGAAGAAGAATCTCCTCCTCCACGGATGGAATGTAAAAGTATAGATGTTGACGATGGAGTGTATGAGGAGGAGGAGGTGATGGGCAGCAGTATTGGCACTTGTGCTACATAATATCTTGAGTTACTTGAACTTTGATGTGAAATTTGTGATAACCTTGAAGCAGCAGCACTATTAGTAGTACCCGTCACTCCAACGATAAATATTGTTGTTGCCAATGCGGCTATTAAGAAGAACTGACGGCGTATTATCATCATACTTCACAATACGATATCGACTGAGAATGAGAGATAGAGTGATGAGTGATGAGAGCTGATGAACATCACTTCCACGCGGAGTTTTGTGGCTTGAAAATAAATTTATATTATTTATTCATCTACTCGTTAGTTATATTTAGTAGTGTTGGTGGTAGTGTAGATATGTCATTATCAGACTGCCTCGTATAAGAGGCTGAGCAGTGAGAGGTTCGATATATTGTGCATATCGTACTACTGGCGCAGCAGTAGCAAGAGATTCATTCATTTTAATAGTAATGTGGGGGCGGATATCCAACCTTGCCGAGAATGCAAAAGATATAATTGAGGCTGCTGATCATAAGTTGGATGGGAACGAAGACGAGGAGGTATTGTTGTCACACTCACATCAAGAGGGGTGGGATGATGATGATGATGATCTAGAATTTGAAGACGAATCAACAACACTGTCTTTGGACTATCCAAAGATTGTTACAGTGTCTGCACCGGGAAAGGTATTAATAGCCGGTGGATATTTAGTATTAGAAAAACCTAATCAAGGCGTTGTTCTAGCAGCGGAGGGTTGTAGATTTCATACCACGGTTACATTTCAACCACCATATTCATCATCATCATCTGCTGCTGCTGCTGATCAGTCACTAGGAACAGCAGGAGGAGGACATGTAATTGGTAATGCCATTGATGCAAGTTGGGAATCTATACCTTTGGATGTTTACAGTCCACAATTTGATAGAGTATTTTCATACTATTTATCATATTCAATTGCAAATTATGAAGAAGACGGGACAACAGATTATTATAATGAGCCATTGGTAAAGCTACAGCCACGGAAAAGGGCACATGAATCGAATATATTTGTAGAAAAAAGTCTTTTGTTAGTATTAGCTTATATACATCAATCGCTCGGACCGATAATCTTCCATGAAAGGTTACAGTATAATAGTAGACACACTGGTAGTGGTGATGGTCATCATCATCGCAGGGTAGCATTGGCAATTAAACTACGAGCCGATAATGATTTCTATTCACAAATTACTCATTTGAAAGAACGCAAGTTAGACCTAACGCCACAAAATCTTAATAAGTTGGAACCATTCTTACCCTGTCCAAAGAATGAGAGAGGTGAAGTTGTGGTGAATAAGACTGGTATGGGTAGTTCTGCTGCATTGGTAACTAGTATAGTGGGTGCATTACTTCAATTCTTTGGTATCATTACTCTACCGACTGATATTAGTAGGACAATGGATGATAATGTTGGTTCAATAGATGTGAATTGCAGCGACAAAAACAAAAACAACAACAACAATAATTGTGAAGCACTTAGGATTGCACATAATCTATCTCAAATTTGCCATTGTCACGCCCAAGACAAGGTGGGAAGTGGATTCGATGTATCTTCAGCTGTTTATGGGTCACATGTATACACTCGTTTCTCAAAGGGTATCATCAATGACTTTTTAGAAGCTATAACTCTATCAACAAACAAAGATGAGGATGGTCTTCAATTATCTAAAGCATTATCAATACAATTAATGAGATTGGTGAATAATACAGAATGGGATTGTACAGTAAGACCAGTAAGTCTTCCTCCTGGCTTGGAGTTATTAATGGCAGATGTTTGTGGAGGATCAGAAAGTCCATCAATGGCACGAAAGATCCTCGAATGGAAGAAGAAGAAACGCAAAGTTGGCTTCATGGATGATTATTATTGGAAGGATTTAAAACGATGCAATAATAAGATTGAAAGAATACTAAATGATCAATTCACATCCCAAGCATTTCTTGATGGATTGCATAGAGATGGCTCCATGATTATATCAACGAGAACTGCTGAACAGTGGAAGAGGCCAATGCCTTCGAGTCACTACGAATTCGAAGGTTCGTCGTGGGATGTGGGAGAGAAGCTCTTTGGTTTGCGCATGGCTTTCTTGGAATGTCGACAGAATCTGAAAGGAATGGGAAATGCGGCTCGGGTTCCAGTAGAGCCGGATGCACAGTCATTTCTTGCAGATGAAACGATGAAGCTTCCTGGCGTTGTTGCTGCGTGTTGTCCTGGAGCTGGTGGGTATGATGCCTTGTTTGTCATTTATGTCAAGGGATCTGACACAGATGATGGAAGAAGCGATTTAGTTAGAGATCAAATCGGAAATCTTTGGAGAGAAATGAGTGATAGAAATGATCAAGTTGTTGTGTGTCCTCTCTCTGTTCGAGCTGCTGGTGCAGGAAGTGGATTAGTAACATCCAAATTAGATTGGTAATGATAAAGATAGCTACGATCTTCATAGGTACATATATGTAAAACCATTGTTGACTTCTTCTTAGGAACACATTCATAGTAGATGAAGAAGTTTTGTCGTAGATGGCCCTTTACCGTACTGCGTACTCATATGTACAATAAAACACGGCATATTTAGAGTACCAAAAATGGCAGTTTGCCATGTTGTCTGTTGTTTGATTGTCGATGGTAATAGGTGTAAGCTAGTTCTTTATTACTTCCAATATAGCTACTTTATGTATACGGAAGGTTATATCTATATTGTTAAGAAGAATAACGATCAGACGGAGAGCAAGTGAAAGTGTAGTGCTATACTACCAAACAATCAAATTCTTCGCCTATCTACATATAATATTATCATCAAAAGGCAGAAGAACTGATTATTAGACCGACGACAATAATACTTACTATCCTTTATTGATGCAATACTACTAATAAAATACTAACACAGATCATCCTCCAAACCTGGAGATGTTGATCATCATCGATCAATATATATATATTGTATTGCCGCTTGCTAGCTACCCATATAATGATGAGTGTCTTTACTTAACGTTAGAATTGGTCATCATTTAGCATACACATTCGAAAGATATTAACATTATACGACGTATTGAGATATATCAATAACAGAATGAACCAACGAATCAATAATCAAGTCCATTGCAATAATAAACCTTCTATTATACTATAGAAGTCAGAGAATCAAAATAGTAATATGAACCCTATACCTACACCATCAACATCATTATATTACGAGATGAACACACCCACCATGATACTAGTGTAATGTTATTCAGTCTTTCCTATATTAATGGGGTGCATACAATACCAGTTTATAATATTGTTGGAGGATGCACCACCAATGGCGGATGTTTAGTAGAGATCAAATAAAAGTTACCATATACCTACGCGGCCTACCTTATTATGGCAGATGATGATTGACAAGTACTTTATGGTAATAGAATTAAGTAGTTTTGTCATCATTTACATCAATAACATCATCCCGATATTGGAGAGTATTCGCATATATGCAACATTAATTTAAGCAGATGACGAGTAACATATTGCTATTGCTAATCAATAAAGTCAATCGTATTTGCATTATTACATCAGCAATTGAGTATGGTAGTGATTGGATGATAAGTCGTAAATAGGTCACCAATATCTCTGAGGAGTGGATGTTGATTGAGATGGAGTGAATGTAATTGGGTGAAAGGAAAATCCATGCATTTTAGAAGCACATACAATATTTAGCCTTCTCCCTTCTCCAATCTAGTCGGCATTTGAATCAATTAGCCTTTCTTACAAGGGCAAGCTATTTGTTTAAACTCCGCCTGATTCCCCGACCAATGAACAGGTTTCGTTAGTAAAGGGTTGCCCTTTGGGGTCGTATTGGGATTATTTCGCCGTATGTCTGGATACCAGAAAGAATCGGGCAATAGTACGTGTTGAGACAGAAGTGTATTCAAATTCAAATTGCATTGGCTTTCCCCCGCTTTTGAATCTAACCTCTCTTTCTTACTCTACTTTAACAAGACCAGTACAATTCAACAGAGGAATTAAATTCAGTTTCCTCCCTTTTTTCTTTAGAGGCTAAGCACTGCGAGACAGGGCATTGGAACCCCCCCTTTTCTGAAGATTCAAATCAATCATGGATAGGGCGCGAACCTCATCAGCTTGCCCAATGAGGGCGCGAACCTCATCAAGGCTTGCCCAATGATGAATAGCTCATTCAGCGCATAAAACACACACACTTTTTGTGCTCATAAATTGTTCAACCTCCCCCTCACAAAGAGAGAGTTTTAGCAATCAAAGGTGAGTAGAGATGTGAATGGTTCTATTATTGCAATATGATTAAGTATGATGGTGTATCATCTGCATATGTTGTGTATCATTTCTCATGTATCTTCTTTCTTTCCCTTATCCTCTGCCATGCTGATATTCGCTTTTGCAATACACCATACCATGACCATATCATCTCTACATCTTCACTACTACACCTGACCACTGACTTATGTGACCACTACTGTATTGCATAACATACTACACTGGATATACATTATTGTCACCCATCTATCCACAGCCCCAAGGTAAGTGTATTTGGCACCTACATGATCTTATTTTGTGTACATATGATATCTTACCTCATCTCACCTTTGATCATGCCTTCATACTTCTATTATTATTATCATCATCCCATATAGATATGAATCTATCATCCTTTGCAATCGGCGCCTTCCTTTCCCATGCTGCCAAAGCACATGGTGATATGGGAGGTACTAAACACCTCCACTACCGCCACTTGTCTTCTGCTGGCCTCTTACTTGCCTCTTCCTTTCTGTTGGCACCAACTGCTGCCCAGGATCCAATCGATTTCCCGTTCAATACTGCGATTGGGAACTGTGATGAGAATTTCTTCACGCCCTTAGTCTTCACTTCCACCTTAGGTGATTACTGTGCTGGTGCCATTGTTGGAAATGCCCCTGACCAAACCTGGGTAACATCAAACTTGCCACAGGCAATCCCTAATCTGTTCGAGGAGATGATGCAGAAGGCCAACTTTGATAATGATGCTGGTTTTACCTCTGAGATTACCATTGAAGTTGTAAGTGGACCTTGTTCCATTGACGGTATCCCACTCCCCACCTTGCCAGGTCAACAACCCCCACGTATTGAGTGTGGTTTTACTCAACCAAATCCCCCAATTGCAAATGACTTTGGGTATATCCCCCAAGCTTATGATGAAAGGGGATCTCTATTTGAAGTTCCTGACTACACTGATTCTAGGTCCTTCCAGCGAAACTATGGAATTTGCTTTGCCCCTCAAGATGATGCTGAAGCAGGGATCGAAACCTGCGAGATCAAGTTATCTCGTACTCCTCTTGTTACTAAAAGGAAGGAGGTATGCCCCGACATTCCACAAAGTTATTTTCCCAATTGCCGTCGTGTTGGGACTGAGTCTACTTACTTTACTGCTGCTGATCAAGAAAGGGACAGACGTGATTGCCCTAGAGAGCGAGTGTGTCGTTATTCTTCATGTAGTACAATTGAAGTCTGCCAGCCCCCTCCAGCTTGTGTTCCTGGTGTTTGCGGTGAACCTCAATTTTCCTGGCAGACGTTCCAATACTGCACCGGGGGACCACGACCATGCCAACCAAAATGCGATTCTCAACCCGATCCTGATAGTAGCAATAGACTATTCCAGATCGTTGACGATTGCATTGAAATTGATATTACTGAAATCGTACCTGGAGATGCTGAATCGATCACTGCTATTGTGACGATTGATACAGTTGATGGGGCATGCGGAAATGGATATTGTGAATTAAATGATGGAAATGATTGCCCCGACTGCAAGGAATTGATTTTATCAAAACCCATTGTCCCAGCTGAGTTAACCCTTATCCCCTCGTAAGTTGTTTTATTGATTACTGTTGTATATTATGCTTTGCTCATGTGATACATTATATGCTCATGTGATACATTATATGCTCACATTAATACAGACTAATTAATCGTAACCCTGCCATTCCGGGTGAAATCCTCCGAGATGTCAATTCTGAAAATGGTATCATGTTCGAAGTAGTCAATGACTACCCCTTTCCAGTCATCATTACCAATGTCGACTTCTTCTCACCAGCTGGTCAGTATATTGGCCCCCTTCCACCTGAATCTAACTTGGCTGCTGCTTATTTGGATAGAGACAATTATGATAGTCCTGTCTATCCTGTCCGTGTGTACAGTCTTGCGGGGTCGTTTTTGGGATTTGAAGAAGAAACTGGTGATTGGACCACACGCTTCGACGAGGATGTGACGTTTGATCAGCTTTACCCTTACGATGTAAATGCTCTGCCACCTACTAACCCAAACATGAGGCGCACTGTGAGACTTGAACTAGATAGTGGTGTTGAGATTATCCCACAAGAAACAGTGTCTTTGTACATTGAGGCACCAGATGCTCAAATCTTTACTAAATCTGGGTCGGCATCACCCAATGAAGAGAATACATTAAAGTTAGGGTTCAACTCCATCATTCAAGACAGTCCTTTCAGTAGCGGGCAGGATCCTGCAGAGTTTTTTGGTGAAATCCAGTGAGTAGTACTTGGACTCTGGTATATTTCTTGGTTGTTTTCATTCTCTAATGCTTCTTTTGCTTTGTGTCTATCATCAGGTACAACGTTCTCCCCGAATCAAATCCTACTGCCTTGGCTGTTTTCGATTATTTTGATGCCACGAACGACGGGGTTATTGACCAAGCTGAATTTGAAGCTGAAGCAAAGTTTTTTGACCCTGATATCACGGAGGAGGAAATTGCAGCCCTATTTATTGAGGCCGATACAGATGGGGACGGTTTAATCGAACTTGAGGATATTGGAGAGACCGAGACCGCTCCTCCCGTGTCTGCACCTCAGCCTCGACCTTTTACTGCGTCTCCCGTGGTTTCTCCTTCCAAGAGTAAGGGCTCTTCTCCCTCCAAGAGTAAGGGCTCTTCTCCCT
>Ga0214479_100943_pt1 | contig 13856 bp, 12 predicted proteins | sample M1_20Mar14CPVII9_5_FD_165054 | JGI IMG/M metagenome (GOLD analysis project Ga0214479, IMG submission 165054) | Marine eukaryotic communities from Monterey Bay, California, United States - M1_20Mar14CPVII9sort6BwellE14 | ecosystem: Environmental > Aquatic > Marine > Unclassified | place: USA...
CTTCCGAGAAATAATCATTTACTGCTGAATACCCCTCGATAATGTTCCCATTCTCAACCGATGACAAGGCGACATTTACGGCATTATCGACACGCTTTGCTGCCTCGGCTTGATCAAGTGTTAGTCGTCTCGAAGACGAATGAAGACCGAGTGCACTACCAATGTAATGCTTAGTTGCAAATAAATAAGCAAGATGTAGCTTCATGATGATTAATATACTTCAGTTATTCTGTTATGTTGTATGATAAATGATACGAAGAGTGTTTGTATAATTTGTGTTTTGTATTTTGTGTCGTTTTGTAATGTGTCTCTTTGGTCATTAAGATCACCAAAGAACAGGATACGCGTGCGAACTTAATATTGGCAGGGGTTTATCCTGCTTGATCTTGAAAGGGCCTCTTAAAACCTCATGAGTGGCATTCTCCTCAACAGCATACATAAGTACATATTGCTATACCGTAGTCTAGGATTGCCCACCATACAATAACAAGACAAAAACAAGCTGAGTACTTGTTTTATATCTGTGTATCTTGATTAATAAGAGGTAGGTCTCTCCTACTTCCTATGCTCAAGTCTCTATCATAGTGTTTATGCACAGTGTCTGTGATGTATGTAATCTCTTGGTTACCATTCTGTGGATGAGGAGGAGATGAAAGGCAGGGTGTATTGCACGACGCGGGCGGGTGGCAAAAGGATACCACAATTTGTACCAAAGAATAAGAGTTCCTTCATAATATTATAGGTGATAATCTACTTTAGACAGCAGAATATAAGCTTGCCCATCATACAGTTCTGATGTATCATGTTTCGGTCAATAACCTAATATTTTAAGAGTCGAGTATGCAGGTTCGTCCGAAAATCAAAATGCAATCTCATAGGTATGCAACTCTTTTGTTACATTATGGGGTAATTCAATATCGACTTTCATATACTGAGAGTATTCCCAGTACATATAAAGTTTGAACATTCTTCTTTCCATCCGCAGCGCTAAAATCCAGCTGACTACAAATATCGTAGAGCTTAGCAATCTAAGACTTTACTCTATCGGATGAATGAGATGTCATCAACTAAACGGGGTGGTATACCCCCTGAGCGTATAGTAAAACGACTACGACCATCTACAAATGAAAATGAACAACCGACATCATTACCACCAGAGGTTTGGGCGGGAGTAATGGAATGTAAGTTATATATATATGCAATTATTTGCAAAAGTAAATTATTTATGCCGTTATATAACAGGTTATACTTTGGTTTTGTGTATGAAATGACGTTGTTGTGACACTTTGCTGTTTATTACAAAAGGTATTATTGTAAATAAACTCACTGACTTATATACTGTCTTTCTATTTGCCAATCTAATATGAACATGTCATATGAACATATCATATGAACACAAAGATTTAAACTTTGAAACAGTATTAGCATGCGGGGCTACATCCCGTGCAATATTGCACGATGCCATGCCTCTTCTCAAAACATTACGAATTGACAAACCAGAACAAATCAATTTAACAGTGGCGTCTAGATTCAGGGATATTAAAGAGATACATATCAATTCGTTATTCACTTCACATACACATGATGTTGGTACTGAGGATGAGCGTACAAATGTTGAGATTGATTTGGAAAGTTCAGTTAGAATAGTACATTATCTTTCTAGATTTAGTAAATTAGAACGGGTAGTATTCGGAGGGAGAGATGAGAATGGGAACATTATCGAGGGGTATTCAGCAGTAAATGATTATTTCTCGGAAGGGGATGATGGAACATATCCAAATCTTGCTGCACGGGAAAGTATGCTGATATTCTTAGATCAGTTATCTGGTGCATTTAGATGTGGGGCATTGAATAGTAACCTACGGATACTTGGATTGTGCTGCCCGGACACGAATGATAAGAATGGTATGCGTGGGAACAATTGTGAGGTGTGCCTCAGGGCATGTAGGAGCTTCCCGTTACAATCAGTAGTCGAGTTTGAATCCAGGGGTTCATCCAAAGTTAAGTCGAGAAGATTATTTAGCCTTGATGTATGTTTGCAAATAGCTCAGATTGAGAGTGTTCTTGAAGCCCGACCGGGAGGGAAGGAAATGCTACGATCGGGTACACGTTTGTTAAATCTATTGGGACAGGGTCGAAGATACACCATTACCTCAGATGATGGGAAGGCATTCTACATTGTTAAATACAAACAAGAAGAATTAGATGAAATCAAAAGGGTTATTGAATATGCCGAATTAGATGTCAACAAGTTATCAATTCAATCCGTATCAAATGCTATTATGAAGTCCTTTACATTAGACGAGCATCATTCAATGCCTCTTGAGGAACAGTGTTATGTATCAGAAGAATCCCTTGATTATCTAATGGACAAAATTGGTTTACCAATGACCAAAACAGAGTTTGATAGATCATTACATAAGCTGTTTGGATATAGACATCAAATCGGGTCAGTTGTGAAAGGGTGTTCCACTTCGGAGGGCATCCATAAAGATTCTGAGTATGTAGACATTGAACTGGATTGTCTGAGACTCATCCGTAGATTTGTTGTCATGGTAGACGAGGTGACAATACACCAAATAGTTGAGTTAAACGTTATCCCGCTGCTTGAGAGGTATTTGACGCCTCAATTTAATGATAGATACATATGGGAGGCGTCGGTCGCCGTAAACAGTTTCCTTTTGAGAGGAGGCACAAAGCATCGAAGGTTGGTTATGAACGATCAACTTGTCACATCATTCACAAAGCTGTTAGAATCTTCTAATGATGATATTGTCAAAATTGGTTTACTGTTTTTGAAGAATCATGTATGCACTGGGGGATCATGTCAAGAAACACAACGTCATATTGAAACAGTTATGAGCACCAGTCGAAATACCATTACAGTTTTAAAATCTTTACTGGATTCTAAACAAGGCACTTGTGTGGACAATGCACTGCAGCTGCTCATCACTGCAGCGCTAAACTGTCACATTACGAGCAAATCAATAACAAAAAAACTTCAACCCCACATTATCCATATGATGAAGAAGTTACCTGGTCAATTAGGCCGTTGGTTGGCAGCAGAAGACGGTGTAACAACTCCAACAAATTTATGCCGTATGATGATCAAACTTGTGCAAAATGGTGCTTGTAGCTGGAGGTTAGTAATCAAGAAGGTAGATGGCTTCCTTCCCATTTTGGTGAACTCTGTTGAGGCTGAAGATAATGATGATGTCATTTCTATCTTATTGGCTGTAGGTACAATTGCTAATACTTCTGTCAAGTATCATAACCTGTTGCTGGATGCTGGTATCATTAAACCTTTACTACAAGTGCTCAAGCAATCAAGTACACCAACAGCTGTTTTAAGGGTGGCAGTTGGGAGCCTCAAGCTATTCTGTAAAGGGAAGAAATTTGTATTCACAACAGCTAAAACCTGCATTACGATTCTGACTCAGCTTCTTGTGAATTGGGATAGTGATATACGGAGCAATACTTGTTGGGCATTGTTTCCTATTCTAGATGGAATGGAGGGCGAGGATCTCGGTCAAGCAGCCAAAATGGGATTTGTGAAGCATCTGCTGATGAATTCCCGAATGTTTTTATCTGTGCAACTACCTGCACTGAAGTGCATCCACCTCATTTCATCCGGAGGGGATGAATGTGTCCAATCTATTACTGATTTGAATGGCATTGCATGTATATCAACCACACTTGCTAGTTCATGCCGCGTTACTCAAAAGCTGGCATGTTGTATCATTAGCAATATCATCACTGCTAATCCAAATCTGATTAAAAGTGCAATTGACTGCAATATAGTATCAGGACTATTACATATGATGGAGAGTGAGCAAGACAGAAAGTTAGCTTTGAATGCCATTCGTCAAATTACTAAGTCTGGCAACTATGACCTGATTAAATATTTGGTCAGTCAGGATTGTGTCTACCATCTCTATTCTATGCTCACCATTGACACTAGTACCACAAATATTGCTCTATTGGCACTCGAAGATGTAAGTTGTTCCTATATTGATATGTCTACCGGTGCTATGACATCAATCATGAGTATATATCTAACTCATTCTCTTCTGTAACCTCGTAAATGAAAACAGATCCTCAAAGCTGGACGAGATGAGCATAACAAGATGCAAGTGGAAGGTGATAAGATCGAAGGTGTACTCAAAGATCTCACCGTGGGTAATGTCGGCGGAAATATTGCTGTACTAGAAGCTGAGATTCGGCAACTATTTGGAAGTACATCAGGTGAAAGGATTGTCAAGGTCGAGTTTGTTCCATTCATACATCGTGCTACAGAGGTTAATCGTCGCCCTGAACCATTCGAGTTAAGTATCCTGCTATGCAAGCATTCTAAGTTCCAGACATTGCGTTCTCAAGTTGTTAAGCTTGCACGAGATAAGTATGGATATGCCGACGAAGATCTGTTGGAGGAAGATGTTCATCTTGTGGAGATATACGGACAAAAGGTAAGATTCCCATGTATAAACTACTCCTTGCATACTATGATAATAGGCTCTCACATATCAAGTCTTACTTTATCTGTCTGAAGGTATGGAGATATTATGATGATATGGACTCTAGAATTAGTGTGATAAAAGACGGTGATATCATATATGCATATCAGATATATCCTATGCACAGGGTGAAGGAGGATGTATCAACTGTATTATCTCAAATCAAGAATGCTCGAACTCGACAAGCGTCGTCTAAGCTCAAGCATTCTATTTCAACCAACAACCATGTCATAGATGAACAAACAATGAAAGAAGGCGTGCTAGTTCAAATCCTTATCCAAAAGATGGGTTCCTCCTTGACTTCTCATCCAATGAGTTCTGGCACCACATCACTGCCGAAGCCAAATTACTCTCGCAAGAGCATGCTTGGAGAACCTATCGTTGCTAGAATATCACCAACATTGACTATCGCCGAATTTCGATTAATGTTGGGCCAACGTTTGTCTCATTTGATAAAGTTGAACCCAACACAAGAGTCACTACATTTGCAGTCTATTATGAATCAGGTTTCATTGACATGTATCAATAATATGTATGGTGATGATAGTGATGCAGTTCAGCTTGGAAATGTAACTACTGATCAGCTCGAGATGAATCACAAGTATGTATTGGATGATCAGGAGACAGTTTTAGTAGTAAATGTTGTGAAGAATTGGGGTTCTATCATTGTTAGCTGGCCAAAACGTTTGTCTTCTTTTCTTGACGAAGATGCCTTAATGACCAAAGTTGATGCTCTATCCCGGCATGAACAGATTACTCCTAGTCCTTGTATTGAAAGCCCTTGTCAATGGAAAATTATCATCAAAACACTGACAGGAAAGAGAATTATTTGCGAGGTCACTCAAGCATCTGACACGATCCTCAGATTAAAGGAAGAGATTCAAGACAAGGAAGGTATTCCTTCCAAAAAAATTCGTTTGATATATGCCGGCAAAGAATTAGAAGGTTATCGTACTCTTGTTGACTACAATATCAAATCTGGGGCAACAGTACACATAGTTCTTAGGTACGTGCCCTAAGTACTGGGGAACCTTGACATTGGGGAGAGACCTCCTACCTCTTCACTATCTATTGAAGATTTGGGCGTTAGTTAGAAGAATGAAGTAGTAGGTAGATAACAGCAAGTTCAATGTATACACATGTATCTACTTTACAATATACCTGTGTTAAGACCACAACTCTTTTAAGCACCTTCTTTCTGATCACCATTTGCCTCTCCTTGTATTGTTGACTGCTCTGTAGACTTATCATCATTTCGGATACGAAGGGAGAACTGTAGAAATCCAGCAACCACACTATATGCAATCAATATATAGAATCCTATACCCAGATTACTATCGATGTCAAGGAAGCTTGAATTCGTATCCCCGGCAATCTTCATAATGAGGTTTGGAAATTTGTACTCCACAGCAAACACGCCGATCAACAATACATCCACACATGCAAAGAACCAAATAGCTAATGTCCAATTGATTAATCTCTTCAGCTTGTTTGATTTAAACCATCCAAAGATGAAGCAAATTTGTAAAACATGAACTAGTATGGGAAATAGTAAGATCAATGCCACATAACTCAGATAGAGTATCCAAGTCTGCCCCGGTGCCGAGTTACTTGTCAAACTAATTTCGTTGATAAGGGCATTACCAAGTGTCACGAGATTGAACGATCTTTTGCATACCCCATCACTACCAAGATCAGCAGAGGCAAAGTAGACTATTTCCATAATGGCACCTGCTATGTACAATGCAAGTGATACCAACAGGATGAGTACTGGCATCCACAGCTTTGCAAAGAAGAGCCGATCTTCACCTGTTTCATTATTCTTTGGTGGTAATACTCGTTCATGCATAACTTTGACCCATTCTATTTGGATGAACTCCCACACAGTCGCTATGAAGAATGCAATTATGCCGAACCGAGGTTCTGCTCTTGTAACAGCTTCTGTCCCTCCGACATTTAACTGAAGTTGTACCCCAACAAGCACACCAATCACAGCGAAGACATCGACGAGTGTATACTTCGACAGTCTACTCAGCCATAATAATGTAGCATTCTGTGTCTTGACCGTTGCAGGAGTATACCATATAATGACTAATATAATATTCTTAAGGTAGGGCCATATACCACTGAATAACACGATTATAACAGCCAATAATTTAGCATCGCCTTCCCAAGCATCTCGTATAGATTCAACAAATGTTAATTCATAAACGGTATACCAGGTATCAATTGCTTCTAAATCAAAGTCGTTACATGCATTCTCATTTGTTCCAATTGCTTGATTTGGTGGCTGTGGTACTATAATTGGTGTGTCACCTTCTTTGTCATCTATTGTTGTGGTTTCATCGTTTGATGGTGTGGCGGTATCAGATTCATTGTTATCATCTATAACTTGTGGTAATCCCGTACATACATTAAGTGCCTCCACACAAGGCTCATTGCACTCCCTACATTCATCACCCAAACTATTTGCAGCACAAACAGTAGTACAACCACTATTAACCGAACATTGTGGTACTTGACCAAAACATACCGAACATTCTTCACTATAACCGAAAATACTTTGGAAACAACTTTCAATACAATATGAATTTAAGAAACATCCACCATTGTAGGTACGTGAACAAAAGTTGGATTGTTCAGGACGTGCGGATTCACCATTGTTATTATTCCATATTGATACATCTTCTTCGTTACATTTTCCATCTAGTGTTGTTGTTGACTCTTCTGTTGTGTCAGGTGTTGTTGTTTCGTCTACAGTCTCTTCTTCTTGAATAATCTCAGGCAATGGATCGGGTAATCCTGTGCATACTTGTAACTCCTCAATACACGGTGTATTACATTGCTTACATGCCTCTCCTAAACTATCAGCGGCACTATAACATAGAAAGTGGGTTGTAAGTTATATTGCAAATCCAATCTAAACCAATCTAACTAAACAAACCATAAACCAATCCAATAACATATACGTACCAAGATAACAAACAGCCATTATCAATACTACAACCCGGAACTCGTCCAAAGCATACACTACACTCCTCACTATAACCATGTTCCTCAACAAAACACTTCTCAATACAAGTAGCATCTAAGAAACATCCACCATTATATGTTCTTGAACAATAATTAGATTTAATTGGACGTGTTGTTTCTCCTCCCATTGAAATCCAATTTTGTAAATCGTTTGAGTTACACTTTGGCTCTGTTGCCTGTTGTAGAGTTCGCAATTGTTGTTGTGCAGTACGACGTATGATTAATGATGGGTCTCTACTACTTAGTATAACAGCTGATAAACCAACTTAATATTGTATATGTATAGAATAGAAATAGGATGTTAGTAAGACATATATGCACTAAATCTCAACACAATATACACATCATATAAACATACTTACGATGTGCATATATCATTAATCCAGCATTTAATATTAATGATATTGTAGATATTGCACCTACTTTATGTCCATAGTAGGAATTTATATTCCGTTTTACTTCATTATTAGTTGTTGTAGGGGTATCATTATTATCAGCTGCCTTCTCAGACTCAAGATTCTCATCTACCACCGGAGATATAGGATTCTCTATATCATCATTCACATTATTGTTAACGTTATCGTCTTCTTCATTTGTTGGGACTGTCGTTACAACTTGAAAATTTGATGATGCTGCACTTTCATCTTTGATGTTGCTATTCTCCTCTGCTGTCGCTGCCGAAGATGAAGGATTTTCTACATCGTCTACCATGATTATATAGATTCTTTATTATTACTTATATAATGCTACCGTGCTACGTGTACAATCTAAATTGATGCTGGCGTAGTATCTATCGTTGCAAGTTTGCCGTCAAAAAAGAGTACACATACTTCTACATAGATACATAAGTACTTGTACCAATGTACCAAAATTATAGTGGTATCCTTTTGCCACTCGCTCGCTCACCCTTTCATCTCCTCGCGCCTCCTCATCCAGAATGGTAACCAAGAGATTACATACATCACAGACACTGTGCATACACATTATGATAGAGACTTAAGCAAAGGAAGTAGGAGAGACTTACCTCTTATTAATCAAGATACACAGATAAAACAACTACTCAGATTGTTTTTTGTTATTGTGTGGTGGGATCTCACTATCTCACATTTAACTATCCTTTGCAATCCTAGACTACGGTAGCAATATGTACTTATGTATGCTATTAAGGAGAATGCCAATGGGCCCTTTCACCATCAAGCAGGATTAACCAAACCCTAATGTTGGGTTCGCATGCGCGGTATCCTGTTCTTTGGTGATCTAAATGACCAATGAGACACATTACAAAACGACACAAAATACAAAACACAAATACAAACACTAGGTATCATTTATCATGCAACGTAACAGAATAACAAATACTAAGTATATTAATCATCATGAAGCTACATTATCTTGCTAATTTATTTGCAACTAAGCATTACGTTGGTAGTGCACTCGGCCTCCATTCGAGACGACTACAACTCGATCAAGCCGAGGCAGCAAATCGAGTCGAAGATGCTGTCAATACAGCCTTGTCATCGGTTGAGAATGGTGATGTTACGGGTGTTGCAATCGCTTTAAACTATGTTGCTCTTGGTGGTGGTGATCAGCGGCTGGCCGTCAACTTAAGATTGACGGGTGTTGATAGGAATCAGAACATGATGGTCGACACAGGTATGTTTTTTATTTTTATTTTGCTCATACTATTCATACTCATATATCATTATCATAATATGTCTCAAACATTTCTTACCATTTTAAATCACTTCTTCTTCCCAAACTACAGGTTCGAGCGCACTTGCATTTTGTAATAATTCATTAGCTGAAGAGGCCACCGGCATTAGCAAAGTCAACTACGCTCAATGCAACACATATGGTGAAAAAATTGCATGCCCAGATAATAATCTCACAGGTAGCAATTTGTTCTATGTTGGCCAAATTTACCAAGGTGATGTCGGGATATACAGTAACCAAGGAGAAGAGATTGCATCAATGGACAACGTATCTTTTGCAATAATGGAGAAGGAACAAATGGCGACTACTTGTGATAGTGTTTTAGATGGTATTTTTGGTGTTTCGCACACTGTAGGAAATAGCGTTAATTTCCTAGCTTCAGGCTTTGATGCAATGAGTTTATGGAACGAATATTGCAAGAAACCTGACCTGGGTATTGGATCCGAGTCAGTTGGAATGTGTAACACTGAGAATCAGACAACTCTCCCTGCCCCACTTGAGGCCACGTTGGCACAAGCTGTCGAGTCTGGGTATACCAAGGATGAAGCATTTGGGCTGTACCTGGATTATGCAGCAACGATCGGGTCTACGGAGGATACAATTGTGCCCTCGTTGGGCGCTTACTTTGGAGGCAATTTGGCATTGAACAACCAATTCTACAACAACGGGAACGCTCAAGTGTCGAAACAGGTTACCAATAACTGTCAAGAACAAGGAAAAGGCTCGCCATTATCATGGTACTTATTGAATTTCACGTCAATTCGTGCGCCAGGTCTCAACATGACACAATCTACAACAGAGTTGTGTCAAGAATGTGCAAGTATCACCGACTCGGGAACATGGACTATATCTCCTAAGTGCTACACCGATTCAGGTACTAGCAGTATTTATCTGCCACTTCCAGAAGAGTTTTGCAACTCACTCCCATCCGATGCTGACGAGCTGAGATCATTGGGGTCCTTGTACATTGATCTAGATGGAGGGGCTTCGACTCTATCGTTGCCACTTCTCTGGTTGAAGGAGCAGGTGGCCTTAGGATATGTTGAGTGCACTGAAACATCTGGTGATTTTGTTCTCGGTCTTCCCATCTCCCAGTACTATTATATTGCTTATGATATGGGGAACAAGACTGTAACATTTGTTGACCTCGAGCTATCCGATGAGACGGAAAGCTTTATTGATGGCCCGGAACTTGGTGGCTCGGGGCTTAGTGCAGGGTATCTTCTATCCCAGGCATTTACCACTGGTATCTTGGTACTCACTGCATCGTGCATCTATTTGTGGCATTAGGAAGAGAGAGACAAGTTCGTTTAAGGGGGTTGAAATTAAAAGGATGGACACATGATATGCACTTTTCTTTTTGACTAAAATATCATCTGTGGACGATCGTGAGAATTAAGACGACGGATGATAGTCGTGTGAGAGTTAAAGTCTTCATAAGTTTTAATAGTATGTGTGGGGTTCGTTGCTTGAGAAGAAGACCGGGGACTATCTTGTCTTTTGATGTACCGATACTACTTCGGTTGGTATGTGGATAAATAGCAGATCTCTCAGTCTGTAGATAGAGCATAAAAAGCAAACAGTTGTTGATTGTGGTATCCTTCAATTACCTAGCGTTATCTTCTAATCTATAACGATAGACAAAGACTTAAAGATAACGGATCCAAGCCTGGGAAAGGATGTATTGACCAAGGGAAGTAAGACGATGGGAGGAGGCATTACAAGGAAGAAGAAGCTTTTGGAGAAGCAGAAGGGTAAGAAGAGGCAGCAGTCGACTGGAAAGGTGACACTAAGTCAGGCGGCTTTTAGGGCTGTGATATCTCGACCTCGACCTAGGTCGAGCTATTGATCCAGCTAGTATCATCGTTTAAAGATTAGAAGTTATTATTACACAAATTGCAAGATTAGATAGAACCTCTTGATTAGCCCTTCACACAATACCCGATGAAACCTCGACAATCTTACCATCATCAGTAACAACAAACTTGTCCTTTGCAGCAGATAAAGCATCCCCGTCAAGATTGCTATTCAGCTGTATTGGCCAATCAACAACTATAATGCAATCATCGTCAACAATTTCAGTAACTAATTCCTTCTCTTCCTTGTCACTGGGGTTAGCACAAACGGGGATTTGGAGATTCTTGGCAAGTTGATCAAGAGTTACAGTTCCAAGCGTTGCAAGTTCAAATCTACTGGTCCTGACTTCCCAAGATAAGGCTACTTGATTCATAATACTTAATATCGGTGAGGGTAGCGAGTCGTCTCCGTTGGAATGATGTTCATCAGAATTCAACTTTAATGGACCACAGGCTAAACGACGTCCCAACATTTCACGTATTCCTGATACAGACAAAGTCGGAGAGATTCTAGCAACAATGGGGGCTTCGCCGACAAGCTTCCATGAAGTCTTAGCGCGTCCAGATGAACTTGAATAAGGGTTTTGTCCGTAGTGTGATAGTGATGTAGATGTATCACTCTTTCGGATTTGGATTTGAACTACAACACCATCCTTCTTTGTCTTGTCTTCCTCTTTCTTCTCCTCCTTTTCTTTCTTCTTTCGTTCACTCGTCATCTCCCTAAACTTGCCCGTACAATACTCAAAGATGGCCAGGTCCTTGGGAGTATTAACATTCTTGAATATTGTTGACATGTGTGATACTTCCTCGAGAGTAACCTTGCCATCTTCCTCACTTGATTTCTTCTCCTCCTCGAGAGGCTTGGCATCCGAACAATCCTTGCACTTGCCAAGGAATCGTAATAACTGTAAATAGAACTGACTTCGTTCCTGATCAGTCGCTCGAGCTGTAGCGGTGAGGCGAATTAGGGTCATAGGTTGGCTTAAATACTTCTCTAGTGCCACTATCCACCTATCACCTATATCAAGGTCGGCCTTGGTCAATGGATCAAGCTTTCCTGTTGGTGATAATGATCTCAATGTTAAATCATTATCACTACTGTTACCATCTTCGGAGGAGGATGCAGTTTGCTTCTTCTCTTGTTCTTCCTTCTCCGTCTTCGCCTTATATGCCACAACCTCCTCCTTGACCTTATCTAAGGGGAACACCTGATAAGCATATGTGACATCCTTGTCTTTGATAAGGTTAATGGATGACTCCATATCATTGAGAAAGGCCCATACCTTGAGGAATGCATATATATATAAAGGTTAGCATTAGATGATAGAATGGTGGTGATCTGTAATAACGGACCCATATACTCACCTTGTTGGCGAAGATGTCTGCAAGTTGGACATCTTCTTCCTTTAGCTCATTCTCATCGTATCTGTAGTGTTTCCTAGCCATCTCAACGATAGATCTTCGCAATGCCTTTAACTTTGAATCTTTACATATCTTGAAAGTAAACTCCACATCACGGGCATGGTTGGCCACTTTACTTGATCTCAAGGGAACGAATACCACCTTCATAAGTCTTCCAATACTAACGTCTTTGAATAGCTGTCGGATCCCATCCTCTAGTACGGCAAGATTAGTTTTCCTATCAGGAGATATCCGTTCATCATTCATTGACTCTAGATTTGATTTGGCTGTTTCAAGTGCATTGGTGTTGGATGCCATTTCTTCTGAGAGATTGGCAATATGTTCGTTCTGTTTCTCCTCAGATGTAGACTCATTAGTATCCGACAGAAGTTGCTCAAGCTTTGTTTGTGCTAAACTAAGTTCTCTTCCAGTGTCTCTGATCTCTTTTTCAAGACCTTCCTTTAGTCCAATTTCTGCTAAATAGACTCGATGGCTTAAATATAGAAGGAAATGGAATGATATGAGATTGTGAATGTACAAAATGAAAAAGACACATGATGTGGACACTTACTATGTCTTCCCCAAGGGCGTGTCTTCTCCTACTTCAGCCACCTTGTTACGATATGACTCAGACCGGGATTGCGATAGTTGATGCTGATCTTTCATCAAATCGATAGCATCGACCAAAGATTTTCTCTTCTCCTTTTGTTTATGATACTCTAACCATGCCTGCCTCTGTTTATACTCTGTTACACGTTCAGTTTCTAGCTTGATGATCCCCATCTTATCAGTTAGCTCGTCGAGTTTACTTTTGACCTCTTGAATATCATTAGAGTCTTCGTCCATTAGTTTGTTCTGTTCATCTTGTCTAACCTTGAATACATCATTGAGTGCTAATAGGGCTATAGAAGCAACGCCATAATCTGATGTGGTAAGTAGTTCAACTAAATGATGGATACAGTCCTGGCTGACTAGATACTTGATTTGTGTATCACTTCCGGCCTTTGTCATTTGATGGATGACTTTTAGAGCATGTTCTTTGTTAGGTGCAGTATCACCTTTTAGCATCTTAATCAAACATGGAACAGCATCAACATCAATAACAGTTTGTATCTGATCCGTATCATCGGTAATAATGTTGGATATAGTACCACAAACGAGCTCTTGATTTGTATCTTCTAGGTGGCTGGACAATGCCTGGGATAGGCACAATATACCACGATTGAGGGTGATAGCTTTAATATCACCCACTGTTGAAATGAGATGAATTGTTTTAATGGCAGATGTCTTTGAAATTTGACCGACGTCATGGGATACTAATTTGAGTAACTGTTCAACT
>Ga0214479_100944_pt1 | contig 13855 bp, 15 predicted proteins | sample M1_20Mar14CPVII9_5_FD_165054 | JGI IMG/M metagenome (GOLD analysis project Ga0214479, IMG submission 165054) | Marine eukaryotic communities from Monterey Bay, California, United States - M1_20Mar14CPVII9sort6BwellE14 | ecosystem: Environmental > Aquatic > Marine > Unclassified | place: USA...
CAACTCCTCGGCAGTCTCTTCACATCTTCTCCACCATCCAACGAAGTTACATGTGCTTGAGCTTTTTTATTATCTATCTCGTTTATATGGGTTCGCGGTCGTCTTTATTATTATGATTGTTGTCCACTAATACGCTTGCATATTCTTACCGTTTTAATTTGATGATTACACAACACATTGTCTTCTACACCTTTGATACTAACCCCTTGTTGTATTATCTGATACTCAAGATAGTCAATCGTCTTAGATGTGCCATCTGAAAATGTCATTTTGTAACATAGCTCAAGCTCGGTTGAATTTGATGACAAAGCCATAGTATTAGTAAGTATTCACTCTTATAAACTCTTGGTATATTACCTTCTCTTCTCGTATTCAAATGGTGCTAAGTATCATCAACCAAAGATGCCGTCGTCGACTGAGAGGTAAGTAGCTCAATCAATAAGGTTTGATATTTGCATCGCCTACTCACAATTCTGGCGGTGTGGTATCCTCGCCAACGATGTGATTGAGCGATATAGCTCGTATGATCAAGTTTCAGCTGCTATTCGTCTACTTCATCTTTTACTAACAGTGGCTGCTCGGTGTAGTAGATTGAGATTAATCAACTGTCTATTCATCTCGTTGGCATTGCAACAACGAGTAGGTAGAGAAGTGTACTTTAGTTGTAAACTGAAACAATAACAACAGTCTCAAACAGTCAACAAACCCCTAAGCATACAATAATTCAGTGCATCATAAAGAACAAGAATAGTTAATTCGTATACAATACCTGGTATCACCTGGCCGAATCAATCGTCTACGGCAGGGAAACATAAAAGATAATAGTATAATCGCAAACCACAATACTACACACCACGCCCATCATAATAAAATCTTCAATACACCAGGCAAGGATATGGATGACCAAACAATAGCAAATGGCGAATGCGGTATATGCTTAGAGACACTAACTGCAGCAGTTACACTACCCTGCAATCATAAGTTCTGTGCCAGTTGTTTGGATGGATGGAAATCGAAGTTTTGTTCTTCTCTTCATATGAAGAAAGAGAAGAGTAAATCATGTCCTTTATGCAGAAAGAAGATCCCTCCTTCTAAAGATATGATGATTCAATTAGAGTACCACCGTAAAATGAAACGTGAGTTGGAGGCCAAAGGTGATACCACTTCGCAAAGCTACATAGTTCATGCAGGACTTTTGAAAAGATTGGAAGCAGAGATTGGTACTTACGATGGAAAAGGCCTAGATTACGATGGATTTATAGAAATGCCCAAGTTTATCTATGTGCAGTGATGAATAATGATCTCAAAAGTGTTATGGATTGGCTGGGATCTCCTGTTGATAAGGAGAGATTAAGTGCAAGATACCTGGATTATCTAAACTCCCCATTAGTACACTTGGCAACTAATACTACCAATTCCAACTTTCTGTCCGTATTGCTGCAATACGGGGCGGATGTTAATGCACTGGATGCAAAGGGATTAAATCCTTTCTTAGTTGCTTCTTGCAATAATGGTAGTTTTGAGCAGGCTAAGACATTGCTAGAATGGGGTGCAGAGATAATTCTACCACGTGATATTACACAATCAGTACAAGATAAATATGGAGTAGTTGATAATAAGGTCACATTCATTATTCCGATGGTGAAGGACGCTGGGAATATCAAATTAGCCAACCTTATTTCATCAGAGTTTGGTGGGCGGCGATGTGAGGTAATCAACTTACCAAATCATCCACATTTGAATGGAAAGACATGTGTCGTAGAAAAGTATATCACGAAAAAGGAGAAGTACAAGATCATATTCGAGGGATCGGGTAATGCTGCACTAGTCGGTCCAAACAATCTCAAACGTCGAGATAGAACTCCGCTCGATTGTGGATATTACATCTCGTTCAAGAATGGCAAAATGTCTCGTCGGGAGTTTGCCACAAAAGAAGAATGTCAAGCATATGTAACTTCGTTGGATGGTGGAGAAGATGTGAAGAGACTGCCGAGGAGTTGTCAAGTTTGAAGTTATAAATCTATGGTACATACGCATAGATGACATAGTTATGATACTGCATGCATAATTTCAATTGATATATCTAACATTTTCATTAACTAAGGTATACGAGCTTGTCCCCTACACAACCAATACAAACTCAAACGATTAGTCTAAATAGAAGATCCAAGAAGAGTTGAAAACATACTCGTAATTGCAACAAAGAGACGACGACCACCACCGCTTGCACTACTTTCATCATCATCATCATCTTCTTCTTCTTCAGTATCAGATTCCGATCCTTCTTCCTCTGCATCCTCGGCAGCAGCCATAGAGTCCTCGGTGTTACTGCCATCCTCGTCAGCCTCCTCGATATCAGTATCAGTAGATTCCTCCTCCTCATCTTCCTCTTCAGTACTCTCTCCTCCAGTACTAGTGGATTCAGCATAAGCATGGTGATCATTCCAAACCTTCTCATAAATATCATCAAACGTTTCTGGAGTGAAATCAGTAGCGTCGTTATTAAGAAGTGCCGCTGCTTCCTCTTTGGATACCCATGTTATTTGACCTGTTCCTGACCATGAGCTTGTATCAGCATTGGGGTTAATGTCACCCTCATCATGAGTTTCCCAGGCAAGGAAGGGCATGGTAGAGAGTCCGGTATCGGAAAGTAGCCATACATTGTTATCATCATTATTGTGGTTAGTCATATCGAACATGTTTGCTTGTGCATTGTAAGTTGCAGAGAGACTCCAAGAAGCAGTAAATTCATCAGGAGAAAGTGCCTGAGTTAATTGGGCACCTGCAGCTTCCACTTTTGATTGGTTATCTCCTAGAAATGATAAAAGACAATGGGCTGTGTATCCAACTCCTCTCGAATATGTGCCATTGCTATTGCTAGTGAAGTGTAGGTTGCTACACCATTGAAGTAATGCCCCTTGAACTATTTCGGATGACGGTGTTTCATAATGAAAGATACCATCTCCAACAAGAAAGAATTGACCATCACGCCGAACTTTAATATAGTTGTCAAATACTGATCCGCCTTCCATGTTATATCCAGGCTTGGGAAGTTCGTCTTTAAGTCCAAGATCTTGGATGAGCATCATCGATTCATCATCGGGTGTCGTTGTCTGAGCGGCGGCAGCGCTGATGCTGACGAGGGCGGCGAAGGTAGTGGAGAGTTTCATATTGTTATAAAAGATATTGTATTATAATAACCGTGGCGATTATGAGGTTATGTAGTGCTTGTTGTTGTAGTGCTCTCCATTTGGGGTTCTCTCCATTTCTAGCTCATCAGGCTTCTCACGACATAAAATCGAGTTCGCATAAAATGATGAGGGTGGTTCGTGTGTGCTTTGTCTTTGTTGTTATGATTGCTGTCCACTGACACGCTTACATATTCTTATTGTTTCTATTTGATAATTGCAATGATTTAATAACGCCGTGTCCTCTACTACACCTTCTCCTTCTTGTATTATCTGATACTCAAGATAATCAATGGTTCTCGATGTACCATCTTTGAATGTCATTTTGTAACATAGCTCAAGCTCGGTTGAATTAGATGACAAGGCCATTATTATAGTAACTCTTAAATCTCTTGGTATAATACCTTCTCTTATTCAAATGGTGCTAATATATCAACCAAAGAGTCGACTAGAGAGAGAGATGCAGCTATAACGCTACATCGTTTGATTTTCTTTACTCACTCTTCTGGCGGTGGTATCCTCGCCAACGATGTGATGTGAGCAACGAGCAGAATTGATTTGAGTGCTTGCTATCATCAGCATCATTATATCCACATGATCGTCCATAGATTAAGATTATTGAGCTACTATTCATCTGTTTCTATATCTTATTTAGCTGTTGTTATTCTTCTCGTCGTAGGCATTGCAATAACGAGTAGAGTATCCTATGCTTTTATTCATCTTCCATCATCAATGAGCAAATATCAATCTTCAATGCAAATGAACGATAGTAGTGACATACTAAGTGCTGGTCGAGAAAGCATGGAACCGCTTCAAACCAATGATAATGTTAATACAAAAGATGTATATGAAGATAACAACCCTCCAAAAAGAAGAGGACGGCCGGGAATTGTCGTTTTCAGTGGAGGTACAGCATTTAATGCTGCCTCAGCTGAGATGGCCTCAAGAGCTATTAGTAACAGCAATAGTAACAACAATTTAGATAGTAGTGAAGCAGGTATATCTAGATCGAATAGTATGAGTAGTCTTATGGATTTGATGGCCTCTGGCAGTATAATAGCAGAAGATAACGACAACATAAATATCAATCAGCAGCAAAGAAATGGAGGAGGAACGAAAGTATGGCATATCCTGCCAGTTACTGATGATGGTGGTGAGTAGTATGCATCTTTTATGCAGTTGTATGACATATTGTATAATCATCTCATACCGCTTCTTCTTGTCTAGGTTCTACTGCCGAGATTGTGAGGATACTAGGAGGACCAGCAGTGGGAGATATACGTTCTAGATTATTACGATTAGCACCCGGAACTACTAGAGAGGCAAGAGCTGTACGAAGATTGTTGGGACATAGATTGATTAGTAATGTAGATGATGATGATAATGTAGACGATGCAGTAATTAGTAGAATGGCACGAGAAGAGTGGCTTGATATATTAGATGGTGGGCAAGAGTCATATTATCAATCTACGAATACAAGAGTTGATGATGATGTTGAACAGAGCTATGAGCATCCACTGTGGAAGGATGTATCTGCTCCATATCGATCGGTGAGAGTAACTGTACTGCTGCTTGTACATTTTTATTGTCTGCATATGTAGTCGTCTACTGTCAAAGATACTAACCTCATCAAATGCTTATCCTTTTCAAATTGCTAAAGATCATACGAGCATATCTTGTGCACTTTCATACCCAAGTACTACAAAGACACAACGGTATACGACAATCACAATCACAACCGGCATTTAACTTTCGAGGAGGGTCAATTGGTAACTTCTTCTTTGCAGGAGCACGAATATTCTTTGGTAGTTTACCAGCCGCCATCTTTCTATTTTCTAAAGTTGCCGGTATACCGTCGGGATCGAGAGTTGTGCCTGCTGTATTGACAGAGGATAGACTTGTATTAGGTGCAGAGCTACAAGATGGAACAAGGATACGAGGACAGTTTAATATATCTCATCCACGTCCTAAAGAATCAAACGATACAAAAGATACGGCACAACATGAGAATGAACATAGACAAGTGATTAAAAAGTCATCAGAAGTGGCTTCTCTTCATTCCTCGCCCATACAAAGAATATCCTATCTACTGAACGACCCTACTTGGAGGAAGAACAATCAACAACAACATACACAATCATTTAACGGTAGTAGTATACAACAACAGCAACAACAATGGAGTAGTCGGAATGAAATCACACCAGAACCAAATCCACAAGTTCTTGATGCAATCTCAAATGCAAACTGTATCGTATATGGTTGTGGAAGTCTATTCACATCAGTTTTACCCAGTTTAGTTCTAGACGGTGTTGGATCTGCTATATCATCTCGATATGTATACAAGGTATTGTTATTGAATGGTTGGCATGATTGTGAGACAAGCTGGGTAGAGACAAATGAGGAAGATGGTAGTGAACAAGTAGTGAAACAGATGAATGCTAACTCAATTGTTCAGGCAGTGATCAACGCCTTGAATCAAGATGGTGACCATAATAGTAGTAATGACAACGATGAGGATAACGGCTCAATAATCACTACGGACTACATAACACACATCTTTTACCCAATCGGGACAGAGATTGATATTGACGAACAAGCGTTACTAAAGCTTGGTATTGAAGTACGAGGAATAGAATCAATACCAGCGAATACTTGCTCAGAAGGAAGTCGTAGTGGTGTTCAGTCTTATCATGTCGTCTATGATACAAAGTGTTTAGTTGATGCCTTGTTAAGCTTGGCTATTACTTAATGAGGATGAATGTTTAAAGTAGCATAGTCGCAACAGGTCTATCCCAAGACATCGTTAAATATTAGTTGAGCCGAGAATCATCAGCTTTGACTCTCTTCCATACATTCTCTACCAACGCTCTATCAGCAGGTAAACAAATTAATCTCTATTAGAAGTAGTGTACCATTGGCCTCTTCTTCATTTAACAACAATATACTTCATGATCATCTTCTTCCTTACTCGTTCACTTCGTCTCGGTTCCAAACCGACACAACTCGTGTACAAAAGAGGCATGCTCCACTGACGAATGAACCAGAATAGTGGAGATAGAACATTAAATCTCTCATGATCAACGAACCCGTTCCCTTGGATGAGATACAACACCCTAGGCATTAGCTCAATAGGGATGTTACTAAGACGACACATATTGGGCTCGAAAAGCATAACACCCATCAATTTCTTAGCCTCGTTCCGTTTTGGATCGAAACAAATGTTTAGTTTTGATAGCTCCTCACCTCCGCCGACTATACAACAGGTATGATTAGAGTCGCTTATAGAATTCAAACTGGATAGGTTTTCTAAAGCCCGATGAAATCTCTTCAACCCTTTCTGAGTAATGCTATTGCCAGCAATCCTCAGTTTCATCAAGTTGGTATTGCCCTTGAGAGATTTTGCGAGCATAGCTGCATCAGAATCGTTCAGCAAATTATTTGTAAGAGTGAGGAATGTCACCATAGGATTGCTTGCAAGACAATCTGAGATCAGTTTAACGCCATATGAACCAATTTGATTACCAGAAAGCGTGATTTCAGTCAAGCTATCAAGCAAAGGTACGATTGATCTCATCAAGGCATCATTACAACCCAACCCACATTCATCAAGCATGATTGTTTCAAGCTTAGGGTGATCAATTACAGAAGAAACAATCGATTGCAAGTCTGCTTCTGACTCAATGAGGTTCTGCTTTATGCAAAATGATATGAGTGAAGGATTAGCCTTGAGAATACTGGAAACAAACTCTACTCCATAGTCATTCTGAATTAAGTTGTTTCCAAGTAGACTCAGAATCTTTAGTGGTGATGTCCCCAGACTTGCCTCCAGTAGCATATTCGATACCTCTCTGCCTAATTCTAGTTGAGAAAAACAAAGATGAATAACACCCCTCTTGGTTGAAGACATTGTATCAGCTAGCTTCCTCCAAGCTGGTAATGTAATTTCGCTTGGCAAGAGAATCTCCCTACTGCTGGAAGTATAGCCACCTACTCCAACATCAATATCTCCATGTTCATTCAACTTTCCTTCCTTTAGTCTCAAAGTGCATTCCGTTAACATCTTTTGAGCACAAGATAATGCAGCGAAGAGGGGACCATCATTTAATTCAAACTGATTGTCTAACATTTCAAGATAAAGCAAGACAAACTTGGCAGTGGATTGGCCATCATTGGCGTAACAGGGCAACAAGTTATCATAGATCCTAAAGATAACTTTTATGTATGATGCGCTGTGGTTGTCGACTAATTCAAGAGCCTGTTCCTCATCAAAGCCCTTTGCTTTTAGATCCATATACAGAAAGAATATTTCCTTCCATTCTGGATCATCTTCATAGGCTATTTCATTTGCCCTTTCTTCACTGTATCCTCTCTTAATTAATTCAATAATGATAACTTTTGCAGTTTCGTCGTCAACGATAGAAGGCTCTCGACCTGCTATTCGTCTTGATCTTCTTTGAGACATCTCTTTTTCTTCTAACCCGTCGATTTCTCCATCTTGTACACATCATTATTACTCGACACTCATTGTCTTCATCGCTTTATGTTTAAAGAGATGAACATCTATCTAACAATGGGAGTCAAAATAAATATCAACATACCCGCCCCTTAGTCGAAGTGTTGGGTTCTAGTCTTCTTTAATGGGCTATGGCTATATTATTTGCAAAGCGTATATGACCACACTTTATCTTCGTCAATGTCGATAAGATACTGTCGCTATTAATGAATGAAATATTTTGATAAGGTTTAGCTATGAACGGTTTAGCCCGCCTTGACAGATACCAGATCTATATGCTTGTTGCTGATATGATTGTTGGTATATATCATACCGTAAAATGTAACTAATGACGACTGATACGCTTCTCTATGTTTGTTATGTAACCTTAGACTACCTAATGGAGAGCAGTGTTCAATACTACCCTCAAATATAGTCATCTATTCATCACATCACAAACTATCCAAATGTACACGCATGATATGCATCTTGTCTCCTCTTCTCAGCCACTTGTTGCTTGTTGTTGTTCGACATTTTGCAGTAGGGATGATACAACATTATGCAGGTCTGAATGAGAAGAATGAATACGAATAGCTTCCGTTGCCAATGTATGAACATCTAATCCACTTAGACTGGCACTTCCCTCATCATGAATTGCAATATTTGATAGAAGACCAAATACCGCAAAGGCCAGGTCGGCATTGTTCGAGTTTGTTTGTATGGCAGTGAGTAATGTTGGAAGGAGATCATTCTGTTCATTATCATCATTCATCTGACGACGACGCTTTGCTGTACCCAAGATGGAAGTAAGTGTCGTATTTGCTGATACTACCATCATGTTTTGCAGAAACATACTAAGAGGGGAGTATGTAAACGATATAGAAGATATGTGAGCATTCTTCTATCACGCAAAGGGACACATCTTGTGCACAAAGACAGTACCTTACCTTCCCTCAATCATAACATCTACTTTCAGAGGATTGTGTTTGATTGAATCTACTACAACTGATACTGCCTCCTTCTTCTTGAGTTGAACACAACACTCCGCATCATACGACAAGGCCCTCAATAGTCCACATCCCATCTCAAGAACCTTGGCATGCTTAAGGATAAAGTATTGAATAAGAGTTTCAGTTTAGACTTAAGCCAAGAAAGAAGGAAGTATAGACGGAGACCATTCACTTACACTAGAGTGATGTTCCATAGCAGTGACTACTAGTTCTAAACATCCTCGACAGATATCAACACATGATTGAGAAAGCGTCCAAGCTAATTCAGCTAACGTACAAAGTGCCTCTGCTTGAATCATTGGCCGTTCAGGATCTGTGATGGTGATGGTAAAAGGTGTACATATCATATGAGTCAATACCAACATGTGAGAGTATCTCAAATAATAAGAAGAAGCAAGTATACTACTACTCACGATGTTCCATTGCAGCAGTCAACATTTGAATACCTCCCAATCTCACAATCTTATCCGCATCTTGAGGTAAATGATTTCGTAATGCAGCACATGAATAATCTTGTAACTTTGCATAATCAGTATCAGCTAATGCCTTGTTAATTATCCTTCGAATCTTCTTTGTCGTTGGATCATCATCATCATTCCCTTCTTTCTTTTCCTCCTCAAGAGGTATACCCCACGTAACGTGTTTCTTTCTTTGACATACTTTCTTCTCAATGTGATAATCCAATCCGCCTTGAGATACAAACTCTTTCGAACAGTAAGGACAAGTCAATCCATTAGCCTCCTTTGTAGATTTCTTAGTGTGATTGTCCCCATTATTAATACTGCTGCCATTTGTACTTCTACTATTCAAAACAATCGATACTGATACGTCCTTCCCGTTTACATTAGCCTCTAATAATGGTTCGGGAGTTACCCGTACACGTACCGTTTGATTATTTGATAATGTAGCCTCGAGTATGGGTAGTGTTTGCGTGGCAGACGATGATGTATGTTGTTGTTCATGTTCCTTACGTCGTTTGTACTCTTCTTCACACTTGTAGCATCGCTTTGGATCACGTGTGTCTTGTTCTTGTTCTACTTCTAATGACATGTCATTATTATCATCGGCATTGGCATTTGAATCATTTGACACTGCAGGCATTTTCCTATCCTCCTCTTCCTCATCTTCGTTCTTGATATCATTATCCCCACTACGACCCTCATCAACACTATTATTATCACTGTCCTTGGCAAGCATACACTTCAAGTGAAATGCTCCCCTACAATCCTTACACCGTATCAATCTCGTCTCCTCTTCTACATTCTCATCATTATTACTACTACTATCATTCAATACCCAACCACCACCACATAACTTACAACTTTCATTACATACATATTCATATTCCTCACGTTTTGGCCGTCCACGTTTCATACGTCTTGTACGTTTATATTGTTTTAAATTTGTTTCTTGTTGTTGTTCTAATGACTTCTTTTGATGTGGCTGGGGATGAAGGATGCGTGTAATTTGAATTGGGGATGGTGCTGTTGATGATTCGTCACTTTCATATCCGTTTGTATTGTTGTTGTTATAATTCATATTTGTTGTTGTACTATTCTCATTGTTCGAACCAAGGAGAAGGCTAAGCTTGGCACATTTCCTACGTGGTAAACTCCGTCGTTGAATTGGTACTTGTTGTTTACGTACTTGCTTCTTTGGTTTGTTGCTATTACTTTCTCCCCCGTTTGCTTTAGCAGCGGCAGCAGCAGATAAAGCGGAGGTGTTATTGTCAGTTAGTAATCCCAACTTTCGTAATCGTTTCTGATTCCGTTTGATGTTATGTTTGCGTAGTAGTTCATATTCGGATAGTCCTTCGTCGTTATCTGATTCGTCTTCTTCTTCGCTGCTGCTAGAAGAATTGCTACTACTTTCTTCTCCGTCACTTTCTGAGGATGATGAATCAACTTGATGCTGCTGCGAAGATGGCTCTTCTTCTTCTTGGTTCATATTATCTCCCAATAATTTTGATGTAAGTTCATTTGTATCTAATCCATCATCTTGCTGTGATTCCATTGGTTCTTGCTCATGGTGTTGTTGATGTTGGCAGTTGATGTATTGTCATTTTTATGTGATACGTCATTATTTTTCATAGAGTCCCCGCCACCGTGCTGTTGTTGATTTTCAGACTGCATAGTTATATCATCATTATTTTGCTGTACCTCCTCTTGCTCCTTAAACAACTGACGTGATATTGATTCTTCTTTAACACCACTGCTCATAATAGTATTGCTGTAATGAAACTGCTAATTCGTAGGCAAGATGACAATTTAATAAAAATCCTGGACTTGGATATATCCATAGACGAAATGCAAAGTAGAGATATAGAATGAAGTCTTTAGTAGACATACTATGATATTAGAATACTGTTGCTATTGAGGAGGGTGATTGTTGTTAGCAACATACTAACAGCAACAAACACAATGAGAAAAAGTGGATTTGGCGATTGAACCCTGGAGTCGTGAAATTATTCCACCTGTAGGCTTCTCCCTTCATGATCATCTCTCAAATACTTTGAGCAATATCTTTTGCAAAGAGTGGCTATTAGCCGCCGTGGCATCATCAATAGTGAGTTTAATGTTAAACAAATGTACCATTGTATGCCTAATGTGGTGAAGTCGGTATGTAAGTGACTGTCATTTGTCTATACTATTTCTATACCACATTATGTGCATCAAAATTTTCTTATCATACTTACTACTCGTCAATCACTGGATTACTATAATATTAGCAATACATTACAATACATTCATCAACAATTAATGACGTGTCGATTGGCAACTTATAATGACAGAAGACGGTGATGATGACACATCATATGAATCAGCAGTGCACGATAATGACATATTGTATTACGATAATCATGATCAATATAACACAGTTATGTGGCAGCTGAATAATAATACTTTAAAAGGACTCACTATATGTGATGCCTACAATCCACCTCCGTCTGTTACACAATGGAGAACTTTAGCACAGCTCATTGGCAGAAATACATTCATTGAGCACTTTTACTTTGGTAATGATGGGGAAAATGAGGAAGATTTTGCAACCGAACATTTAGAGGCCTTCGTTAGTGATATTGCAAAGAATAGATCATTGAAAGAACTCTGGTTGGACCATTACGACTTTAGTAGAGCAAGGTTGAGTGTCCTTCATCCATTTGTAATAGAGAATGACAAACTAGTCAAGATCTCCCTGTGTAGTTGCGACTTTGGTCTGCACGATCTGCAAATGTTGGCTGCCGCGTTTAGCCAACGTAGAAACCCAGAATCAACCAAAGTAATTGACATATCGGGTAGGAATATTAGTGACGAATCAATACCAACTATTGTTGATATCTGTGGCCACTGCCCTCGTCTACAGCAACTTGATTTGGGTCATAGCAGATTTGGAATTCAGGGATTGAGAATCTTAGCCACCTTCCTAGCAAACCCTGAATGCAGACTAAGACATCTAACCTTAGATGGAGTTCCTGCAGTTGACGATGAGGCGGCTAGAATCCTAGCCAACTCTCTTGTTAATAACAATAAACTCAAAACATTGGGGCTTAAGTGGTGTAATGCAATAACTCCTACCGGCTGGGAGCACTTTCTGGGAATTCTACGCAGTACGTCAGATATCAATGCAACATCGTGTTCCAATCATACGTTATGTAACTTGAAGGATCATCCCAGCATACCCGAGGATTTAGTACTTTGCTTACAAGTAAATGAATACAAGAACAAGAAGGATGTTATCCGAGAGAAGATATTTCACTACCACTTGAATGATTCCGACCTTGCTCCTCTTTTTGGTGCCGATCAAGAGATATTGCCTGATCTTCTTGGCTGGATAGGAAAGGCTTATGAGGATGGGTTAGGCGATAAGAGTAGTGGAACGGTATTCTACCGCATTATTAGAAGTTTCCCAGATCTATGTGGTTTTTTGAAACATATGATAGGAAGATGAGGAATCAACTTGAGGCAGAGAATACTATAATGAAAGCGGAGGTTGCAACACTGAAAGCTGAGAATGCCACAATCAAATCTGAAGTTGTTACCCTCAAAACTGAGAATGATGAGCTACACCAGAAGATCGAACAGCTCATGATGGGGAAGTAGTGCCCCAAGACAAACATTTATGATTTGCATTGCTTTGGCTCACTCTCTTCGCATCCATTAGAGTTTGATCATGAAGTACAATCATTAGCTATACTAATAAAAAGTAAGAAGAACAAGAGTTTCTATAGTCTTTTAATACATTAGATATCTGTGTCACTAAAACCAAACAAAATCTTCAAGCTCCTCTTAGATGCTCGATTGGGGGGAGATAGGGGGTAGAATAGATAAGCATATTCCCTCATTAAGCCATCTCATCCCTTTCCTCCAGCCTCCAACACTCAACCTCAATCCCTTCAGTGGCTACGGAATGAGAAACTTTCCCAAAGAACTCTCACCATCTCCTCCTTCCTCTACTCTGGGATAACACAATGTTCTAAAACCAAATCGTTCCAATTCCGTAACAACTCCATCCCTATCATAATCAACAACCAATTGTGTATCAGCCAATTGTCGTACAAATGCCACACGACCACTGGATGTTGTTGTTACTATTATACGATGAGTTGGTATAATTTGTTCATTCAGTTGATACTCATTGCTGTTGTTGCTGCTGCTATTATTGGTATATAGTTGAGTACGAATCTTGTCAATATACTCTTTCACCTGAACATCCTTGACAATCTTAGGTTCAACATCTGATGCATCAACTAATACAAATACATTATAATATGTACCCAATAGGTATAATATCTTGTGTAACTTTGAATCTACACAATTATTATTGTTGGATGTAGTGGTAATAACATCAGTATGATGGATTGTTATTACAATATTTGAACCACGATTTGGTGGCTTAGTTGGGGTGCTTGTAGACTTTGCAGTAGTAGCTGAGGTTGAAGATGAAAACATTCGTGCAAATATCCGTGCCCGTTCTTTACGATTCACAACTACCAAATCCTTCACTTCTTCATCTTTACCATCAGTTTGCTCATTTTTCTTCATCTTTTGCTGCTGTTGTAAACGAACTTCATAACCATTAGCATAAGTAGATCTAAATGGTATAATACCCTTTAATAAATATCCAGATAAATCCACTCTATTATTACTTTTAGACCAATTTGATGG
>Ga0214479_100946_pt1 | contig 13847 bp, 12 predicted proteins | sample M1_20Mar14CPVII9_5_FD_165054 | JGI IMG/M metagenome (GOLD analysis project Ga0214479, IMG submission 165054) | Marine eukaryotic communities from Monterey Bay, California, United States - M1_20Mar14CPVII9sort6BwellE14 | ecosystem: Environmental > Aquatic > Marine > Unclassified | place: USA...
CCGAATGGTCAATGTTCAATGTTACCATCTGCATCTTCGATATCATCATCATTCAGGGAGGGTGAGAGTGGTAATACTCTCCGATCAAGATCATTCTCATTGAAGGGATCTCCTCCTAATGAAAGAAGATCAACAACTGAGGGTATTCTACCGTCTACTACTGCAAAGCAACTTTCATCTCAGCAGCAGTTAGAAGGTTATTATTCAGATGGAAGCGTAACAAGTGATGCTACCGAACCTACAATAAACAACAAAGCAGAGCAAATGGAAGCTACAGATAAAATTACCGTCAATGATACATTAAAGGTCATATTCGTTGGTATGGCACTTTGTGGTAAAACAAGTATAATCAAACGTTTAATTGAAGGGAAAGATGCCAAGATACCGAAGAAGGAAGAGCGTACAATTGGAGTAGACATTTATGAATGGGATCCAAGGTCGAAATTTAGTTCGTTGGATACACAGATACCTGTTGATAAAGAGTTAGAAAGTCGAATGGATGGTACTGCTGATGTTAAGTTTAGTGTTTGGGACTTTGCTGGTCAGCATGTCTATCACGTGAGTATATCTTTTTGTTTGACCTTATTGTTTGCACCTCCATCATAATGTCTCAACCCATATGTCTCACACACATACCACACACATAGGCTACACACGAACTCTTCTTTTCCAGCCAATCACTCTATGTCCTCGTTTGGGATATGGGTGCGAATAATGTATCCACAACAAAACGCCGAACCTCCCTTAATGAGGTTGAACATGGTGCATTCAAGTTAACATACGACTCGTCTGACGATGAAGAGGATGATGTTTTCAGTTCTGAACAAGAAACAAGAAGAGCCACACGAGCATTAGAACAAGATATTGACGAGAAGCTACAATTTTGGATTGATTGTATTCAAAGCAGTTCTCCCGGAGCTGCCATATTACCTGTTGCTTCCTTTGACGACTGCTTTGAGTTGCAGTCGGAAGCTACCATGCGATGTAAACTCATGAGAGACCGTTTACAGAAACACGAAGAACGAAGAGTCAAGAGTATGGAACAACGACTGAAAGAGTATGATTCGAAATTTGGAGCAAGCTCTGAACTGGCTGTTCGATTACGCAAGCTGTTGTGCCCCTTTAACAGACCAAAGATTATCTTTGGATCTGATAGCCCAGATGGTGTTGTACGAGTAAGCTCTAAGGATTTTACTGGCTTTAATGACCTAGCGGAGAGAATTGTGAACATCTCTACAGGGAGAGAAAGAGGTGGATGGGCATATCCTATATTTCGTGGACATCTTGGTGCACGTATTCCACGGATGAGACTTGAGGTTAGAGATGCCGTGCGTAGTATGAGAGACCGCTTCAAGGTTGTTGAATGGAACTATTTCTTGGGCGAGCTTCAAAAGAGAAACATCGATAGTGCTGCTGATGTATCAGATGCATTACACTTCCTTGCCAATATCGGTGAGCTGTCTTACTTTGGTGATGTTGCAGCCGAAGGGATTGGTGACACCACAAAAGTACAAGTGAGTATTCATGTCATGATTGTCGGCTTGACAGCTATTTGACACCTTCTTACCCTTGTTCATCTATTTATCGTCAAAATATAGGAGAGTGCCATTGACAAGAGGGCTTCTAGTCTTTATGGTACACTTGAATTTGATGACGACGAATCACCTATGCCCCCACTACACCCCGGGAACATAGATGATTCAATCGACTCTCTTTCAAACTCGTTATCGGATTTCATCTTCCTTAATCCTCGGTGGCTTGTTGCGGCTGTAGCATGCATCTTACGTCATGATCTCACTACAGAAATCTATGAAGCGAGGCGAGCACTGAGAAGTGCTGATCATTTAGAGGGCAATGAGAGTTTAAGTAACGGAGAAAGTTCTTTTGACTTGGTGACTGATGTAAACTATCCAGTGATTACTGCCCGTGATGCGTGTCTGCTCTGGAAGAACAAGAGGTTCACGAAGAAAGCTGCTGAGAGAGCTTTACAGTACTCGAACAATAAAAGTGTTTCACCATATGACTTTCTTGAGAGATTGCTTGTCAGGTTTGGAGTATTTGTTCCAATCGACTTGAGTATATGTCGATATTTGGGTGGACGTGAATATAGTAACTATTCCGAATACTCTGCGTACCAAGCAACTTCATCGGCGTATGCAAATGAATCAGTGACAGTGCCCAAGTTTTTCTTCCTTCCGAGCCTTCTTGGCCCTGGAGGTTCTAATATCTCTGACATTTGGACCTTCAAAACAGTCGAAAGCTGGAAAACAACCATATGTCACTCAGTATTATTTCCTGACGGAGTTCCTCCGGGCTTGATGGAGCGTATCACGGCCTCTATCCTTAGTGACTTACATACACATCCCACAACAGAAGGATCACATCAACTCGGGCAACTTCGATTAAAAGAGATACTCTGCTGGCGAAGTGCGTTCTACCTTAAGATTGGCAAGGCGGACAGTACAAACATAGTTATCAACGAGAGTATAGTGGAGATATTTGCTACACTAGTTGATAAAGATTCACAGCTATGCGTTGCCGCAGATTCAATGGGCGTTGGAATGCGTAAATTGATATTTTCCGGGAAGGGTCAAGCAGGGGGTAAGTTCATACTTATATTATATATTATCACGAGAGAGAGAGAGAGAAGGAAGATCCCAATGATGACAATTCCGTCGGGCGGTCTGACACTTTGTGTTGATTCGACGTTACTTGTGTACAAACAAATTTAGCTGAGGGATTTCAATATTGTTTATGTCGAGCTCTTTTCTTTCCCATTGTGTAACATCTCACACTCACATCTCACATTCTTTCTCATCTCCTAGATATGGGATCAAAGATATGGAAAGGAGGATATATGCGTGTTCTCAAAAGGGCTGTGCAGCATGTAATCCATGAGTACCAAGGACTTGAGATCGAGAGACAAGCTGTATGTCCTCAGTGCCTTGCTAAGAAACCGATCTCTCAAGCTGGCGTATGGGATCATTCAACTATTACCGCAGACAGAGCAAAAGGAGAGCATACTATTAGATGTAGACATGGGCATATAAATGATTTCCGTCTCATTTGTGGTACCACTGACGACGAACAACCACCAGTATTGTCAACAGAGACAGGAACTTCTGGGGATATCGCTGCAGACATTTCAGTGTCTGACTTACTGAAGGCTGTTGTTTTCATTGGCGTATATGATGAGGATGCGCAGAGAATCGTCAGGGCTGGTAGTGGATTCATTGTAGATAGAAAACGAGGCTTCATAGTGACTGCGGGCCATACGCTAATGGATCGCGAGACATGGCGAGAGGAGAAGGGGAAGATTGTTATTGGAGTGGTGCCAAATAATTCTAGTCCGTCCGATCCTGTCGCTGTTTATCGATACTTTGCCAGAATCATCGTCAAAGATCCCTCAATCAATGATAACGGTGTGTGCAAATTAGATGCCTGTATCCTACAAATCACAACACGGATGGAAAATGATGTATTGGATAGCGGCAAGGAGATTGGTAATCAGGTTGAAACATTACTGATGAACAACCCAACTGCGATGAAGGCTGAGAATTTAAATCAACTCAGTGTTTCTCAAAAGTTTGAGCTTGACGAGGCAGTGAGAATCCTCGGTTTCAATCAGGGCGGAGAAGGCTTAATACATCCCACAGAGGAGCTTAATAGATGTGCTGATTTTGCTAGAGGCTATGTTGTGATGAAATTTGCTGTATACGAGAACGAGCAAAAGCCCTATCGAAAGTTTCAGCCCCGGGCCGAGATTGTAGTCATCTGCCCTACCATAGGTGGTCACAGTGGAGGCCCATGTGTTAACCAGCAAGGTGAAGTGATTGGTATTCTCTCTCGCGCAGATCCAGCAGATAGGCAAAGGTGCTATCTTGTCCCATCTAGTGAATGGCTACCCCTGGTCAAAGCCGCCAAGAAAATGCTTTCTCGACGGACAGCACTGCAGCAGTTATGAGATGATTTAGGTTTAAAAAGTGTATTGTAGTATGTAATATATTAGGAAGTTTATCACTGTGTATTGCTGGCATCCTATCACCTTCCTCTACTCTATTTTGCTTGAAAAGTCAACTCGATACTTCGGTTCCTCTGTATCAGCATCCTCCATATCTGCATTAGCTGCTTGTGGTGGCCGCAGTTCACTTTCTCTATACCAGGAAGGTCTGTTTGCTTGTTGACAAATAGCCATATCATTAGAATTAGGAGATCTTGATCTGCTACGACTTCGACTACATTTACTTTTGGTTGAAGATGGAGAAGGAGATCTGCTTGGCGATCGACTGTGGCTACGACTGTTACTCCAATCATCGGCTCTTTCTTCCGCATGTTGCAAAGGAGGGAAGTTTGGATTATCCGTCAAATGTGATAAATCAACCTGCCCTTGTTGGAATCTCTGAAGAGGAAGATTAAGCGAATGTTGTGATTCAGATTTCATACCACCATCAGGTCGAATCCTTTCCGATTCATCCAAGTTGCAATCCTTATGAGAATTGTCATCTTCCTGACTATGGAGTGTTGACACCTCGCTCTCTGCATCAATACTTCTATCACAGCAATCATCAGTATCAACATGGGCTTCAACATCGCTCTGCTGCTCAAATCCTAAAGAATTTGGCTGACAAGCTGCATTTGCTGCGAGCAAGAGAGCACTACACAAGGCCTGTGGCGGGCCCATGTCATTCAATGGATTCAATATATTGGATGCAAATTCTACGCCCTTTGGCTTGGGTATATCATCTTTTGGCTGTTGATGTTGGGGAGGTGGTTTCTTCCCACCACCATCACTAGCAACACTTCCCATTTCCATATCAATGTCCTCGGTAGAGCAGACTGTGGCTATATCACTCTTACTATAAAAGAAACAATGGAGTATAATGTAAGCGCTTGTAATTAAGAATGAAACAAAACAAATAAGAAGAATCCCTACAACTTACACAGAAGCAGCATAACTCAGAGCAGGATGGTAAGAATGATCATACCCCGTTGAAGAATGTTGGGACAAGTATCCCTCATCATGACTATCATGTCCTCCACCACCAAATGATGCTTGAGATGCAGAATCATGATGATGCGAATGAAACATCTCACCGGATTTTCTTTTTATCTGTGAAAATGATGCTGATGACTTATCATCTGTGTCATAGCCCTGTGTATTATGATGTTGCTGTAAATTGTCGTGTTGATAGTTATGTTTCTGATCAACCCATCTTGGTGAATATGCTTTACCTGCTCTTGATCGAAATGAAGATCTACGCTCTAAGGATGCACCGGATATCGAAGATTGAGATTTATCACAGTCATCAGTATCATTCATACCGCCAATTGATGATGCAGCAGCTTTAGCATATGAAAGTGATGCACCGACTGATGCATTATTATTGGAACTTGTTGCAAAGTTAATACTAGGAGAAGTACTACTCATCATCATACCACCACTTCCAGTACTATTCAAACTACCTGTAGAACCAATTGTATTTTTTCTTCTCAATGTTGGCATATTATTATTTTGTGCTTCCTGGACATTACACTTGACGACTATTTTATTGATACCATTTGCAAGCTTTGACATATTATGATGATGATGTTGTCCATCACTGCTATTTGTCGTCGTTTCAATACCACCATCATCTTTATTGCAATTCATAATGATAATATGGTGAAGGTATCTGTATCTCTTATGTTTTAAAGCTAAACCTTGATCTTCCGAGTATCAAAACCTACCAACACTTCAAATACTCAATACTAATACTAGAATTACGATATATTCCTCTCATACAATGATAGATATTGCACGCACAAACAACAACATCAGTAAAATCTAGGATACCAAAAAAGGATACCGATCCGAAAAAGAGCCATTATTTGGAACAATATCGTATAGTGATGAGGGCCTTTGCAATAGCGGCTCTCCTATGCGGCAGTATAGCCTGTGAAGATGGTACTAATACGTGTGGTCTATACCTTGCCAAGAGTACAATACCTGGCGCCGGTCTTGGAGTTTATACTGGGGTAGATTTAGAGAGTAAGTGAAGTTTTTGTATGGTGCATGATATTAGTTCTATATGTTCAAGAATGTATACTAATTACCCTTGTACATATTCTTCCAGTCGATGATATTATTGGCCATGATCCTGCCATTCCGTTACTTGATATGGATTTTCATACTGGTCTATCTATGCAAAAGGAAGATTTTCATTGGCTAATATCAGAATACGCTTGGAAAGATACCACTGTTGGTCAAGAGATGGATAATGAAGCAGAGACGACTTCAGCATTTGTTCCTGGATTTGGCGCTATGCCCAACTGTCATTTAAGATTAACAAATATTGCAGAGGGTGAGCTCGAACATCATGATAATGCAGGAATTGGAAATGGGAGAACAGACCCTGGAGTTGGTGCCTTTACTCCATATCATGATCGACAGACCTATGTTACTAAAAAGGTACAAGCTGGCCAAGAGCTCTTTGTTGATTATGGTGTGAATTGGTTTCTCACAAGGGAGGTTGACATGGGGCTAGTGCCAATCCTAACCAGCTATCCAGTTGCAAACAGGTTTATGGATTCATTTAAAGATCTGGTTGAGAGAATAACATCAGATGATACTAAAAAAGAGGTACTTGAAGAAGCTTTAACGGATCTCTGGAATGTCATACTACAATCTCCTTACAAATCACGACCTCATGCGGCAATACCTAAGACCTTCCATGATGTTAAACGGGCATTTGATATTGGTATCGATCAATTGGAAGTAGAACAGAGTATACATACAATTGATTGGTTGAGTGAAAATGGTAAATGCTTGGATTATATTGATTACAACAATTCCACAATACCTCATGCTGGGAGAGGCGCTTTTTCTAAGAGATCCTTCAAAGAGGGAGAATACATACATATCGCACCTCTTGTACACATTCCCGATCGTGACGTATTGACAATGTACGTAGACATGCTTGATCCATCTACATATGAGGATGTGAGAGATACATCGAAAGTTACTGGTTATCAACCTTGGTTGAATTACTGTTTTGGACACAGAAGTTCATCCTTACTTCTCTGCCCGTATTCAAATATATTCATTAATCACAGCAAGGAGCCAAACGCAAAAGTAGTATGGTCAACTGATCCAGTCTTTCATAATGCCAGTCTATTGAAGGAGCCAGTGTCAATATTTGATAATATATGGTCAACAAAGTTAAGTTTTGAATACATTGCAATAAAAGAAATCTATGAAGGTGATGAGATACTGATTGATTATGGAGACGAATGGCAAGAAGCATGGGATAATCATGTAGAAAAATGGAAGCCAGTTGAGAATGCGAAAACTTATATATCATCGCAACAACTCAATTCAAACCCTTCACTACCAATACCGACGGAAGAAGAAAATGATACTTTATTTGTCGACAATCTAGATGCCTGGTGTCATTTTAATAAGGCATCACTTAGAGAAGACGATTATGTCTATGTATGGCAAGAAGAAGATATGGAAAACGAGTATCAAGTTCTTAGTTTCATTGATCGAACATATATAGCTGAGGACGAGGATGATTCATATGTATATAAAGTGGTTCTAATGGGAGAAGAAGATGAGGAGTACATTGTCGAGAATGTGCCACGAAGAGCTCTTTCCTTTTCACAACAAAGATACGGCAGTGACTTTTTTATACCGCAAGCCTTTAGACACAAAATGTGAGTGATATATTATTGCTGTTTATTGTTTGCTCATCTGCTTTGTAATACTCAAATATCCCCATCATTATTTCGAAGGATGATACCAGATGAAATCTTCCCCAATGCTTGGAGGAATCTTGAATAAGATGTTACAGATTGCTCAACAATGTAGTCACCACATATCCTCAAAAGTCGGGCTCGGCATCAAACGTTATCTCTTTCTTTGTTACTGGATGATCTACTGTTAACTGTCTAGCATGAAGGCACATTGTTCTCTCTTCTTCTTGCACAACTTTCTCTACATCGCGTCGTAAATCAAAACTTGCATTTGTGGGCGACATTTTTTGCATTACCTCATCTGCAAAACCACCGTTTGGATGTGCTTCTCCACAAAAGCCGTATGCACTATCCCCCAAAATCGGATGACCCAAAGCTGCACAATGGACTCTCAATTGATGTGTTCTGGAAGATGTGCATTTCACATTTTATGAAGATGAAGAGAAATGATAGTAACTTCTGTTAGTGCATGTGGTTTGCAAAGGCAATCAAATACAGGCAAACTAGTTCAATTAAAGCAGTAAAGTCATCGAGACTTCATATTAAATACACGAAATCATATGATAAAACAATACCATACTAACGCGGACTTTCCTGCCAGTTATCGGTGTCAACTCAACTCTTGTCACTGGGTACCCTTTCCAACGTTCATGTGATAGTACTCTAAATTGAGTTGTAGAGGCCTTTGGTTTCTTGGCCATGAGCTTCTTATAGCCTGCACTGTTTAGATCTTTTACAGCAAGTTGTGCCTCAGACTCACTTTCTGGAGTAGAGACTCTCATAAAGGGTGGATGACGATGATCTCTTTGAAGTGGAAGATTTATTTCTCCACCTCCGAGATTAGTGATATCACTACTAGTGCCTTTTTCATCCATCACTTTATTTGTATTATCATCATCTTGTGACTCTATCCACTTACTAATATCTAACCATCCAACAAGCAATGCTTCGTAAGTCTTTTTAGTTCCTGTCCGTTCTCTGAATGCCTTGTGTAGCTCAGACATTGCCTCTCGTGTTGTTGCAAATATAACAATGCCACTTGTATCCATGTCTAATCTATGTACTATCATTGAATCTTTTGCCAATTTGTCTTCTGAACTAATTTCTTCACTATCTTCATCTCCATTATTCATCTCAAAGACTAAATCCAATAAGCTTCTATTCTTATTGACGCCAGGTACACAAAGTATTCCGCTAGGCTTATTTGTGACTATAATATCATCATCTTTATATATTATATGTAAATGATCTTCAGGGTTGACGTTTGTCTTTGAAGCTCGATCTGCTGCTCTAATCTTTCTCATTTGTCTTTCATATTGAAGGACAGAGTCTGGTATGGATTGTTGTATTGTGGATATATCTAGAGTATCTTCAGTATCATTGCAACTGGTGGTATCCTCTTCATTTAATTTAGTTGTAGGTGAATAATCATCTTTCTTTTCTTTTGCTGGTGGATAATTGATAGTTGTATCATCTAATTCATCAAAGGATATATGAATCAGTTTATTTGATTTATCTGTTTTTACTTGATATCTTGTATCCATCAACATTGATACTTGCTCCCCCATTATACTGTTCAAACTTCTTTTCGATGAATTACCAAAACTAATGATGGAGAATGATTTGCAAGATCTAAATCTAAACGAGAAGTAGAATGTATACAATGCAAGTTTTGTATGTCGAAAGAACATATCAATGCAGATACAACAAAATGTATTAGAGGTAAAAAAAGATACGGTTTATTGATATTATGTAGTAGTGCCCCCAACCCAACAGCTCTTATCTCTCCTCTCCACTACAAGAGGACCTATAAATGTTGTATGGAGATGATGTTGGCGATGGTAGTAGCACACTAATAAACGAAGCACGCCATCAAATGCCATCAATGGCCATTTTTGTTACGATCTCTCGCGGTATCCTCCCCCTATCCAAAAAAATGACAGTCGAATTGCCAATGCACTATTGAAGCGCCTTGTCGAAACCATAAGAAGGCAGCAATGCTATTCCATATTATTATTAGACCACATGGCTGGTCCCCAATGCTTTGTTAGTTCTGTGTACTTCAAGATGATGATTGCAATATATTAATCAAAATTATTATACCCCGCCCTCTCGACATATCATATACTAAAATATTGATTTTGTATCTCCTGTGTTGTAAGTAAGCAATTAAGAGAGTCGACGAGCTTGGAACCTATCACCATGCCTCCCCTATACGATGAGTCTGATTCTCATAGCCCAACGAGTAGTATGAGCCAGCTGTTCAATAACATCCTCTCAAGCTCTATAACAATGTGCAACGACAATGTTATCGGCACTTCAAATCTATGCAATATTAAAGAAGATTATCATCAATCGTCAACGACGACCAATAAAGAAACAATATCAACTGCAGCAGCAATTAAGAAGTTAGAGATTGTAAGAGCTAGAAGGAAGGCTTCACTTCTATCATCCTCAGGAACCACAACTGCCTCTTCCAATGATCCAAGGAGACCTCCATTGAACCCTAAAACAAAGTCAAAATCAAATCGTAATCGGCGGAAGAAGGTTGGACTCTCTGTCGATACATCTCTTGCTACATCAAATGTACTTTCTGTTCCCAAAGCTGAACGACAAGATGCTCCGCCATTAATATCCTGCTCTAGAAATATTGAACTTAGAAGAAAGAGCTTGGGGGATAAACACTTCTTTCGACCAGTGAGCTTTGAAGAAGATAGTGTGGGAGCAAGGCAGTAGTAATATATATGATTGTTTCATGTGGAGTTGTACTCCTTTGTTATATCTGTGATGAGCTAGAGAAGTAATGTGATACTAAGCTTAAGGGTATCCTGCTTCTCCTGCTCATCGAACTTGTGTGTTAGTTGTGTCGTCATAAGACGGCAACTATTGCACTTAATACATGTCAATAGTCTGATAGGTGATAACACCATAGAACATCAGTCTACACATCTACCTGTCTATAGCAGCTTTCGTATATGCTTGTTATTGTTGCTACTTCATCTTAGATTAGCTGCACTCTTATTTTGCTTCCCTCAGCATTTAATGGTTGCCAAATGTATTAGATAAGATGCATCTTACTTCCTCCCACCACGACGCCTCTTTCTACCTGTCTTAGCCATTAAACCTTCCTTCTCTTTTAACTTTTTGACGACGGCCTTCTGCTGTGCAATTATCTCATTGTGTTGCTTGACCCTATCACCATCCCATGCGTTTGGTTCTTCCTTCTTTCCACCCTCTTTCCATTCTTTAATCTTGTTCATCATATCATCAATTGTTAAAGGTCCTCCTTCTGTTCCGGGCGCAGATTTCGGAGGATCCCAGATACCGAATGCCTTCTTCACGGCAGGTTGTTTAAGCAGTGCCGCTTGTGCAAATGAGAATGTATTGTTTACTGTCCAGTAGACGAATACTCCAGTATTAAAGTTCATTGTAATCGGTACCATAATGACAGCCAATCCACGAAAGACATTCACCATGGTCCGACCTCTAGCAGGGTCACTTGCCATCATTTGTTCCTTTCCCATTTCCGTCATACCCAAAAAGGTTGCCGCACTCAACATTGGTAATGCCATGTATGGATCTGCAGCAGTCAAATCAGGGAACCAAAGCATCCCACCAGTAGACAGTAAATCTGGAAATAACTCTGGTGCCCTCTTCAAACCAAAGAACATACTCATAAATATTGGCATTGATAATAATGGAGCAATAATACTCTTCAGTGGATTGCAATCATACTTTTTAAATAATGCACGTGTTTGTGCTATATGGCGCATTTGTGTCTGTTGATCAATCTTATCACCCAATTTTTCTAAGTCATCTTTAAGTAACTTTAATTCTGGTTGCATATGTGCCATTCGTGATGAGTTGGCCTGTCCTTTGACGAATAGTGGAAATAGTACGATACGGAATGCCAATGTGGTAGCACCGATGGCGTATGCATAACATGGCAATCCAGCATTTTCATTAACCCAATTTATTAACAGTAAAGCTTGGTCCGATGGCCACCATGTTGGTTCAAATGCCGCTATTTCCTGTGCAATTGCCGTCGTTGTTGCATCTGATATGTCTATATTGTTATTTTGTGGAGATATTGGACTAGAGCCAAAACTTGGTATATCCATTGTTGTGGTTGAATCATGCTGTGTAAAACTACTACCATTACTGTTATCTGTATTATTACTACTACTCATTAATCTCTTTGAGTATATAAAATTTGTATTGTTTACATCATTGTTATTTTGTAAAGACGATGAAGCATATCCACTCATTGATTTACCAACATTATTACTAGACCATCCTCTATGTCTAATAGAGATTAATTGACGTGCTGTAGTACGGATCATTTTGCAATTCTATTAATAACACTGTCTTCAGTACACACTCTCAAGAGTAAGTCTCAAGTTTGGTTTGTGCTGTGATTTGTGTGATGTGTGGCTTCTATTATCGTGAGCTCGTGGGCCCAAATATAGTAAATACAATACAATACATTACTTGGCGACAATCAAATCTCTTACAAATACGATCATGGCGACCATACCCAGTAATAAACGACAGCGGACAGCTGAACAAAGCCTAAATATATCTAATCTACCCGATGGTATACTAGCTAATGTTGCTTCATACTTAGCACAACCATCAAGGGCGTTATTTGCTGTAGCAACAGCACCCTCCAAATCTTGGACACGAGATAATTTTAGTATTGGTAGTAAGCATCAACAAACTGTAGCGGCTATTCTATCGTCAGATGAATGGGAAGAATTGGATTTTGAAGATATTGAGAAGAGCTTGGCGGTGAAATTGACGGACGATGATATACATGCAGTATTGAAGTGTATTAGTGCACAAGATGTGCTCAAAAAGTTGAAACTAACTGGATGTATCAACATTACTGGCCGTGGATTAAAAGTATTGGGGGGTTCTACCGTTATTGAGCATATAGATTTGAGCCTAGCAAAACAGTTTGAATCGCCTCAATTGGACCCTGAATCCAAGATATCTGAAGAAGTAGTAATACCTATTCTTGAGAGTATCATTTCAGATAGTAACTCATTGGAGAAGATTGTGTTTCCTAAGAAGTGGCATACGGCAAAAACCACTGAGTTTGCTGAGTTGTTGAGGAAATACAACCAACTCTTGGAACGTCGGGAGCGAAATCAGCCTTTTCTATTTGGATACACTAGATCTGAATGGGATCGAATGGTCTTAGATCAGAATAATGGAAGGATAGTTCATCTCTATAACAACAACAGTACTAAACCAACCACAAAGATAATGAAATACAATCATGACAAGACTGCCCTTGTGTACGAAGACTACAAACCAAAGATCAAGAATGTAAAACTTGATTAGTGAACTCGGTGCTGTACTTCGTCAAAGGATGCTCGAGTTTATACAGGTCCAAGCATTGCGACAAACTGTGCTGCTTCCAGAGCTAGATAACCAGCTAATATTTGACATACAATACGTCGTATCTGTACATTCTTTATAAACAATATTTCTATACATACTTTATCCTTCCCATGGCAAAACATAGAAGTACATGACAGCATAATGAAATGCAGCACCAACTATGACCGCTACATGCCATATTTCATGGAATCCAAACTTGCCCGGTATTGGATTTGGTTCTTCAGTAGTATAGATGTATCCACCAATTGTAAATGCTACTCCACCTAATATAAACACAAACAAACCACTCATCCCTATCTCTGGTTGTAACCAAACACATAAGAATCCACCTAGCCAACCTATTGTTATATACATTGTCATTGACATCCAACGAGGTATTCTATCAGGCCCGAATCTTGCTGTTAAGAACATACCAATGATAGCTAGGAACCATGCCACACTAAAGAATGACCATCCAATTACACTATCATGTAGGAATACTAAACAAAATGGTGAAAAGGTACCTGCGATTAGTGGATAGATTGCTAAATAGTCCATCATTCGTAATCTAGCTTCCACCTATTGATATTGTGTATTGTATATTTTGTGTGTTTTGTTCGTTTGTTGCATGAGTTTGTTTTGTGTTGTTGCATTCAATCAATTGTGAGATACTCTTTTCAAATACATACCAGTTAAACAAACATACTACTCACCTCAACAGTACT
>Ga0214479_100947_pt1 | contig 13833 bp, 9 predicted proteins | sample M1_20Mar14CPVII9_5_FD_165054 | JGI IMG/M metagenome (GOLD analysis project Ga0214479, IMG submission 165054) | Marine eukaryotic communities from Monterey Bay, California, United States - M1_20Mar14CPVII9sort6BwellE14 | ecosystem: Environmental > Aquatic > Marine > Unclassified | place: USA...
GAGAGGTGATTTCTACTAGTAATAGTAGTAGTGATGATGAAAGTAGTAGAAGAAGAGTTAGGAAGAAGGAAAAGACGAGGGAAGTTATTGGTACCTTTTCTGGTAGAACGATTGTTGATACAGGTGATGATAGGGCTATGACTAGTAGATATGATAATACAGAAGATGATGAGAAAGAAGAAGACTATGACGATTCAGACTTTGAGCGCTTTTGAAGCGGAAACATGGATCAATCATGGATGCGAAAATTTCGTCGTGATATAACATCAACCTGCTTTGGTTATATTTACCACTAAGGAAATATGAACATATCTGATGATGATTTATTCAAAGATCCTCCACCAAAAGAGGACTGTGAAATCTGTATGCTACCGATTCCATACGCACAATCATTATGTAGAGTGGGGAAAACTTATATGCCTTGTTGCGGGAAGGTGCTTTGTAGCGGATGCATTATTGCATCATTTACAGAAATGGAGAAGGGAAATATGAAACAGTGGTGTGCCTTCTGTAGACTGCCTTTTCCGCGCACAAGTGGTGAGTTTACCAAGAGGTATAATAATCGGATGAAGGTCAAGGATGCCGAGGCGTTTCGAATGCTAGGCAAGTGCTATCTTGACGGAGGAGGTTTTGTAAAGAAAAGCATCAACAAGGCCATTGAATTATGGAATCGAGCTGTTGAACTTGGTTCTATTGGTGTACATTATTACCTTGCTACTGCATATTTGGAAGGTAGATATGTTGGGAGAAATCCAACAATAGCTCTTCATCACTTCAAGATGGCAGCTATCGGAGGTCATGAGAAGGCAAGGTATTATCTTGGTTTGTTCGAATACGATAATGGTAATCATCATCGAGCAATGAAACACTTTATGATTGCAGCGAGAAGTGGATATGATGATGCTTTGAAGGAGGTTGGAATGGGATACAAAGCGGGGCATGTGACTAAAGATGACTATGCAAGTACATTACGTGCTTACAAAGAGTCACAGGATGAGATGAGTAGTGAACAGAGAACCAAAGCAGAGATGGAATTTCCTTTTAAAGACTAGAGTCATTTGTTGTCGTACCCTATTTCTTTATACGCGCAGTTGACTTAAATCTGTTTGTGTTCAACAAAAGGTAGCCTGTTTATATCTTTACTCAACATCAACTACCTGGTTACTTCTCTTTAAATCTAACTATCAATACAAATAATATCCTATTTCACATTTGCCTTGTTAACATATATGTGGTCGGCATCTTTTTCCGTAATCAACCCTTCAACTTCTAAACCAATTTTCCACCAGAATAGACTGACTCAATGTTGCCTCGCTCTCTTTTCTTCCTTTCATACACACCAATTACAAATAGTGCCACTGTGACCAAACTTACACCAATCATGACATATAATAGAATGGCCAACCCACTTCCTGCAAAGCCACCACTCGTATCACTCATGAATCCCCACTTTCCTTTACCATTCTTACTCCTTGAACTCTTGCCTGAATGGTCATTCCATGTACCCGAATTGTCAGTATCATAGTGATAATAGTACTCTCCATCCATTGTCTTTACTACTGTGCATACCGAATCCAAGTCTTGAGCATACTCATAAGTCATATCATATTCATACCAATCATACGCGCTGAATTCATCATCATCAGCAAGGTACGGGTTGTAGTACTGATTCTGATCATCGTCACCTCCGGTGCTGTATGTTGAGCAGCTACTGAAGGATACTGCGCCTTCATCTTCGAATATACCCGAACAATAATCATTCACTTGATCTTCGTTATTGCCATTCTGATTCTGTGCATTTCCTCCGTAGTAGTCGTCATCTCCTGGGTTGTAGTTTGGATTTGTGGAATAATCTTCTTGAGCACATGTCATGGGTTCACTGAATGTCTGCTTGATGAATGTTTCAAACTTGCTAAACACATTAGCATCATTATATACATAATAACTTGGGGATGAGAAGAAGAGAGGGGAAATTAGAGAGGGAAAGGAAGTGAGTAAAAAGTAGAAGCGAATCGCCGACAACTTGACAATCCATGCTAGTTCTTACTCACCTTGGTATATCCTCAAATTTCTTGAGTGTAGTATAAACAGTACATTCATTATCTAGAAATACTGCCAACTCAACACCATCACCTGAATACGGACTGCACATGAACCCAACATACAAATCGTTTCCATTGAAATTGATCCCTGTATTAAGACATTGAGATACATCTTCAATCATTTCAAGTACGGCTTTATCTTGTTCCTCTTGATCATTTGCATTAGCATTGTTGCCATTGTAATCATCTGTGTATGTTGTTGTATAATCGTCGTTGGAAAGACATCCATATGCTGAACATCCATCACAGGTAATGTAACTTGCTGCTCTTCGCTGCTGCTGATCAATTGGGAATAAACGACGAGCGGCATCATCTCCGTTGTAATAGTTGGCCATATCATCTCCTGCCGCATATGCGTCATCTCCACCATTCCCTCCATCATCATTCACTGCATAGTTGGCTGAATAGGCATCATCACCTCCATTGTTTCCACCATCATCATTCCCTGATGATACACATAGGTTGTAGTAATATTGATCACATGCATTGCAATAGTTGGACATCACAGTGCTACAATATAAAGGTGAGACAGGAGGAGAACAATTCGTTAGCAAGAAGTGAACATGAAGAGCACATCATATGCACAAGAATATCTCTCTCTCAACCAAATATGCAAATCTAACCCCAACCAATCACACAACAGGTAACTCTTTTGAAACATCTCTACCAATTCCACTTTACACTTCAAGACACCCTAAACCCAACAAAAAACCAACGTACCTAAAGTAACTAGCAACATTCTGCACAAATACACTTAAATCAACCATATATAAATCATCTTCTGATTCATAATAGGTACAGTCGTTTCCATTATAATCACCCTGCAAGATGTAGTCGTAGGAATCACAATATATATGGAAATAAGGGAATAGAGAAGTATGAGTATGGTATGTTTGACGGTTGTAAACAAACAACAAACAGAAACAAAAATAAAAGAAACAAAAAACACACAAGTTGTGAACAACACACACAACAAACCCCACACAACATACAAAACACACAAACTTACATTATCACAAACATGAAACAATGCAAAGCTCTTAGTACTCATAATCTGTCCATTCTTTGTATAATCAATAACATTTTCATCAAATAAATCTTTATCTAATAATTGGAGATCGATACATTGACTAAATTTTAATGTGTGTGATGATGTTATTTCTAGATTACCGTCTAGTTTTCGATGCTTTGGTTGGTGTTGTTTATGTTGCGTAGTAGTATCGATGTTGATATTATTGTTGATTGCATTGTTCTTTGGTCGGTAGGGACGTGCACTTTGCAATAATGCTTTAGTCAAAGCACTGTTGTTATCAGTATCGAAATTTTGACTGTTATTAAGATTGTGTGGTCTACCGCCGACGGATACTTTCGCCACCGCCAATAACAAGGCTACTATATTAAGTCGTCTTCTCCCTGTCTTCTTCACCATGGTTTGATGTAACACAAGGTCGTTATGCCGGCCCGCCGCCGTACCGCCAAGTTATCGATAGTCGATATTCACATAAAGAAAAACGGCTCTTATTTCTAAGGTATCCTTTATTTAAGAACCTATGATGTACTCTATCTCTATGACTCAATTAAATATTGGCAATGCAACCATACAAGTACAACCTCAATATAGATATTAGTATACAGTGGAAGTACTCACTATATCAGTTTTTGACGCTCTTGCGATTGGTAACTCAATTGCAAATTTGATACATATCTTGTGCACATTAGTGGTACGATAATTTCAAGTAGTGTTTGTATGTTGTTGTTGTTTTAGGAGTTGTCATATATTGCATTGCAATGAGTGAGATCGAAGATTGAGTGGCGGAGTATTAATTGCAAAAGAGAGTGATATGATGATACGGAAAAGAAATAACGGTAATACAAAATGGCAAACACCTCTACCCACAACATTGTCTTCCCCCACAATAAAGAAACACAAGTATAGTAGAAGTGGATTAGATAATGTTACAATGGTAATGTGTTCATCAATGTTATGCATTCTTCTAGTATTAGTCGGTTCTATCATGTACTGTTCCTCTTCCTCCTCCTCTTCCTGTTCGGGGTAGCAATAATCATAATCACATCCCTCACAATAATTCTGACGTTCCTCGGCATGAACCTTAGCCATATTAGTTAACCATGTAGCCAATGGTACCATATACTTATTACCTTCATATTCCATACCCTGTCCTGAATAGTCAGTTAAGTAGAAGGTAACATAGTTAGCAACTGGTACAATAGTACCAGCCTTGGCATACGAAACTAAATCTTCATCTTCGATAAGCTCCTCATCGTAGGTTGTTACATCGATACATTCATCGAATTGCATGTAGTGTGAACCGGTAATTTGCATCTCCTCGGCTTCACCGTCTAAACGACGTGCAGCACCGCCCTTGACTTTAATGGCATGCTTCATTAATGCCTTGGTGGATGGTGAATTGGCACGTAACTGACGGTTGCCTAGGTTAATGGTTTTCTTGGTTGTGGAGGTGGCCGAGACGGAGGCGATGGCGGTTGCCAATGCTAGGATGGAGAACTTAACCATGATTATAATCTATATTCTATGTGATAAATGAAGAGAGAGGCAAAGAGTAGTATATGCCGTCGGTAGTAGTGGATTTATGAGCAAGCTGTTGCAATTGTTAGTGCACTGCAAGCGTTGAGATGGTACAAAAATCCGATCATTTACACGAAAATGCCGACGAAACACTGAATTCGGCGATTTGGATACATATCTTCATAAGATACCGACGACTATTCTCTTTAGGGACAGAAATTCTTGCATGCCATTCAACTTCCCATGACCCCTCATGCTAATATGTATACTAGCTCTGCATGCAGTAGATGACTCAATATGTACATCATTGATTGCAGATATGATGAGAGTGTAATCTGTAGTTGGTCTGAGCCAGAGCAAGCCATCACGCAATTGGATACCCCGTCCTTTTGCCAACTACACACCCTGCTGTCTCCAGCTTGTGCTCAGACTCATGAACCAAGTAGGTACACTAATAGGTCACTCTGTAACTTGCCTACCTTGCTTATTTGAGAGGAACGACAGCAAATAGCAGCTTTGAGATCAGGCAAAAATCTCAAACATATATCAGGCAATTTCTGTTTGATATTTGGTCAGCAAAAGTATGCCCAGGGAGATCCGCATATTGATAAGGTATCTCGCTAATTCATCCCGGGATGTCCCGATATCCCGATAATCATCCCGTTAAGTAATATTTACCGGTAAATCATCCCGATATATCCCGATATTCATTTTCGGGACTATAATTTTACTAAGATACTGCATTTACGAGATCCCGAAAAATCCCGATATCCCGATAATAATCCCGTTAAATAACGTATCCCGATAAATCATCCCAATATATCCCGATAATTCATTTTCGGGATATAAACTAGCGGATCTCCCAGGTGCTATTGTATGGTCCACCTGGCATTATAGGTATGTAAACAAGGAAATCAACCACTATCTTAGCATATCGATCATTGCAGGCCACTGCATGCACTCTCCTCTTGCCCCTACTCCTCGTTTCTTGCATTTTTATTCACAATATTTACAAACGGCCGAGGAAAATCACTCTACGCTCCTATCTTCTCCTCACAATGACGTTGGCGCATGCTAAGCCGCCGCTCTCACTCCTCATTGCAACCACTGAACAATGGCTACCTTTACTATAGATTTCTTCCTGTTGTTGATACTGTCTTCTGTTGCAAAGCATACATCGTCATTGCAATGCACATCATATGCACAAAATCAAAATACAAGAAGAAGAAGATGGGAACACAAATCATCATCAACTTTAGCATATCAGATACAGAATAGATATCATATCAATTGCAATAGAAGAAGGACTAGTAGATATGCTAATACATTGGTATATGATAGACAGAGAAATAGCATATGTAGACTGGCTGCAAGGATAGAAAGAGATACCGACGATGAAGAATGTGAGCATTTCGACGGTATAGATCCATCAACTTTACAACGTCGTACAACCCTACCAGACAATATAGAAGATCCATCAACTTATATACAAAGAATACAATCTCCTCAATCTAAATCATCCTATACACAAGATATATCACGACGTACAGCCCTATTACAGCTCCTATCCACATCAATACTACTATCATCATCATCATCACAACCAGCACTAGCATCATCTGAAATAGACACAACAGGTGAACTATACTCACCAAAAAATATAATGATCAAACAAGGTGGAAGTGCCGCAGCACGGGGTATACGATTAAAATCCAAACAAGAAAGTCAGGAAGTGAAAGATAGCAGAAAGAAGAGTTTATTGAATAGTAGTACAGGATTAATACAGAATGTATACGAGACAAGATTTATAACATATCTAAGTCGATTCTTACTAAGTTATGATCCAGCGGCTAGTGCTTGGTGGGATAAGAATAGCAAGTCTAAAGTTGTTGATAATGAAGAGGTAGTGATTGATGCTAATGAAATATTTGCACAATTTGCTGAAAGTGTCGAGGTTGGATTAGCCGATTACTTTTTAGGTCCATATGGTAGTTATGCAAGTGTAGCCGCCGCCAAGGCTGGTGTGAATGCAGTAATGCCTGCACAATCCGTTAGAGAAACTGATAAAAGTCCATCATTATTCAATATCCTAACCACTGGTAATAGAGGAAAGGGAAGGAAGAATGCACAAACTAAAAAGTCATCAATGTTAGCCAAACGTAAATCAAAGAATGCGCAGAAAGAAGCAAACAAGTTGGCAAAACAGGGGATATTAAACCTATTCTCCTTACTATCAGCACGATATACAAGTATACAAGAGAAACAACAACTAGCTATATTATTTTCACTTATATCCAATCCTGAATTACAACCAGTGAATGAAATTAGAAGTTTGTTAGGTGAGATTGATAATGGTAGTATAAAGCAAGTCGAATTGAGTGATGTAATATCAGAGAGTTATAATGACAATACTGATTTTAGATTATCAAGTAGACAAGGCGGGGGGTATAGCAAGACTGATATAAAACAAGATGATATAGTTGCAGTGGAATCGCCACCACCACTTGGAGATGAATATAAACCAGCCAAGATTATACCAATTACAAAACCAACGACACGTATTCTACGAATCAAAGTAATAGATGGCGGTAGTGGATATACAGTATCACCCGAGGTGATCATTAAACAACCACGAGGATCAGTATCAACAATATCAAAACAATGTGAAACAGCTGCCATTATTGATCGGAATGGTAGCGTTTCTGAAATCATTGTCTTAGATCCTGGGTATGGATACGGTGGAAATCAAATACGCAAGGGTGCAGAGCCAGTAGTACCCACAGTGGAGATACGGGAACGCAAATCACTCCGACGAAAGAGAAACGATAGAATAAAACAAGAAGTTATACCTGCAAAGGCTATTGTGGAACTAGAATACAAGATTGTAGGCGTTAATATAGTTGAAGGAGGGAGTGGATACCTCCTCAACAATCCGCCGAAAGTATTGTTAAACTTGCCAAAAGAAGATCCTGATTGGTTTGCTACACCCAAGACGCTATACCAAACAAAAGATTTAGAAGAGAATCAATTAACATTGGCAAGTGTTACACAAATGAGTACTCGTAATGGTGATGTTGTTGATACAAGAGATCTGAGAAAGGAGAATCAAGATACTCTAGATGCATTGTCAAATGAGGCTATAATGACGATACAAGATGACCCAATTGCTTTACTACCATCAAGTACACGACCTCAATTCTCAAAGGAGGGTGAATACTTCTCTATACCATCACTACCGGCACAATCTGAAATGACACTAATGTCCTCAAAGGCATGTCGATCCATCGATCCTTTGTTTGGTGGAATAGGCAAGGCACCAGTGACCAAGAATGCTCTAACATTAAGTGGTGATCAATACCTCCGACTTGCACTCTCTGGTGCGATATGCACAGTGTTAGTTCGTACTGCTTTGAATCCATTGGAATTGGTAAAGACAAAGATACAACTACAGAATGATGAAGAGATTATAAAGTTGGCTACTGAAAAGGCTGCAGCTTCACAATCATCAGAGGGTTCATCATCTACTCCTCCGGTTGTTGGTACCACACAGGTAGTGCAGAGTCTGATTGAGGTGCGTGGACCTCTGTCGCTGTTTCAGAGTGCTGATATCACATTCATAACATCAGTTGTGTTTGGTTTGTTTGGCTTTGGAGCTACTGAACTGTTCAGACGGTCATTTAGTGCAGTCTTCTTTAATGAAGACGCAGGGCCAAATGAGTTTCTATTTCTTGCCGCTGCCGGACTTGCTACATTATTGACATGTGCAGCTGGAGCACCCTTTGAGATATTACGAGTACGAAGTATGAGTACAACCGAGAATCAAGGTGTTGCCAAGGTATTTGATGAGTTTGTTGAACAAAATAGACTGAAGCGTGGAGCAACAATAGAATCAACGCCAACATCTTCTTCTTCGCCGGTGGCAGCACTACTGCCACCGGGATTGCAGACGGAAGATATCAAGCCATTATGGTCGTCATTCAATCCGATTGTTAGTAGAGAGCTTCCCTTTGCTGTTACCAAGTTCTTAGTCTTTGACCTTGCGGCTGGTAGTATTGCCAACTTGATTAATAGTGCCAACTTGTTGGGTGATGATGTTAAGATACAAGTTGGTGTCGGAGGCTATGGTCTCCTGTTATCAGCATTTAGTGGAGCCATAGCAGGCATAGCGGGAGCTTTGGTTTCTCATCCAGCTGATCTGATACTGACACTTACGTCAGCCTCTTCCAGAGAAGAAGGGGAAACAAAAGACTGGAGAGTGATTGTCAAAGAACTACTTGCTGCCGACGGGGGTATTACAAACTTATTTGCTGGTTTCCCTGCACGAGCTGTATTCTTCTTCTTGGTCATTGGGCTGCAATTCTTCCTTTATGATTACATAAAGACTTTACTCGATGTTGGGACAGATGACTTAACACTTGTCCTTGACGTCTTTTATGCTATACGGCAAGGTCTATGAGCAAACGTATCCCTGCTAAGCTATATTAAAGCTACATTTAGAATAGGTAATATACATCTCTCAAAGTTGCATTATCATATAGCTACCTATCGTGTCCATAAAGCTCCTGCGCAATATCAGCAATACATTCATCCAATATCTTCTCAGCTAAGATCTCAGCAATCTCTTGGTATTGAAGATCCGTGACGACTTGTTGCTGTTGTTCTTTGCTGTACTTGTATCGATTTATATGTTTCTCCGAGGGTACTTGTATTCTTTGAGGCTCGGTCCCTGCCTCTTGTATTCTTTGTGGCTCGGTCCTTACCGGTATGTGTTGTTCGTACCTTTCTTCCCGTCTCTCTGTATCCGTACAATCACTGTTTGTGCTTGACTGATGATTTTGGTGATCCCTCGATGCAATATCACGTCGAAGTAACTCCTCTTCCAACTCAATAGTATACAAAAGGTCCGCACAGTTCTCGAGTATAGTTTGAACTTTGTCCTTGTCCAGTGGTAATGAGAAGAGAGGATTCGTTATTGGTTCATTACTTGTTTGGTGAGGTGTACGTAGTGAATTTTCATTTACTATAGATGGAGTATGCTGTAAAGGATCATTAGCAGCAGCGTCAGCCTCCAGTGATGCGTTGACTTTATCCAAATCAAAGGGAGATGTTGATACTTCTTTTGTACCGATAAGTTCATTGTCTGGCTGCACGTTGGAGATTGGAGATGTTAAGATCTCCGAACGACCCGCTTCTCCATCGGCACGTTCAGTATATTGAGTAGATTTGCAACCGTGAGCTGCTTGATGCTTGGCTTGTGTATCATCATTGGCATTGTTTTTCTTTCCCTCCACACTTCTCCGTCTCTGAGCACTATCCAATCTCTTTTGGTTTGCTTGGGTAGCATGCGCTAAAACTGTTTCATCTTCGTAGATGAATCGATCGTCCCATGGCTTTTCATGTGATGGTCTAGAACTAGAGGATGATGGTCGTCTATTAGTTGACGATTGCAGGCGTCGGCCAGTATTGGATGAAGACGGTCTCCTATTTCTGTTTGACTTCAACTTCCCACTACGTGACCAAGTCTTTTCATCTTGCCGCCGCCTCTGCTTAACACGTAGTGCCGCTCTACGTCTGCCGCTATCATCATTGAAATTATTCATACTAGCCGATTATTGAAATGACAATATCGCTCGCCATCAATTGATTAATAATATCACTCGTCATCTAATAATATTATGAAAATGAAATGAAAATCAGTACATACCTAAAAGTCAAGTACCCCCGACTCTCACTTTTACTTTTTCACAACACACTCTGCTTTCAGCCCACACTTGTAAGTATGAGCTGCACAACACAAGGAGTGACTTCCTTGAAGAATATACGGCTCAAACAATTGCTATCTCAAGAAGATGTGCAAGATAGCAATATCAACAATGCTGCCGAGAAAACGTTGAATGATACAGTAGATAATTTCATTCAATCTAATCCGCACCTAAAGGACAGACTTTGTTTCCTGCAACCCACAAATGAAGTTGGCATTAAGAAGTTCGTTTGTACTTACATCACGCCTACACTCCTCCCGTACTCTGAATTCTTTGATCTGAACTCGGCAGCAGACTTCATTGCTCGATATGTGACCTACGAACCACTCTCTTACGATAAATCGTTGGGTCAAGTAGTAGTCTCACCCTCACAAACATTGGATTCGGCAGCAGGTGATTGCTTAGACATGTCCTTCCTCCTCGCATCGTTGCTCTTGGGAGCTGGATATGATGCTTTTGTTGTGTTTGGTAAGGCACCAAAGTGGATCCGTCTCAAGAAACAGAGTCATCAACAACTCATTTTGACACAGGGAAATGATAGTGTAGGCATTTGTATCAAGGACGAGTGCTTTAGTGATAAACAGTCTGCGGAAGATAATTCTACACATAATTGGGTACTCGTAAAGGCAAGCGTTACGAAGGATTTGGACGCTGACATCTTCATCGAGGCCTCCACTGGCGTGGTATATCCTGTTGACAAGTCTCCGTATTCACAAATCGTATCCGTTTGTAATGACAAGAACTGTTTGATCAATGTTAGCGAAGGCAATGTTGATATATTCGACTTTGATGATACCAAACAGTGGGTATCAGTCCTTCCAGAAACATAAACCTTGCCTACTAACTCATGGACAAAGGCAATTAGTCTTTCCAAAGATAAGTTCCTCCTTCGTTATCCACCAAGTGGCAAGAGGGTCATCTTGTTAGAAAAAGCCAAGATAGAACTGTTCGGTGATAACGTCGACCCTCAAGGTGTTGCCAATAGAGTAACCCAATATGAAGACACTGCCAGAACTGTAGCTTTAGAAACAATTGAGATCTTCTCTCCTACTCACAGGACAGATCATATGATCAAGCGAACACGACGCCCTAACATGCATCATGAGTATTTTTCTGTGCAACAGGAACATTTCATCACTGAAAGGATGGAAGTAGCAGGTAAGATGAGCTCTCTCAAGTTCCTCCCAAAGGCTAGGGTTGATGGACTCGTCGAGAGGATCGAGCAGGTTGAGGAGAATGGTACATCCTCCATTATTACAGAGCACTTTCATAACCGTTCTGATAATCTTGTTCGTCGAGAGATAAATGTTTCAATACTTCAGGATGATGCCAAACCAAAAGAGTCTGAACGTTTCCCAAGTAGTGGCGGTGGCGTCAGAGTCATTCAAAAAGTTAATGAGAACTTTACTAAGAGTACTGATGGTGCTAAGTCTGTGTCCTGTCGATCGTTCTTGGTCAATGAAGGTAGTGTTCGAGAGATTTACCATGCTGAGCACGAAGTCTTACAGACTACCACAGACTTCAGTCTGAAAGATGTTGGTAAAGGTGACTCTTATGAGAAGGAGCTTTCCCAAATGATGTCTGCCTCCTTATCATCAGTGAAGAAGATTCAATCTGAGATGCTCACTATCCGAAAGTCTCGTTATGATCATGAAATGAAGATTGTTGAAAGTATCGAGTCCAACGAGTAGAGTTGAGTGTGTTGTAATTCGATATAGTATTCCAAGACTACTATTGAATTGCTCCAGCTCTGCGTAGTAACTGTTCTAGCTCACCACTTCTATATAAAGCTGTAGTTTCATCACCACCGCCAATACTTTTGCCACCAACGTAGACATTTGGTACCGTTCGTCGTCCTGTCATCTCTCCCAGTGTAAATTGTATCTCAGGCATGTTTGACAGTTCCGTCAAATCTATCACTAATGGTTCTATATATCCTGCTCTCAATGAGAATGAATGTATAGCTTCCAATGCTCGTCGACAATACGGACAATAGCTCTTTGAGAATACCACAACCGGATGTTTTGATACCACTGATTCGATACAATCAGCCTTTGATAGATTACAGTCTACTCCATCAATCTTTTGTTCCACTTCTTTTTTCTGTTGTTGTCTTGTAACTTGTTTAACAGTCTTTGAATTGTGTTTAGATGTACTAGTCTCCATACCACTGGAATGCAAGTATCGTTGAGCATCAATAGCTGCCTTGGCACCATCCGAAGACGCGGTTAATGCTTGACAGTAGATATCATCGACTACTTCACCTGCCGCAAACACTCCTTGTATCGAAGTAGCAGTTGAATATTGTGGATTGTGTTCTTTACTAAGGCGAATCAACTTTGATACAGGATCAATATCAACTCCTGAATCTTTCAACCAATCTGTTTTTGGTGTCGATCCAATCATGAGAAATGCTCCATCACATGGTATGGTAAGTGACGATGTTGACTCCATATCAACATCTCCATTACTAGTAGCACCAACAATACGAACTCCATCTAATGTTAGTTGAGATGGGCGATGATCTTCTTCTCTTCCTTTTATATTGGTTTCTCTTGTTATCCATTCAACTACAACGAATGGATTCCAGATATCAACATTATTCAACTGTTGTACTTGTTCTAAATTGATTGAACTTGCTTTATAATCTTGACGTCGATGTATCCAATGTATTTGATAGACACCTAGGTTGTGCAATAGTAAGACCGCTTCGACCGCAGCCTCGCCTCCGCCTATAACTACCACACTCTTCTTGCTACTACCATTCTGTGGTATGTACACATCACCATCGCATAATGCACAATTATGTAATGAATGACCCCATAATGTACTTTCATGTGGTAGATTTAGTTTGTTGGGAGTTGATCCAGATGCTATTATGATTGTTTTAGTAATCACTTTTATATTTGTGTTCAATAGCACTTGTAACATGTCATTTACTTTTGTTTGTGCTATACCACTTGCCATTATTGTAGGATTTGCAAATTGTGCACCAGATGTATGTGCTTGATTCATTGTTATATCAATCCATGATTGTCCACCATTGGTTTGATCAAAGAAGGATGGAAAGTTGTCAATGTGATTAGTACCTGATAAGCTACCTTCAGATGGAGAGCCTAATACTAGTACTGATAAACCCATTCTACTGGCGAATAAAGCTGATGTTAAACCGGCTGGACCACAACCAACTACTACTACATCCCATACATCTTGCTGTTGTTGTAAATTGACATACTGTATAGAAGTAGTATGATCTATAACTCTTCTTTGAGTAATGATATTTGACACATGTACTTCACTTTCAATGATGGATGTAGGGATGATTGTTGAAGAGGACCAGTACATGATAGAACCGACTAATACTAGAAGAATGCATAACATTGATGAACACATTACCATTGTAACATTGTCTTCCCCCACT
>Ga0214479_100950_pt1 | contig 13802 bp, 8 predicted proteins | sample M1_20Mar14CPVII9_5_FD_165054 | JGI IMG/M metagenome (GOLD analysis project Ga0214479, IMG submission 165054) | Marine eukaryotic communities from Monterey Bay, California, United States - M1_20Mar14CPVII9sort6BwellE14 | ecosystem: Environmental > Aquatic > Marine > Unclassified | place: USA...
TGATTTCTATCCTTTTCTTATCTCTAACTTTTACCGACTATGAGAAGAATTACATGATATTCAACAGATAGGATTAGGATAAATATTGCCCTCTGTACTGGCGCCGATCGAGGGGCGCAACTAACTATTCATACTTTGGGCAGTACAAACAAATCAAAAACAAAACAAAACAGATACAACTACCAACCTCTATGTATTTAACTACTATTAACTCTTCGCCAGTAGAAGTACATAGATATACATTGACTATTTCATTTAACTATCTATCAACTAACAAACTTCCTCTCTCTCACTCTATCTTACCTCTTTCCCCTAAAAAAACTCACCTCGCTTGATAGTGGTTGCTAGTTCACTTTCATCTTCGTCTTCTTCATCTTCATCATATATACTTCTAAGATTCCTTTTTGGTGTCGAGCTCTCTATACTATTAGCCAGATCCAATGCAACTTCTTCAGGAGTTCTCAATGACTTGAGTAATCTAGCTGATAGAAAGTAGATTGTCCCTGCGCCCTTTTCTACCTGCACACCATCTGATGGTTTTGATCCACCACTAGCAAACGCAAAGATCTTTGGCACGCGCTTCTCACCATACTGTTCACATATATCTGAATATGCTTCACATGATACACCATAGAATTCTACATTTGGCTTCTCTGCTTGAACTTTCTTTGCGACCTCTATATAGTTTGACTTAAATGCTTGACATGCACCACTGGAAGATGCACGTTTCATAGTTTACGAAGATGAAGAGAGATGATAGTAACTCCTGTTAGTACATTCGTATTGCAAAGATGCTCAAATGAATGGAAAATGAAGTTCAAATGAAGTGTCAAAACACAGAGACTGAAGTACAAACGCGGACTTTCCATTTGGGATCGTAGAACTCCACAACCTTTGGTTTTGTGGAAGTTAGAAAGTTATTGTTGGATATACCATGATCTAGAACGGGTGGCGAATCAATTGTATTATAGAGATAACTTTCACCATCTGTTGTTGATGCTTTGATTTTAGCAGCTTGTATATTTGATACCCATGATATCAAACTGATAAAAAATATAAATGCTATTGAGTACCCCATTATTTCTATTGTTCTTATCTTATATACCTCATGCAATTGTTGTATATATTTTTGATACTTGATCTTTTCCTCGGAGATATTGATGTGAATGTTTTTAACTTCAGTCTAATTTCAATTGCAAGAATATATCATAAAATGGTGTGATATATGATACGATGATAATGAGTGAGACTAAACTTCGGTAATGGAGATGTAGGCTGATGTAGGTATGGTAGATTGTTAGGATATGGTATGATGGATATGACATGAGTTAGTTCATAATTTCTATTTAAAAATATTGCATAAGAAATAAGAAGCTTGCCCCAAAAACTCTAGTTTCTATAAATCTATTGCAGAATAATATATGATCTGCGCACCTTACTTATATTGTGGTTGCTTTCCTAACATATCACAGTACATTATTGGACAATACGATAGATATGCTATTTACAAACCTTATGAAACTTAAAGAGTGCATGAAACTTGTCATGAACTTCCCAATTGAAAATGATTTACAATCATGATTTTAATGGCGAAAGTTAAATAGCAACTGATTCGACACAGTTAACATATTCCACCAGTATTATAGTCATTTGATCAGTTTTCAACGCTCTTTCGATTGGTGTATATGAAAGTGACATTGGTCCTCTAAGGCAGAAATTATTAAATCATGAATGATGACACAGAGAATGATAATATAGAAGCACAGTTATTGGCTGCACACGGAGCTGTAACTGCAGATGCTTCACATTATGAAGAATCAGTAATAAGAGATGCCAAGTTACGTTCTGCACCACAAATTACTCTACCGCATACAACAATTGCAAACAATATAGTTGCTAATAACCATTCATCTTCTAAACTTGTACCATGTGGTGAAGAACGTCCAACATTACCTGATTTGTCATCATTGGGACCATCATCGTCGTCCTCGGCCACAACAAGAAGGAAAGGTGCAGCTGCAGCAGATGTACCGCATGTTCTCAAAGTTCTCTCTCGTACAAGAAATGCATTACAAGCAAAACTCTCTAAAGGAAACAATAATGAGGATGAACAAACATATAAGAGAGAAATAGATTTACTCCGTATGAAAGAACAGATATTATTGGGATATTTAACAAATGTTGCAGAATTAAAGGAAGATGATGCAATTATACCACAGAGTACAATTGGTAGTAGTAGAAAACGCAGACGTGGCAGTGCAAATAATATGAATACAGCGGATGATTACTATGGTACTGACAAGCAAGACAATTCTGTAGATTTGTTAGGTGATGCACTAAGCTTTGGTGAAGGCAGAACCAAACTGAAGATTAGTAAGAAAGTATCCAAGAAACAGGGCAAGAATGATACACAAATGTCATCTACAAATCGTCTTGATCGGATTAAGAATGGAGAACAGTTACACTCCACATCATCACAAAAACTAAAGCGAAGGACAATGCAAAGTATGAAAAGTCAAATGAGAGTTGAGAACGGATTCACACCATTGAAAAGTATGGACGAGGAAAGGTTTGATGCAGCCAAGTCGAAAAAGAGACGTGAGGAGAGGAAGAAGAGAAGATTGAAAAGACAACGGGCGGCACTTGGTATTGAAAGTGAAAGTGAACAAGAAGCTGAGTTTGAAGACGATGATGATGTTACAGCAAAGAAGAAGCCTAAAGCAAAGGCCGCAACAAGTATACTGAAGAAGAAGACGCGAGATGAAGAAAATGGTGAAGAAAAGAAATCTGATGACAACGATGGAATGAAGGAAAGTGGAGTTAGCTGGGCAGCAAGTACAAATGACAAGCCAAACTCTGTAACAAACGCGTCTCCAAAGGGCAAGAAAGAAGAACGAACATATACAAAGGTTTTTTGTCCCATTTGCTCGGTTATACTAACAGTTGATCATAATGAAGAAGACTCTCCGGATGAATACCTTGCCAAACATATAACTGAATGCCAAAAGACAAGTAACTCACGAACAGGTGGTAGATCACTTCGGAAGCGGAGAAAGCCTGCAGTAGTTGACTTGGATAATGCTGGTATGGACGGTACAGATGAGGATGTAACTGAAGCATTTGTCCCAATCAAGTCAGAGCAAAGTGATAACTTTGATGATGAGTTGCATGGAGAATATGAGGAAGAGAAAGCTGCACCTCCCAGTAAAAGGAAAGCTCCTCCTACATCTATTGATGACGTTGATGAATATGATTACGAAGACCGTGTTGATGACTGGATCGAACACGGCTTGGATAAAATGAATAAGATGGCAGAACAAGACTCTAATGAGAATCCACCAGGATCTGTGATTTATGAAGGAGGACTTGAAGTTCCAGCTTGGATTAATAACAGATTATTTCCATACCAAAGAACAGGAGTTAGATGGATGTGGGAACTGCACACTCAAGGAGCAGGTGGAGTGGTAGGAGACGAAATGGGGCTGGGTAAGACGGTACAAGTGGCCTCCTTTCTGGGTTCCATGGCAAGCAACCGTCTACTCGATTCTGTTTTAATAATCGCCCCAGCTACTATGTTATCACACTGGCTTAGAGAGCTTGCTGTTTGGGCACCGGGCTTGCGTCGTATCTTAGTACATCGATCTGGTGAAAGTGATGGAATATCTCGAGTTGTTAGCAAGGCCATGCTTCGCTCGTTGAGGAGATGGTTAAAGAATGCTAGAGCAGATCGTGTCAATGAGCCAATTGATGATGATGATTACAACAATAGTAAAGAGCACTCGTTTTGTGGTACTGGGTATGTAATTGTGACGACATATGAGAGTATTCGACGTTCTCCAGACGAATACATCAATCATAACTGGAGTTATGTGGTAATGGATGAAGGCCAGAAGATAAGAAACCCCGATGCCGACGTTACCTTGGCTTGCAAGCGACTTCGCACTCCTCATCGTCTATTACTAAGTGGTACTCCTATACAAAACGATCTACGGGAGCTTTGGAGTTTGTTTGACTTTATATATCCAGGCAGGCTTGGTACATTGCCAGCCTTTGATGCCGAGTTTGCAGAACCGATTAAGAGAGGGGGGTATTCGAATGCTAGTCCAATGCAGGTACAGCTTGCATATCGAATGGCATTAGTGTTACGAGATCTCATAAATCCATACTTGCTAAGAAGACAAAAGAAGGATGTGAAGGAAGTCAATAGAATGCCAAGTAAAACAGAGCAAGTATTATTTTGTCGGTTATCTTCTGTACAAAGAAGACTGTATGAAGATTATTTGAGAAGTGATGAGGTAATGGGTGTGATGCGGGGTGCAGTTCAACTATTGAAAGCAGTCACTATCATGAGAAAGATATGTAACCACCCCAATCTTGTTACTGGTTCCAATGGAACATTGGATGATAGAGGTAGTGATTCGTCTTCTTCTGATGATGACGATGATATGTATGACCAAGACAAGCTGGCAGAGAGATCAGGGAAACTTCAAGTATTATCAAAGATTCTACCACTCTGGAAGAAGCAAGGGCACAAGGTAATTATCTTTACACAGTGGAAGAAGATGCTGAGCATAATTGAACAGTTTGCAAATCTACAAGGATGGAAATACTGCAGGATGGATGGAAATACAGCTATAGCGTCGAGACAGAAGTTGGTTGACAAATTCAATAATGATGAAAGCTACTTTTGTATGCTAATGACTACAAGGACCGGTGGAGTAGGATTGAATATAACAGGAGCTAATCGAGTCCTTCTATATGATCCAGATTGGAACCCACAAACTGATGCTCAGGCAAGAGAACGGGCGTATCGCTTTGGTCAGACACGAGATGTTACCGTTTACCGCTTAATTACTGCCGGTACCGTAGAAGAAAAGATATATCAACGCCAGATATTCAAGACTGCCTTGACTAATCAAGTGCTACAAGATCCAAAACAACGACGACTTTTTAGTCAGAAAGATTTGAAAGATTTGTTCACTCTAAAAGCTGATACCAAAGATAATGATAATATCACTGAAACTGGTCAGATTACCAAAGGTGGAGGTGTTGTTGATATGAATACCAATGAAGCCAATGAATCAGAAGATCAAGACAAGAAGCCATCCGCTGTTGAGGACAATAGTGAAACCCTAGAGGCTGTCATAAAAGGTAAAGGGTTATGTGGAGTCTTTGATCATGATTTTGTCGAGTCTGTTGGGAAGAAGAAGAAGCCCTTATCGGTATTGGAGATGGAAGAAAATGCCACAAAGGTTGCTAACAAAGCTGCTGCTGCCTTGCGAAAGAGTTCAGAGAACAATCAAAATGATAGATTTGAACCAACTTGGAGGACTGGCTCAAATGAAACAAGACGGCCATCGGCGGCACCATCAAATGGAAACGGTGCACATAAAATGTCTTCTTCCAGTTCATTGCTAGCAAATTTACAAAATAAGAGAATGCAAATTGCAGAAGCAAGTCGTCCAATACAAAATACTACCGTGGAGCAGGATGAGAAATATAGTGCTCTGCTATTACGCATAAAGAAGTATATTCACCGGAAGACTTATAATGGACAGGGTCCAAAGACGAGAGAAATCCTGGGTGAGTTCTCTGATGTGCCCGATTCAGAAGCAGCAGTATTTAGAAAGTTATTAAAATCTGTAGCAAGAGTAAAGGACGGAAGATGGGCTTTAATTGAGTAGTTCTCATTCAGTAAAATGGATCAAACTATCATTATCCCTGATACTAACTCTTTACAACTTGACATATAACAACTGCTTGGGTGGTTTACAATAAACATGATACACGAATATTAATCTCAACTCGACATTTCACTTCACCTCCCTTCTCTAAACAAACTGTACACATATAACGAGTATTTCTGATCAATCTCCAATTCTTATACCCTTGTCGAAGCCTCTGTTTGTTCTTCATATCCCGTAGTAGCTGAACCGTCCTCTTCTCCTTCCACACAAGGATCTCCGGCATACTTTCTAAACAATTCTCGAATATATCTGGCCTCTTTGATGATAATGTGAATGCCACAAACAACAACACACTTGTAATAACAGCCATAACTTGTCCAAAAATACCACAAGAGATTAGGAATAGGATTTGAATAACATCTGCTACCATTCTCATACGCCAAGTGAATACTATCTCTTTTCTAGTCATTTCAAAGTAAACCATTAACGTTTCAGGCTGCTGCAGTGTAATTAGAAGCATACATAATGACAACACAATGATAATGATTGATGCTAAGATGTCGAGGTACACTGCGCCAAAGCTTAAACAGGCTGCCAATAAGTTGCACTTTTTATATGTTTGTTGTGTGTTTTAATAGTAGTATAAGATATTATTATTGTAGTGTTAGAATGGTATGAGAATGGTGAGATTGCATGTACAAGAAAGATAATATGAGAAGACATATCATATTATTTTGGGCACACAATCATATATTATAGTATACTCGGATTCAAACAACAATAGTACCTATACTGTAACTGCAATCTGCAATGACCAAACCGAGCTCTGAAAAAATAAACACATAATATATTCAAAAACAAATACTCACCACATAGCAGCCAGCAAATATAGACCGGAGAGTCGTTGTTCGCAGTTCGTCGTATTGAATCATAGCATTTATTTTTGATATAGCGGCATAAATAGAGTACAAATTGCAATAGGAGCGAAAATGAGGCGCCATTTTACGGAGGATACCAATGCAGGGAGAAAATCAACACAATCAAGACTTTGAGCAGATCTGTAGAGTGTTATCCAGTTGGTGGTGTTATCCTATCCAGTCTCCAGTGGAAAGCTATAGGGAGGATAGTTATATTGTATTAATTAAAGAGAGATGCGGGCAGTATTGTTAATAGGAGTAGTTCTACTCACTGAATTGCAAGCCGTCAACACAGAATCCATACCCAATGTAACAAAGTCTGCTGATTCAGTCGTCATCGATGGTACATCGATAACTAACAAAACCGATATAAATACTACCAACATTCCATGTTCAGTATGTCCCAATGGATTATCAGTTAATGAAACTGAAAGTCTCGGTTCGAAAACATGCGCGGATCTACTAATTGATGCTCGAAATGTAACCGAGTCTAGTGAAGAATGTAAATCTATGAAGAGCGCTCAACATACATGCTGTCCCAAAGATGCACCGACATATGCACCAACCGTTCCGGATAAATTGGAAAACTATCGGAACCCGCATAATATGACAATGGACGAATTAGACATGCATTTATATGTATGGGAAGAGGAAGCTGTGGCCGTAAACGAATATTATGATAATAGAGTAATGCATAATATGCGTACGGGTGAATATGATGATGATTGGCGAGATTCAGGTGATGGTGGCGAAGAAGAGGAAGAGAAGAAGGGTGGTTGGTTAAGTCGATTGAAGGAAACTGCCACGCATGAAGATACTGGTAGTAGAACAAAGGTGGAATTTAAGAAAGGGCCGACCAAATACTTGAATTTAACTGATAATGCTGCTCATGTAGTTGAGTTTTATGCACCTTGGTGAGTTCTTTTTGTTTTTTTTTTCTGGTTGTGTGTCATGTGTATTCAAAATGTTAATATTCGCAATATATCATGTGAATTTGTATTCGTCATATAATGTATGATATTTAATGATATGCTTACAATTTTATCAATTTTGTTGATAGGTGCCCTCATTGTCAACATTACAAATGGGAGTATGTTGAGATTGCAGAGGAAGTAAAAAGAAGATCAGTTACTCCAGGTATGTAGGAATTGTGTATTTACTTCAGATTATATCCTGTGAGTGCTATTATATTGTCATGAAGCTCATTTTTTACATCTATACAATCCTTCCTTTAAGTGCAATTTCATGCAGTCTCTTGTGATTTGTACTATGCCATGTGTGCTACATATAAGATTGCAGGCTTCCCTACCATCCTTGGTTGGAAGATGGGTGAGTCTAAAGGTCATCGTGGTCTTGAACTGAATGAAGACGAGGATATTGAGCCAGATACGGTAGCAGAAATGTTAGGTTTAGATTTGGCTCACGAAAACATTGAGCTATTCGATTGGGAGTTTGAAGATAATGAAACTGAAGCGCTGGTAATGGAGAAGTTGGCAGAGAAGGGACGCAAGGCAGCAAGGATTAAAAAGTCTTGGCATGAGCATGAACCACATACACATAATGATCGATATCATAATGCTGCATTGAGTTTGGCATTTGCTATAAAGAGTCAACTATTCCAAACATTGACAGAAGATGGAAAGATTGAACCGAAGCGCAAGGACGCACTCGTAGACTTTTTGAACTTGTTAGAATGGGCAACACCTCAGTCATGGAAATTGCGCACAAGTTTTGTAAAGGAAATGCAGTGGAAGATTAATGATGCAATCCAGGTTCGGGGAGATATAGAAACACTCATCACAAATGATCAGAATAGTCATCGTGCTGAGGCTACTGAAGATTTGTGGGGCTATGTTGATGCTAGTGAAGGAGGGGGTTGGGCCGGAAAGATGTTTGGTAAGAGTCAAGAGGAACTCGCCAAGGAAGACAAGCATTGGTCAAAGACTTGTACACATCTTGAGCCAGCAAAGGGATTTACTTGTGGTCTGTGGTAAGTCATAACTGGAGTTTCTATTTGAATGTGTGCCTACTGCACAAACCGCTAACAATCTCTTCTTTTTTGTACATCTAGGAATCTATTTCACATCTTGACAATTGGATCATCAAAGCAAGAACATGAATTATATGGGTTCCATCGAGGATACTTTGTATCACCTCATCATGTTGCAGAGACTATTCGTAACTTTATTGCATACTTTTTCAGTTGTGATGTATGCCGTACCAACTTTCTGGTAAGTAGCTATGTTTAGTTTGCATTGTGGCTTTGGTTTGTTCCTCTTACCTTCTCAATCTTATCTGTCCCTTCTATTATATGATACAATGTTAGAACATGTATGATAGCTGTGGTCATGACCATTGCAACAGACTGAAATCTGAAATCGCAGTAGGACCAATTGATGGGTCGGATCCTTCTCGTATGGAATTAGCTCTATGGCTTTGGGAGGTACATAATAGTGTCAATGCTCGTTTGATGAAGGAGGCTGCAGCACGACAGAATCGGGAGGTTTCTCATGAGGAAATACTGGCGTCTAAGTTCCCAACATTGAAGCTGTGTCCTGACTGCTGGTTAGATACAAATATGACAAAGTATGACAATGCAACAGTATTTCGCTTCCTTGATGAATGGTATTGGCCAACTCATGAACCATCTAATGCACAGTTCAAGTCGGTCATTGCAGGCACTACTGAGGAAGAGCGAGAATTGGTGGTTGATGAGACTACGGGTTCGAGTGATAAACCAGTTGTGAAATCATCAACAATCCAATCATCTTTTGGTTTTGGCTTTGCCTCAGTCCTCTGTCTTGTTGTTTTTTCATTGCTTGCTGTTGCAGCCGCACAGAAGAAACGACGTGAGAAGAGAAAGAAGTTTGTCGATTCTAGGTTTGTAAAGAAGAAGAAGCAGAGCTCTTCTTGTTTGCCATGCTAAGAACCAGGTCGTCTCTCGATCGGAGACGGTGTTTTATAGCTTCTACTGGCCAATAAATTAATAGACGGCACGGTTCTAAGCTAATTTAGGAAATAGTCTTGCTTGTGCTATCGTAGGTATCGTACAAACCGATTGTCTGCATGTATGGTGCGTGTAAGGTGTGGGGGTATCCTTGTTTCATTTTTATCAATGCCAGTGGCCTGGCGCACAGTTTTCATGGTTCATCACATGCAGCCGCCATTTAATATATGGTATGCATTCTATCTTCTTGTTCTTCAATCCTTTAGAAGGCTTATGCCTCTTTAGAGTATTCTGGTGGTCATGGTCCTGTGTCTTTATTTGTAAACGGTAATAGGCACTCTATCGGATTCAGCATCCCACACGCACTGCTGATTAGGAATGGGGAGCCAATGGCCACAGTAGATGACAGGCATTGAGTCTCCCAGTATGATATGGAAGGAGGGGAGATAGAGGCTCTGATAGATCTATTTGGTCGGAGATTACTCATTTGTAGGAGGATACTCATCTCCATATGAAGACGTGCGCGCGCGTGTTGGTCTTGGTATCGTGCGTACCCGGTATCTTCATTTGAATTATTGCAAAAGGGGTCCAATATCCTACCAAAACAGAGTTTTCTCATTTGGTACATGAAAACTGATGCAGACTGCAGATACTGCAGACTGCATAAAAAATCTCCCCGCCACCATCTCATTCACTACTATGACCGACCAAAACTCGTGTATACTATCAATACGGCTGCCAATTGATTGATACCATCACTGCAATAGAGATATAAAAGTTTACAAATATCGACTTAATTATCATTGCAAATCATTAGGTTTCAGATAAAAACTTAGCCCAATTTCAAGTTATCTTCAAAGTTATCTTGATGACTATAATTTATTATAGATAATATTTGCATCAATATTGTACTATGAAGACTCATCATCATTACTGTCAAAGACCAATAATAACACTGCTACTTCTTCTTGCCATTATAATATACTGCAATGCACGAGAGGCTGATGATCGAAGTAGGTTTATATATGCCGATGATGCTGGAGCTTCGATCATATTAGAATATCAATTACATAATGCACCAAGTTCTGACTATGAAGGAGATGAACAGAAGAAGGCATCAAAGCAACAACCTGGATCTGAATATGATGAGGAAAGACATATTAAACCATACTTCTTATCAGCCGATAATGGCCCACGAGTGGTTCAATATTATTCACCATGGTGTGGACATTGTCAACATTTCAAAACAAAGTATGTAGCTCTTGCACAAGAGATTAGTGCTCGTCTACCAGATGATCAGCCTGAGATCAATTTCCACGCAGTCTCTTGTTCTGTATATCATTGGATATGCATACAAAATAATGTCAAAGGATTTCCAACTATAGTTGCATTCAAGGCCAACTCGGCTACACCAATTATGTTAAAAGAAAAGAAGATGTCTGCTGACAGTATTGCAAAGACTGTTGGTGTACAATTAAAAGCATCTACTGGACAAATGTTTGAGTCGGATGTAGATGCTATCGGTAATATTCATGCTGTGGATATACTCGGGGCTGCAATCAACGGTCTTTCAAGAACAAGAGAAGCAGTGTATAAAGATGCTGCTTTATCGTTCACACATGCATTAAAGACTGAGATCTTCTCGAAAGGCGAAGATGGAGAGGTCGCATATGCACTTGATTCAACTCAACGAGAAGTATTTGCAGATTGGATTGATTTACTATATTGGGCACTTCCGCCGACATGGATATTGCATACTCTGATTAATGATATACGGAACAATATTGACTCTGTATTGGTTAGTGAAGAGAATCTTGTCTTTATGGTAGAGAAGCATCATGATGTGGTCAATGGTGCAAACAACAAATGGAGTCATCAATGTAGTAAATCATCTGCTGGGGGTGGGTATTCCTGTGGACTATGGAGTCTCTTTCATATCATATCGATCGGAGTAGTTGAGCGGCACAAGGCAGTCCTCGGAGGGCAAGATCAAGTATCAACAAAGTTCGTAGCAGAGACGATGAGAAATTACATTGAACAATTCTTTCATTGTGAAGAATGTAAAGAATACTTTGTAAACATGTTTGATAATTGTGGTTTCAAGCATTGTAAACGATTCAAGCAAAGCAAAAAGCTCCCAAGTGCCGAATCATGGAATGAGTTTTCGTTATGGCTATGGGAGGTACATAATGATGTGAATAAGAGAATAGCCGAAGCTGATTTAAAACGGTCAGGTGGCTCTTCCACTCATGATCTTGGCGCTTGGCCGACAACTGGAGAGTGTCCAACGTGCAAAACAGTAAACGACAAATGGGATAGAGATGCCATTCTTGGTCACCTCAAAGAAGAGTATTGGTATGTGATGTGAAAGTTTGAGATTAGTGTATATACTTATGGTATTCTTAAGTTTATTAAATCTTTCATCTCTCTGCTCTCTTCCCATCTCTAGGCCGCGAGGAGTTCAAAACTTTCGCTTTGTTGTGCTTAAGAAGAATGATGGAAGGAATAAAGATGAGAGTTCAGGTTTATTCGGTTTTTTAGCTGGGTTACTAGAGAACTTCTTCTTTCTAGTCTGTGCAGCTCTAATAGTAATGTGGTGTTCAAGAAAGCAATATGTATCATTCACGGGTCGGCATAAGAAGAGGGATTATCGTGACTATCACAATGCGTAGTAGACAGTATATATTATGCTGTTGAGTAATGTTAGAGATATCTCCACTGCTCTTTTTGTATTGATTTGTACACTTGCATCGATTGTTATAATTCAGTGTGATGATGTTGCTCGCCCTCCAACTCCTCTAACTCTGCAACAGCATACATAAATCCAATACCCAAAAGAAAAGAACAGACTTGCAAACACCTCAAAAAGAAGCTGCTTTCTGTTTCTAATACATCTGGTAGTATATTAACGCAGCTGAGATAGATGAAGCCACCTGCAATGAAGGGTAGTAAGACTTCATGATTCAATCCTTCGATGATTTGTCCCGAAAACAAACCAAAAGCTGTTCCCAGTAATGCAGCTATTGCCGTCTAATATTTGATTACATGATCATTGATGTGATAGAATCATAAGACATGTACATCAAATTATTGCAAGCAATAATTTTGAAACACACATTCTACTTACCATGAACTGTAGACAAATTGCTGTATTCCTACTCAATCCAGCTCGAACCAATGTAGCAAAGTCTCCAAGCTCATGTGGTATCTCGTGAAGGAAAACAGATATTGATGCAAGCCCTCCCCGCGACTTTACTAGTATAAACGATAATGATATGAAAGATAAATCTGTTGTTGCTTGTGGTATTTGTGTTAGTGAATATGTAGCACCGATAGCCAACCCGTCTGTGAAGTTGTGCAAGGCATCTCCAAGTAAATTTAGCAATACAGATGAGCTGAGAATGATTCTCCGTTGATTATTATCTGTTCTCATAGATTTAGATTTGACACTCTTCGTAGAGTGGCCATGATTATGATGAACCCCTACTCCACTCTTATCCTCTATTGATCGTACAAATAGATCGAGAATTAAGAAAGCAGTAAACCCAAAAATAACATTCAAACCAATACTACTTTGATTGTGGTGATGATGATGTACATCTTGTGTATCATCTGATTGATGGTGCATAATGTGACTATCTTCTAATGATTCTGCAAAACACTCTGGTAAAGTATGAAGGAAAACATCCCCCAATAAACCACCTACAGCTAAAGCTTGTCCTATTGATAATAACCGCCCATCACTCTTATCAGCATCAAAATTGGGAAATAGAAAGAGTAAAACATTGGGTGCAAGAGATATAATACCCGTTGATATAAAAGCTAATACATTCATTAGTGCATAAGTGTAAAAAGCCACAATAGTAGTATCAACAGTGAAACGAGATCTTACCTGCAGCAATTGCAGAGGGGTGAACAGTGGACATTCCTTTTTTACGCTGCTGTAATAATATTATTACCAGGTTATAAGAATTATTACGATATATTAAAATGTTGTAATCAGTCTTCAAGGTACCTCAAGAGAGTATCGTTGCTTTACGTAGCTCCTATAGATATAGTTCCTAACTATTGCAAGAAGGTATGATTGAACAGCCAGGTAACTATTATACACATCACATGTGCTGATAAGCACCCTCGGGCCAAAGATACCGGCATTTTTTGGGTTTACCCGTAGTAAAAATGAGGCAAAATCACTAACAAATCTGAAATATGAAGGTCTTCCAAACATCGAATTATAGATGCGGAGACATC
>Ga0214479_100952_pt1 | contig 13779 bp, 12 predicted proteins | sample M1_20Mar14CPVII9_5_FD_165054 | JGI IMG/M metagenome (GOLD analysis project Ga0214479, IMG submission 165054) | Marine eukaryotic communities from Monterey Bay, California, United States - M1_20Mar14CPVII9sort6BwellE14 | ecosystem: Environmental > Aquatic > Marine > Unclassified | place: USA...
GAAGAGATTGACATTCTTGATTATCTAGTTGGACAAGGAGACTGTGTTGATAAAGACGTTATAAATGGAATGATTGATTTGGGGTTGAATCACTTTGCAGATGAATTTGAGTATGCTACTTTTGTGGTTGCCGTATCAAACGATATGGTTAAGACGTGGATAGACGCAAGTGACACCCGTGTCGCCTTTGCTATCCGTGCTGGTCTAGTTGAAATGTGCTTGAACTTCATTGGTCGCTTTGGGGATCACGAATCTTTCTGCATAGACGATGTTTACAAGTTATCATTCTTTTCTTACATTGAGTCAATTTTCGAGTGTATTCATACCGTGTCATTACATCAAAAGACTGCAAAGGCAATCAGAAGTAAGAGGAATGATATTGAAGAGAAGCTGCTTCATATGGACGAGAAGAATGATAGTACCCCGAACAATCTTCATTGTACAAAGCTGTTAGATATACTCAGATCAGTCCTGAATACCAACGCCGGTTCATACTGCTGCCGATGCAACAAATCATTGAGCAAGACAGAAGTGAAACAGTGCAATGGATGTGGTCGTATGTCATACTGCTCCAGAGCTTGTCAGAGAGAAGACTGGTTGAATGGTCACAAACTGACATGTAACAAGCCGTATAAGTATGATCATATCGGTCATTTTCAAGGCAGGTTTGAGCCAGAATTGCCAAACAACGAAAGAGATGCTCGCAAGATGAAGGAACTTGAGACCAATATCAACATGATTCAGCTGAAGCTGTTCCTGGACAACTCGGAGACAATCTTGAGCCAAGCAAAGGCATTGAATCTACCTCTGTACGATTGTGTTGTAGATTTTGATCTATGCAAATGTCCATCTACTGTTAGAGTGGTGGATTATAGAGAGGATTTCAATGTGGCTGAGGAAAGGAAAGGCTTTGAGAATAGCCGATCAAAAGATAACATCACATGTGACTTCTATTCACGTCTCATAACGGATAATGGGGAGTATGATGAGGATGGTGACATTCCACGCCTTAGTATACAAAGATTATTTCCACATGAGTGGCTAAGGAAGAAAAGCAAATCAGGCCCTATGTAGTAGATTAGATAGAAGTAGAAGGACCAAGCGACGACTAGGATCTGAACGGTCTGGTATCTCTGCGTATCCATTTAAACTCATCAACAAAAGAAGTTTCCCATCTACTGCTTTCACTTGACCTTTGTTACTCACACTTACAACACCATTATCATTGGCACTTTTGGATAGCCCCACAACAGAGGCTTGACTCTAAAACTAAACTAAACTAAAATAGAAATAGAGTAGCAGAATTATAAGAGCTACCGCTATTAGTACTACAGCAATAATGATATAGATATTACACGACGTGATGAGACTGATATTGATGCTCGGATGATGCCACTATCAAACGCCACGATCTCTAATATATGGCAACTTACATATGCAGCTACTGTTTGAAGTTTATTCCCTCCTCTAAACTCTCATAAAAATGCTCACGTCTTGTGTAATGTGTACCTTTGTGTACTATGGCGGAGAATTGATATATTGTCATCAATAACGGCTTTCATATACTAAGATTACACATAGTACATCAGGTTTTAACGATCTTTCGAATAGTAGCACTGAAATTGCGACAGCCTTGCTACATTTACAGTACGAGAAGCATATCAACACACATACTTCATACTTCATACTTGTCTCTGACTTTTTGCACTGCGATGGTATACTGTGCTATTGATGTGACATATTGCAATACATATAAATAGACACAGTACAATCAAACAATAGAACTTCAAATAATATAGCACCTCGATAGAAGGATTGATCCGGACAATTATACATAGAAAGTATAAAAACAGATTAGGTGCACCTTCCAATATCAATTACAGATTCGATATGGTATCATCAGCGAAGAAGAAGAGAGGGAAACAGCGTAAGGCAGCTAAAGCTCAGCAGGCCGTGGCTACAAATTCTGTACCTACCGTTAATAACGTCGAGCCAGCTGGTGTATTTGGCCGTACGAATTTCGAGGACCATATTTTGCAAAATTTGTTAATTCAGACATTACAAAAGAAAGTTCAAAGTGGTCATGAAGCTGGTACTTTAGCATTGTTGACATCGTTCGATTCTTCAACACCAGGTATTGTATGCGAGGCTGTTGTGCCAGATGTACTCAACTTTTTGAAACAGTGTGAAGATGAGACATTTGATCAAGTGATGGCTAGTGTAGGTGGAGATTTAGTTACACCATCAATATGGATTAAACTCCTTTTCCGGACAGACGAATTAGAACCGAATTGCAGATTACAAATTACCAAGAATATCGGTCCTTTAGTTAGATGCATGTGCAATGATACGGAACGTCTCTTCTTCAAGAGTAACAAGCACTGGAGAGATGGGATTTTGTCCTTCGCGGTTCTAATCGGCGGGATGATCGATACATCAGTTGGCAGTAGTACAGATGAGAATGGTACGGATAAGAAGTTAGTGGAGACACTTCTAAACTATGATGGTTTACTTTCATCCATAATTCAATGGGGATACTGGGATCGGCGTTCTGATATCACTACGGGACTTAGTAATGATGATTGTGCACGTGTTGTGTCTATCGGGAGGCAACTTACTGGGACTTTCATTACCAATGCAATGTCAAACATTATATCTGAAAACGATAGGGATTTATTTCCATTTTCTATCCACGTCTTAACCATATCGTTTGATACTGCAACCACAAAAGTAGCATACTCAAATTCATCTGCACAGTAATTCAACCCCAAATCAATCATTCCATTTACAACGTCTTTATCAACACAGTCTCCTTGTCCAACTAGATAATCAAGAATGTCAATCTCTTCTTGACTCCATCCTTCTGCCTTTATATGGCGTATCAATTGAACAGCATATGATACCATACAACTTGGATCATAATCTTTACTCACAATTGGTGTAGTACCACACATCAACAAGAATGCTTCGCTATCTTCTGTCCACTCTCCATCCTCACCTCTGAGAAAGTTGTCTGTATCGATAATCAAAGTTGCTATGGCATCTCTCCCCATTCGTGCAATGTCTTTACACATATCAACATCCAGCAGTCTTAGTTCCTTTGAAATATCAGGTCTATGCTGTCCCCAGTATCCCCACTGGATAATACTTCTAAGTAATCCCTCATTCTGGATAAGGGCATAAACAATCTTCTTGTCTGAATTATCTGCCGTACAACTATGTATCATATTGTAAATCAGCCCCACAAATGATAACATTGCCTCCTTCCAATGCTTATTACTTTTGAAGAAGAGACGTGTCATATCGTTACACATACACTTGACTAATGGACAAATATTTTCAGCAATTTGCAACCTACAACTTGGTTCTTGTAATGTTGCCTTCTGCAACAAATTAATCCAATGAGATGGCGATTGTATAGTACCTGATCTATTAGTATTTACCAAGTTATTAAACGACTCATCTTCACACCTCTTTAGAAAAACAAGAACAACTGATAACACTCCACTATCTACTAATGAGAAGTCGGCTGCATCAATATCGTATGCAAGTAATCCTTGTGTAGCAGGAGCATTTCCATTTTGAACTAACTGAAGTATATATTTCTTGTTTTCGGGGTGTACTTTCATACTGCCATCATGTTGGTTGACAAATATTAAGGCACCTTTCGGTACTCGATCTTTCTTACGCTGCTGTCCTTTCTTTTTCTTAGCTGATGATGCCATATCGAATGTGTAATTTACATAGATTATTAAATTGGAAAGGTGTACCTAACCTTTTGTGTTTGTGTTAAACTTATATATTGATAATTCTATTGGAGTGTATCGAGTATATTATTGCAATAAGGTGTTATTGTTCAAATGTAGTGTGTATATTATGGCTCTGCAATATATGGAGGTTTATTGATATGCAATGAGATCATTGCCATTCAGCAAAAAGTAAAAAAAAGATGGCTGTGTTGATTTGCTTCTCGTACGTAAAATGCAGTCAGAGGCTGTCACAATTTCAGTGCTATCAATTAAAAGAGCGTTAAAAACTGATGTACTGGGTATATTATCAGTAGATTAAAGCCGTTATTGATGACAATATATTCAATTCCCCACTTAGTACACAAGAGATATGTGAGCATTTTTATGAGAGTTGAGAGGAAGGAATAAAACTCAAACGGTTTCAGATTAGGGGAGATAATATATGGTGATTGAGATCATGGCGTTCAATAGCGGCATCATTCGAGCATCAATATCATTCTCATCACGTCGTTTAATATCTATATCGTCATTATTATTAGTATTAGCGGTAGTTTTGTCAGCGGAGTCGGTCCTTGGATTTACTACAACAAATAATTATTGTACGCAAACGTCATTTATTAATAATAATTGTGCTTCCTCCTCGGTAGTGAAGAGTAGATCAACAATACAGCAACAATCTCCATATTCTCATATATCATCAGTAACAACCAGAGGAAGTAGTATGTCATCGTCAACAGCACTAAACTCACAATCCTCTCTACCCACCGATGAAACACTCTCCTCACTTCAACAAATTGCAATAAAGGCATCAAAGTTAGCAGGAGAAATAATATTAGGAAATGCAGATGGTGCTGATGTATTAAAAACAAAAGATAGTACAAGAGATTTATTAACGTTGATTGATCCACTTTGTGAAAAGGTGAGTAAGTGGGTATGAGAAGATTGTATGTGTGATGGGTGTGGATGGGTAGTTTGTGCATATGATATGCACAATAAAGAGCACGAGATATAGCACGATGCATTTGTATGGATTCTACAACAGCTATTATCCATTTTGCATCTATTTGCAAGTTCATCATGGAGATACATTTGTGTGTACAACGGAGTATATCAGATGCATCAACTTTTGTTCTAACTCTTTATACTTCTTTTGATCACATCATTTATTTGCTCAATTATTTAGACAATTCGTGAAACGATACTGGCAGAGTTTCCAGATCATGACTTTCTAGGTGAGCTTTTGTTATATAATCTCATATGTTATAACGATTCATATCTCATATGCACCTACTGATAACAAAACACAATGCAGGAGAGGAAGATGTACCACCAGGAAAAGAGGCAAGTGCCGCTGCAATAGATGCTAAATTACAAAACAATCCATCCAATTATCTCTGGATTGTCGATCCCATCGATGGTACATCAAACTTTGTACACGGTATGCCACTCTGTATGCCAAGTATAGCAGTGGCCTACAAGGGAGAGGTAGTAGTCGGTGTTATACATGATCCACATCGAAATGAAACATTCACAGCCATTAGAGGTCAAGGTGCATATATGAATGGCGAACGTATCAAAGTGGGAGAACAATTAACAATTGGAGATGCCATTATAGCAATGGGTAGTCCACCGGCCGAGGAGAGTATGCAAATGTCATTAGCAGCCCTGCCAGTATTAATGCCAAAGGTACGAACGATTCGAATGTTGGGTAGTGCAGCGTTAATGTTGGCATGGGTAGCCAATGGTAGATTAACAGCTTACTGGGAGTATGATTTGAGGTAAGATGATGATGCTATGTGATGCCAGTTTATCATAATGATTCCTGTACATGTTTTATGCTCACCTACCTATGCTATGCAATTCTCTGAATCGCAACGATAGTTCATGGGATGTAGCAGCGGGAAGTATATTAATCGAGGAGGCCGGCGGTTCCATGACAGACTTGAAGAGTGAACGGTGGAATCTAAGAACGAGGAAGATATGTGGTAGTAATGGGGGTAAAGTACATGATCAAATTCTTGAGGCATTGGGAGAAGCAGGGGTCATTTAACTTAGGCCAGAGATATCATGAATTACTACTTTTACAAACTTCTATCTCTTTCTCATGTTCTATCCATATGCCTACTTGCTTTGCTCAACTAGCCACTCATGGGGGAAGAATCTTTGCATAGCTAATCGATCTTCCGAATATCCTACTATGAACAGTGATGATGCGTAAATACACATGATATTATCTTTTGATCGACTCTCTTCAAACCCCATCCGATGCTCTGGTGCTTGACAGAATTCAGTGTAACATTTTATCGCAACTCTAGGAGGGCAATACCGTAAATCAATCTTTACAACACAATCACACAGAGGTATATCCAAAGCCTCAGCTTGTCTTAGGATAGTTTCTGAATGATCAAGAAACAGCTTGAGCTGAATCATTGTGACATTCTTCTCGAGCTCCTCCATCTTTCTATCATCCCGTTCATTATCTAGTGCCTCTAAAGGGAAAATCCTACCTTGAAAATGACCAGCTTCCTCATGAGAATACGATTTGCTGCAACACGTAGCGCTATGCCCGTCTAACCAATCCTCCTTCTGACAAGCTTTTGAGCAATATGTCATATGGCCACAGCCATTGCATTGTTTTACTTCTGTTCTGTTGAGGGATTTGTTACACCGGCAGCAAAATGAACCGTTGATATCAAGAATTGATCGTACCTTGCTTAAAAGTAACTTGCAGTTGTGATTGTTTGCAATCTTATTGTTCTGTTCCAAGCGTACCAGATTGTCCTCAATGCCTCCTCTCTTGCTTCTAATTGCCTTTGCCGTCTTCTGATGCAATGATACATTATAAATACTTTGAAAAGTGTACTCAATATTGACAAACAAAGACAAATTGCAATCATCGTTTATGTGGAAAGATTCGTGACCCCCAAAGCGACCAATGAAGTTCAAACACATCTCGATCAATCCAGCTCTAATGGCGGCGGCAGTACGGGTGTCACATGGGAGACGTTTCTCAGTATCAGTCTTTTGAAGTAACATCGGGTATGATAACCTTGTAAGTCGATCAGCATTTACTAAATCAGATGCAACATTGGTACCATATCTAATTATTTCGCCAATAACAACTCCGTCCACACAGTCCGCAGACAAGATGAGTGTTTGGATAAGAGGAAAGGGGAATTCATCCAAATTTTTGCCTTGCCTATTCATTTGAAGTACCAACCCAGCCGTATACGAAATCATACAGTTTGGATCGTGCTCTTTATTAACTATTGGTGTAGTACCAATATTTTCCAATAACTGTAGACAATCACAGTCCCCCGAAATAGCAGTTGCTAATGTCGCAGCCGAATTCCCCATCTTTATGATAGTCTCAAAATCTTCAGCCGGCAGCTCTTTGGCGATATCTAGACGATGTTCCCAGAACCCCCATTGAATAACGCATCTGAGTAAACCCACATGGTTGAAAAGGGTATCAATAACCTTAATATTGTCTTTACATCCTTCTATTGACGTGCTGAGCATATTGTAAATTAGCCCTGCACAAGGCTTGATTGATTTCCTCCAATGTTCATTACTTTTGAAGAAGAGACGATTTGTATCATCACATATGCACCTCACCATTGGACCAATATTCTCAGCAATTTGCAACAAACAACTTGGTTCTAACTCCTCGGCCTCCATAAGAATGTCTATCCACGTAGATGGTGTATCTAGAAGAGCCACTTTTCCCCAAGGCACATTTCCGTGCCCAAGAAAAGTTATATCATCTATCACCTCATCAAATGTTTCATCTTCACACCTTTGCAACAATCCAAGCACAGCTGATAAAACACCACTTTTCTCTAACGATATTCCCTTGATGTGAGACTCCGATAACGCAGTTGTAGTGACACCATCTCCTTTCTTTACTAACTCAACAATTCTCGTGGTTGGGAATTTACTCAACACTTTGATAATTTGCCGCCTATCTTGACGGATGCCATGCCCTACCTTGACATTATTTGAGGTAGGATTTTTGGCTGCTGCTGCCTTTCTTTGTTTTGCCCTCTCCCTCTTTGATACCATACTGTTATGTATTTTTTTGTTATATTGTAATTGTATGGTGCACTGATGTTACAACTTTTTTGATGTACCGGAGAGTAATATCAAAGATAAAATGATGTTATCGGCGGAAAAGTAGTACAATTGTACTACCCAATTGCAATGCGTGCTATGATGGCTCTTCAATGGATAAGGTTCATATATAATTGCACAGTGTAGTATACTATCCATGTAAAAAAAGTCAAATTTATGAGGTGATGATTTGCTTCTTTCGTATGGTAAATGTAATGATGCTACAGTAATTTCAGTTCTACCATTCGAAAGTGCGTTAAAAACTGATGTACTATGTGTATTATCAGTATATGAAAGCCGTTATTGATACCGATATATCAATTATCACACTTTAGTAGGTACCATACACAAGATGTGAGCATTATTTTATTTTTTATGAGAGTTTATTTTGGACGAACCTCCATACTCGGATCGCAAATTATTAGGTTAATGACCGTACCAATCTAAATGGTCGAAGATCGAAGCGTAATATTTGCTGCCCGGTGATGGATTCTACCTAATAATTACACATGGACTCTAATACTCTGGCCTCTAAATTTGTGTGATTATGATACTTATGATTGACATATTGTGCCGCCGTACTGAGTTAATTGCAACAGCTTATTGCATCTCGATTGCCGTGTATATATCATCTATAGTAATAAACGTTTCTATTCAAATAATCAAAGACTATCCAGCGGCGGCGCGGGAAGATACCGCAAACTATATCAAACCACAATTGACATAAATTGTAGAGATTGCAGTAGGTATACATTATAAAACAACATGGCAAATAGCAATAAACGTGTTAGGCGTGATACAAATACTATGAAATTGAAACTAAGTGATTTACCCGAAGGGCTTCTACCAAAAGTTGCATCGTATCTATCGAACATATCTTGTATATCTTTTGCAATGTCAATGACACTAAGTTCATTATTTTCATCTGATGTACTGCCGTCTGTAATGAGTAAAACCATTGCAACGGCATCAGTAGAGGATTGGGATATTGTTGATTTTAAGGATATACAAGATATATGCGGGCGTAATCTAACAGACGATGATGTACGGTGGATACTATTAGCTATGGACGGCGTTAACAAAATTAAATCATTAAAACTTACAAATTGTATTGCGATTACTGGCGTTGGATTAGAACCTCTTACGGGGTCTATTGTACTGGAAAGGATTGATTTAAGTTTAGTAGGTGATCATGAGAATCCAACTATCACGCCCGAGCCACCGATCTCTGTGTCGATAGTAGTACCCATCCTAAACAGTATTATCGAGAGAGAAGATAATGTATTGGTTCATGTCCAGCTACCCAAGAAATGGCGTGTCGAGAGGAGTGATGTATTGACACGGTTCCTTCAAAGATTTGATATTGTGTTAACTAGACGTAGATGTGAGTGCTCAAGGTGTGATCGAATTTGTGAGGGAGATTGGCGTCAAGATTATGAATCATTATTTAATAAATTGGTGCATTGGCAAGAGTGTAGATTTAAAGGATACGAACGCTATGGTATGGTTGCTATGAGCTGCTTTCAATGCAAAGAGAACTTTTGCCTTAGATGTGGTTGGAATGGTGAAGGAGCAAGCTATTGCATGCGCTGTGAGAAGTTCTACTGTCAAGGATGCAATGCTGTTGAGCATTGCGAGGGAAACTGCACTACGTGCCACCAGGCATCAACCTGTGCCGTATGTAATACTTTCAAGTGGTGGTGAGTTCTTTTTTAGTATGAAGTTACCATACCCACATGTTTCTTCTTATCATTCTACTTTCTCTCTTTGCTAGTGATCTTTGTCAAGAGGCCAAATGTTGTGAAGATTGCGAATATTGCGAGGGCTGTGAAAGAGAGGAAATGGATGTGATAGATTTCGTTAGATAGACTTTACATGTATTAGTTTCAATTGGAATACACATCTAGAGTAGTATATTTTTGTTGCTATATTAGTTTAAGGGTGAAAGTCCAACAGCAGCAATTACATATGACTACTTCTTCTGCGCATTATGATACTATTCATCCCTACCTCTCGTCTATCTGATCATCTAGGAATGGTCCATACTGAGCAACAATCCTCGCACCTTTATGTAACAATCCATCTAAACTTTGCATTATAAACTCTTTCTCGCCATCACTACAATCACACAACTTGGGTAATGGTCGATAATTATCTTCATCAAACCGTATATCATTAGTATCTAAACTCTTACCATTATATTGCAATAGGTTACGACGTGTTATGTTATGTCCCTTCCATGAATTAAATATTCGTTGATTGGGTGTATTGATTTGTAGTATGTATCCCATGATGGATGTGTGTATTGGATAATCTGCAGATGATGATCCGTCATGTAATGCCAACTTTTCAGCTGACCAAACCGTATCTTTTCGATTCTCATCAGCATGAAATTCTGCTATCCATTGTGATGTTTGGGATCGTATTTCAGGTGGTGTAACATAATATTGAAATGAATCTAAGTGATCAATCCAATGTGTTGCTAAGCCTCCTTCTTTTGCACCGTCTTGTAATAGTTTGAGATATCGATAGGATGGGATACCCTCTTTACTTGTTCCTTGTATATATGGTTTCTTTGGTACATATAATCCAACTTCAACTACCTCACCATCATAGGATGTAAATTGTACAGATTGAATGTTATATCCAGCCTCTTGTTTATCTAATCCATCTGCTTCGTCGTTTGGTATCAAAACGCCGAGCCGTGCAACTCAACATCTTCTTCTTTATTGTTGATGTTATTGATTGGAGGTCGAATTGCAGCAAAGCCAGGTTCGACATATTCATTCAATCCTGTATTGAAGTATAATTCCCATCCTTTGATTGTACCCACGAGATATCGTATTGGATTTAAGTTCTTTTTTTTCACGGAGTGTTCGTAATCCAATGTTCGAGCCATAGCCAAATCGCCATTTATGTGTTGTTGATTGCATTTTGACTTTAATTTAGAACCAACAATGGATACTATGACTGATATGCAGATTGTTCGGGCTTTACTAATATTATTATGAGTACAATACTTCTATCTTGGAGAGATAAGAGTAGATAGACTAGATGGTAGTAGTATACACAGGGGGAAAGGATACCACTGAGCGTATCCTACCATAAATCACTCAATATAACTACAACGATTGCAAGAGTACTTTTATTCGAAAGAGCGTTAAAAACTGATTTAGTGGGTATATTGCCGTATTGATACCACTCTAGAGTGGGTATAGGATCATTGCAGCTACAAATTCCTCTAGCGATAACAGATCTCAAATAAAATGACATAGAAACGACGGACAGACGCTTCAGCTGATTGGAAAAGTTTGCAATTTGCGGAAGTATATAGGAGCTTTGTCGACGTGAACAACACCAAACCAAACCACTCTTGACTGCCATCAATACCTCATAGCATTCTTTAAAGTAAACATTTCGTATTCAAATAGTCAATAGACTACTAAAGACGGCGCGGAAAGATACCAACAAACTGAAACCATAAATTGTCACTTATTCATATTAGATATACAAAATTGCAACATCTATAACATGGCAACTTTATCCAATAATAGTAGCAATAAGCGCGTTAGACGTGATGATACAAATACTATGCAATTGCAACTAAGTGATTTGCCCCAGGGGATTCTACCGAAAATAGCGTCGTACTTACCAAACACATCTTGTGTATCATTTGCAATGTCATTAACTGATGCACCGATATCTCAAGAGCCGTCTACAATTAGCAAAGCCATCATCAATGCATCGGCAGAGGGTTGGGAGATTGTTGATTTCAAAGATATACAAGATATGCGTGGTCATATCTTGACAGATAATGATATACGATGGGTATTGTTAGCAATCGACGGCGTTGACAAAATCAAATCATTAAAGTTTACAAACTGTATTGGTATTACGGGTAGGGGTCTAGAACCTCTTATGGGATCAGCAGTTGTACTGGAAAGGATTGATTTAAGTTTAGTGGGTGATTATGAGAATCCAACAATCACTCCCGAGCCACCAATATCTGTAACGGTAGTAGTGCCGATCCTAAATAGCATTATCGAGAGAAATAATAATGTATTAGTCCACGTACAGTTACCCAAGAAGTGGCGTATTGAGAGGAGTAACTTATTGACACGGTTCCTTCAAAGGTTTGATAGGCAGTTGAATAGTCATAGATATCTCTGTTCAGGGTGTGAAGATGGAGAAGTTTGTCAACGTTATGAAAATGAATATGAATTAGTGTATTGGGGACAAGGTGTACATAACGATACAGGCTGGTTACAGTTACAGTATGGCACTGTTTCTTTGAGTTGCTACGAGTGCGAGAAGAACTTTTGTTTTGGATGTGAACAACAGTGTCATTTCAGTTTCTGCAGAACCTGTGATAAGTATTACTGCAATGATTGCAACTATGTGAATCATTGCCAAGGAAATAATTGTACAAAGCCGTATCAACCGTCGTCTTGCAGGGGATGCAATGTTGTGAAGAACTGGTAAGTGTGTGTAATAATGGTACACTTTTTAGAAAACATGTGTACTCATAGTGAGAATCTCATACAGTGACGAATGTGGGATGCCATATTGTCCTGATTGTGTGCCAACATGGATCACTTGTCAGTACTGTGAGGCAAATCATTGTGTAGATTGCTGATGGCTGTGACAGAGCTAATTGCAATGGATACAATATGACGGGAAACTACTCCTCGAATATTGATTGTTCAACCAAAAACATCGAATTGCCTGGATGTGTCATGGTCAGAGAACATAAGGATGATGAGGAAGAAGATGATGAGAATCATACATTTTGCGGCGAGTGTTGGGAAAAGAATCGTGAAGGGATCGAAGAGGGTGATAATAGAGATGGAATGTACTAAGAGATATACTTTTGATAGGATTACAGTAACAATAGAGAAGGATGATTTGATCATTTTTAATATGCATCATCTAACCTAAAGTGACCATCTTCTTCTTAAACTTAACCCTACCTAGATCTTATTCTGTTATATACACTATAGACACATCATGTGTGCACATCATACCAATGTCATCCTATTTACTGACTATGACTCCTCCTCTCCTCATCTATCAATAACATCAAATCATCAAGTAGCATTGACGGGGCACATTCTGTTGAAACTCTAGTTCTTCTTGATACCATACCACTGCCCGATGACCTAGCAGCTTCTTTGAGTACTTCAGTATGATTGATAGGCTTGACGTTGGCAAGTTTTGCCTTCTTCACGGCAGGTATGGAGTAGTAGAGGAAGGGATCTTCCTTCTTGAGTTGTTTGAGTTCATCTTCATTCAATTGTTTGATATTGATCACTTTTGGTTGCGGTTGCTGTTGTCTAATGGTTGGCACTTGCATGACGCGGATGATATCAGAGTTGCTATTCATTGTCATATTGTTATTGTATTGTTTGTGATTGCAATGGATATTGTATTTGTATGCCAAAAGACGATGGTCAATTGCCTGCTAATATATAGCAATATTAGTGCTGCAGCACGTGAACTGAACAGGCTCTTTAAACTATACGATGCACCACATCATCCTCCTCTTTTTCTTTAGGCACTTCAGCTTCAAAATTGCATTCGGAGATATATCGCTTCCACAAGACCACAATCATTTGAAGACTACTAAGGGAGGCCTATTCTATCAATCTTTGATGTTCTATTTCATCAGGCTCTTATTATCTATACTGCCTAGCATCTTCCAACTTCCGAAAATTTGTCTGAAGTTTTGAGATTCTCCTTAGACGAAAACAGCATAGCAAAAGAGCCTTACTTATGAGGCTATCGTATAATAAGAGCCTTATACTTCTTGCCTTATCATTAACCTTATGTATTGAATGATTGTTGACACCGAGAGAGTGCCCGCCTCATTTTGATTGATTAGTTCAGCGTCGCTCTGGACATCGGTTGGGCAGTCCAA
>Ga0214479_100953_pt1 | contig 13772 bp, 7 predicted proteins | sample M1_20Mar14CPVII9_5_FD_165054 | JGI IMG/M metagenome (GOLD analysis project Ga0214479, IMG submission 165054) | Marine eukaryotic communities from Monterey Bay, California, United States - M1_20Mar14CPVII9sort6BwellE14 | ecosystem: Environmental > Aquatic > Marine > Unclassified | place: USA...
GTTTCAATATCGTTACTGAGGATCATATGGATTGATATGTGGAATGGCTATAATTATATTATTTATCTGAATATCTAACCTTATTTTTCTCCTTATTGCAAACACGCATATCATATCATTGACACATCACACATCTTATACACACATCTTATGCACAAAATCAAAATTATATTTAGTTACCATTATCACTACTAAAAGCATCAACAACATTACCACTCCTCGTTGAATTAAAATCAGGAACAACCTACAATGGTCGATTAAGTTCCTGTGATACATATATGAATATTAATTTACGTGACGTAGTCTGTACATCCAAAGATGGTGAAAAATTTACAAAATTAACAGAGTGCTACATACGCGGTAGTTCAATCAAATATTTAAGATTGCCAGAAGAGGCTGTTGATAGAGTATTGGAAGAGGAGAAACAATGGCAGGGTAGTGGTGGTAGAGGACGTGGTGGTAAGTGTGTATTTTGTGTAGTTGTTTGTTATACTTATATGTATATTAGAATACATCACAAGCGAAACATATCGCAACTCACATCATATGGTGCTGCTCTATATTTCTCTATCCAAAAGGACGTGGAAGAGGGAGAGGCGGTGGAAGAGGTGGAAGAGGACGGGGAGGTCGAGGAAGAGGTGGTAGAGGAGGAAGATAAAATTCTGCTTAGCGCACATCTTTATGGAGTGAAGAACGATATGAGAAAATCGAGCTGGGCGAAACTCGTCTAATTTAAATTACTTTTGCTATTCATTCATAAGACGTGTGTTTTATTTGATAGAAGATATTATCTAAAACTGCTTATAAAATCTATTATTGATACTTACTCTCCATCTCAAAACAACAACTCACAAGCTTCGGTCAATATGATGGTGTGAAATGTTAAATTGATCAGCTATGTTCGCCCATGCAGCCATGTAGCTGATGTTTCCATCGCCTTCCTTTGTGCATGGATTGAATTTGGCTCGTTTACTCTTTGGTTGAGCTTTATCTAGTGATTCCAATTCATTTGCAGCATAAAGGAGACTATTTAGTCTCTTGTTGACAACATGGGACTTTGGTTTATGAACAGCCTTCGGTAGTTCTGCTTCTTTCTTTGCCTTGATTGTTGCTTTGGTGCGAGGTCGAGCCTTTTCTTTGGCGTCTTTACCTTGCTTGATTTGAGCCTTCCGTGTAGCCTTTTGTTCTGTGTAGGACTCCCGTATCATGCTGTCCCTCATCTTCTTCTCTTTAATCTTCAACATAGTCTCAAGGATGGCTCCTGTATTCTGTCCTTTCTCCTCAATCAAATGATATAAAGTCGCCAAATCTTTGATATTGGCCTTTTTCTCGGGATTCTTCAACATAGTCTTGAGTCTCTTCTTTGCATTCTGCATATGTGCCTTATAGAAACAGCGGATACGATCACGAATCTTCTTATCATCAAATACCTTATGGTCAAACTTCCATCCATGCTTTGTCGCTTCCTTCCGAATTAATTGCACCATCATGTTGTTAAATTCTACTTGTACTTTTGTTTGGCTATGTTCTGTGCTTAGTTCATAATATGTCCTCATATTTTCACGCAATAGATTATCCAATGGAGGATATGCTGCCCAATGGAACCCATCAGACAATACCGTACCGTGTGAAGGATAGCATGATGGTGGTGAACGAGGATTTGTGCGTATCAATGTCATTAAAAGTAATAACCTTTTGCGTAAGGGAGGACATATCGATGCCTCCTTTACCCATTGTAATGCCCGTTGGGCTTCGACTCTTTCCTTCTCCACCTTGACCCGAGCAGTCTCTTCCTTCTCCACCTCGGCTCGTTTCTTCTTTCGGCGATTAAGTTCTTCATCGACCACTATTAACTGCTTCTTCTGAATTAACTTCGCCTCTATCTTGGGTATCAGAACACATAAATCCTTTTCTGCGTTCTCCTTGTTTACTGCTCTCAACAACTTTGCTGTTTTACTGGATTTGTAAATCAGTGCACCAATCTTATCTTCTTCATCTGATGAATAGTCAGCAATGGGAGATGACATCCTTTTATTACCCCGTTTATAAGAACCTGTAGGCATTTCAATTGTTGGTTTGTATGATAGTATCACACGGTCCTATTATTATAGTACGTCTACCGTCCGTCGGTCGTCGGCAGCAAATTATAAAAAAAGCGGCTAACAAAAGTCAGTATCCTCAATCCTCTCCTTTGCGAAGTAAGGAGGCTAGCTCAACTTTCTGACCACATCGCCTCTCTACTCTCATAAATCGGAATCGGTTCATATTGGACTATTGAGCCAAATGTATATATCCACTATTTATTGGGGAGCGCTCTAGTATATATGTGGTAGACAGTCTGTTGTTTTTTATGGTCTGATAAGTACCTTGATCTTGAACAGCAAACAGCGATAACAACACAAGATAGGTTTTTATTGCAACTCAACAATATAAAAACTAACTATATAAACATGGGGTTCTTTAGCTCTCGTAATAAACAAAAGAATCCACAATCCGGTGCATCATTCTCATCTTCCTCTGGTGGTCAAGAGTCGGGTACACATGGCTCAGCTGAATCCTCTGATATTAATGTTCCTACAGTTAATTTAACCGAACAGCGATTACAGGAAAGTCCACTTTCACTTAGTATTGTTTTATATGAATGAACTCGTGTGTTTAATGTACAGTCTCGGTGTTCTGGCTATACTTCATTTGAACTGTATATGCCCTTATTTGACTGTCTTAATAAGCCGTATGCACTAACATATTTTATAATCTCCTCTCTTTTATCATCATAAATTGTGAAACACGCATCTTTACAGGATTGGAAGGCTGGTAGTATCTTCAACAGTAATAGTGGAAGCGGTAATCCAAATCCATATGCTGCACCTAGTAGTGTTATGAATAATGGTCCTCCACGAAACAATAGTAATACAATATCAAACACTTTCACCCCTACAGCTCCAACTACATCTTCCTCATCTTCTTCTTCTTCGCCAAATCAATTGATACTATTAATTGAACGTGGCCAATGGAATGCAGCTACACAACGTGCCACGACACATGAACACGAGGTACGTCAATTAGTCAAATTACGTAAAACGACAAAGAATACAGCTTCATCATCATCGGCCACTGCCGCTGATGGCAGTGCATCCCCAACCAAATCTCCAAGTTCAAAACGCAATGTACAAATATCCAATGTTAAGTGCAAGGCATTACATCACGCTTGTCAAAAGTTACGTAGTGTACACACTACCATCTATCAAAAACATTCCTTTGATTCAACATCAGCTGCTACTGCTAATAATACAAGAAGGGTAATAGATGAAGATGAATACGTCTCAGCATGTAAAACGATATTAACATTAATTAATATACATCCAGAGGCATGTAAGGAACGTGAGAGTCGTCATGGATGTCTACCGTTGCATTTGTGTGTGTTTAGTATGTGCAATACACCGGCTCCGCCTGTGCCTAGTGCAATAACAACACTAGGTGGAAGTAAGGGACATAAACGTAACTCGTCACATGGAGTAAGTAACAACACGAAACGTCCACCGATTAACTCATCACGAAGTACATCTGCTCCATTGAACTTACCTGCTGTACAAACTACCAACAGTAAGGACAGTGGAGTCAACAAAGGACACCGTAAAACACCATCAAATGGATCAGCTGACTTTTCATTAGGTAACATATCCCAAATGATTATGGAAGAATCAGAACATCAACAGGCATTAACTGCACATCAGGATAATCAAAAGATATCTTCATCTAAACCAAACTCACCCGGCAGCACGGGAAGTAGCGGGATAGTAGGTAATATTGAAGAACAAATCTATAAAGGTATGGAAAGTATGGAAAAGTTATTAATTGGATTAGAAAATAAGTATGAAAAGAAGGAAGACAAGAAGAAGAATCAGAAAAAGAAGGGTGTGATATCTTTACCGCAGAAAACAACAACTACAACAACAGTAGTAAATGCCATGACACCAATGGACGCAGTAGAGGAACGTTCACGTGAGACTGATAGTCATTCCACGCCTCAAGTGTTGGGTGCACCTGGTGCTCCTCCCCGAACTGGTGCGGAGGGATTACCTTCCTCATTTATCAATAAAAGTTTGACTCGGGATGATGATGAGACTTCTAAAATGGCAGCAACTACAGCCTCGGGGACTACAGTCAACCTGAGCAATACTACTACTACCAACACATCTACTTCGGCTTTACCAACAACATCGTATTCATCTTCATCACAACATCAGCAACAGCCAACATATGAAGACTTGCAACGACGATATTTACAAATTAATACACAACAACGTGAGAAATATTCAATCCGTGTTATTAATGCTTTATTAGATGCTTGGCCCAAGTCTGTCAAAACATCCAGTGAGGGTGGTCGATTGCCATTACACATGGCATGTTTTGGTAAGGCAACTGTAAAAGTTATGGAAACTATACTAACAGCCTATCCCGATGCAGCACGACAGCGTAATCATGATGGTTTCTTACCTATACATATTGCTGCACATTGGGGTGTATCCCATCCTGATATTGCACCGTTAATACTACGTGCGTATCCCGATGGTGCAGTTGGACGAAACAGATGGGAACGTACACCAATCGAGGAAGCGTTAGGTATGGCTGGTGAGAATGGTCGACCTCATCAATTAAGTTTAGTTTGGAGTCTAAGAAGACATCCTACGTATTGGATACATAATGATATTGGTACGATGTTATTACCACGGAATGTACGATTGGCGCCCTGGAGGATGGTAGATGTTGGTGATTATAATCCAAATAGTAATAATAGTGGTGGTGGACAACGTAGTTTACAGAGATTGGGAGGAACTGGCGGCGGCGGTGGTGCCGTGGATGTGGATGAGGTCGGTAGTTCTGATGCATCTGATGAAGGGTAAGAAACATTCTGCTGCTGTTGTTTGTATATCTTCCTTTTGATATTGATACTAATCTCTTTTCTTATCCCTCAAATCAATAGTGTCGAGGTTCAAGTGGCCAAGTCATCCTCGTCGCCATCAACACCCAATATTCACGATCCTGTATATATTCGTGCACTTGCCGAGTCGACTGATCTTTCACTTCTCATTACCAAGGATAAACACTGGAAGGCTGCTGCTCTTCGATGCCGCTCCCATCCACAGGAAGCTTGTGAGGCCATGGAAGTCAAGGTTCGAGGTGCGTACACGGCCAAAATTACACCACTACATTACGCTTGTGAGAACAAGCCTTCAACTGAAGTCATCAAGACTTTGATTAAGGCAAATCCAGCAGCACTTGAACGACGACAAGAGCCTGGAGGTCAGCTACCATTACATGCCGCATGTACATGGGGTGCATCATCAGATGTTATACAAACACTATTGGCAGCTCACCCATCATCTGCAGAGATGAAGGACTTTTTATCCAATCTCCCACTACATTGTGCTTGCTATTCTGGAGCCTCGACTGTTGTTATTGAAGCACTCTTGCGTGTATATCCTCAGAGTGTATGGCCTCGAAATCATCAGGGAAGTAGTGCTGTTGATATCGTCAGGAGATTAGGACATGGGAATCGAAAGGAGGTGTTGCGAGTACTAGAACGGACACAATCGAGACTATTAGAACGGGCTGCAGCCGGAGGCGAAGGTGTTGAAGTTGACAACGACAACTCCTTGGAATGGGTTTAGAGATTACTAGCGTAAGTTATCGACGCAAATATTAGTTGCTCTATATAGTAAATCTGCAGTCTTTCACCGTTCAAGACAGCCATAGTTTATGATTTGATCTTGCGGCTACATCAAAGTCGAGTTCAACGTATTCGTTTGCTTTTCTGGCCGCTCCATACCAAGACAAAGTCTCACTTGATGCATCAAGCCTTCTTCGATTCATCGCCACAAGAACTGCATTTCCCCCATTCGGGAAGCTATCGATAGATTCCACTACAAAGACTGTTGCAAACACTTTCCTATATGACTTTAATGCAGCTTGAAGGATTGCTCCTCTTTTCTTGCCTCCAGTATGGAAGTTGTGGACTACTATACCGCTGGATCGTCCACCTAAGTAGTTCTGCTGTATCTTTTTGATGTATTCTTTGGTGTAAAACTCAGATGGAAGAAGATTATACTCATCGAAGATGTCAATAAACACCACTTCATATGGATCTTCCGTGTCGGAACGTTGATATGTAAGAGCATCACCTGATATCAATTCGACATTGCTAGTTCCAGAGGATGAAGATACATTCAACAGATTGCAGTCCTGACCTGCTTTTACCACGCCGTCATCAATCTCAATAACGACATGCTTGCTATTAGGGAGTATATTTGCCATAAACCGAGGTAGAGCTCCTGCCCCAAACCCCAGATGTAGACACGATATTCCATTTGTCTTGTCATTAGTGATGCCGTCATTATCAGGGTGTGCAGACTGGAACTCCATTGCTGTCAAAGCAACAGAAGCCATTGATCTTAATACTGATGAGTCAATCTCTTGTTTATCATTCATCTTAAAGTTTCCATGGCGTATACTTTTAGTTTTGCCACCAGTTATACCGAGAGTACACCATCCTCCAAGACGATGTCTTACCTCTACTGTAGCTTGTTGGTCCATTGATGAAGTTGCTTCGTATAAAAGAGTCGTATCTTTTGGTGCCGCTCTCCACTGATTTATATGATGTTGAGCTATTAAAGAGTCCTTTACATCTGTATTGTCGAATACTTTTTGCACCGATGCAAAACCACTATATATTGACGATGCACTTTGTGCAACTACATTTGCCAACAAGGATGAGATACCAGTGTTGTTTGACGAGTATGATGCGCCATATGACGGTATAATTGAACTTCTTGTTTCGAATGTTTTTGATTTGGGAACAGCCATGATAAGTCTCTCCACACCTGCATCGTACACTGGATAGTACATGTTGTCCTCGAGGCATTTTAGTGCTTCATCGTGATTTGTAATAGACTCAAGTTCTTTAAGTACATACTTCTCGACTCCAAGTCGACCTAGTTGTGTTTTCGTATCTTTCTTATCAGAGACACCAGCTCCAACTAAATGATGCCGTATACCATCTTTGACAAGCATTAACAATGGAGACATGACATGTAAAGTACTAAATCCAATTGAATGCCAACCATCACCAGGTCCCCAATCTCTGTCCACAACTGTTATCAAGTAATCTATTGGAATATCAGGTTGATTGTGATCATTAATGAAAGACTTTGTTAGCTTTGAGATGCCTCCCACTACTGTATCATTAGCACGAGTACAGAATCTTAGAAGCTCAACAGACCTTGATTTCACACTACCAACTTGTATCTTTCGTTTATTTGAAAATGTAGCCACAGCCACAAGGATATCATCTAAATCATATAGACCATAGTAGTATCTTGCTTTTGTTGCACTCCACATGTGATTCGTTTGGAGAAAAGGTATGGCTGTCCCAGAATCTATCCTCTTTACGTTCGTCTTGCTAAGGTTTGGAAATTGAAGATAAAATAATATCTGTTTAGTTGCAATATAACAAACACATGAAGTATCTTTGTTGGAGATCCTGGTATGCACACAAACTCACCGAGCATATATCCTCGATGCTTTTGTTGGACCGAGTAATCTAATACGAAGTCGAGATTGAACTATATCTGTCTTTGTATTCCAAACATCCTCGTGTATATGTATAAGTGTTATCTTTGTATAATTTTGATCGTTACTATGTTTTGTATTCAAGTATTGTATATAATTCGTCATATCTCTAGCACAAGTTGCTGGGATACACTCATTAACAGACTTGGGTGATTGCAATATATGTAGATAATAGCAGCATTTGTTGTATGATATCACTTCTATTATTGGTTGAGTTGATGTGATAGCAGTTGGAAACAAGATGTCATCTTGTTGATGCCAAAAAATATCTTCATCATCCAGCCAACTTGTTACCGTCTGTAAAAAAGGCGAATGATTGACAACCGCAAATGCATCGAGTAGATCCAATAGTAGTAACCAGTGAATAAGGAATACCAACTTAACCATCCCTCCCTTTTCCCATTAGCATGGTAGTTCATCGCCTGCTCAGTATCATCGTCAAGGTCATCAGCCTAGCACTTTACTCGAAAAAGGATACCGACTTTTATGTGAGTAAATCCTCAAACTTTTGACTTCTCAATGCACGGATAGGCGATAGAGGATAGACTCATGGCGGCGGCAAGGATGGAACCATATATAGGGAGATCGCGATGATTAGATATATACAATGGCGAGATCGTATGCGGTCTGAGTTAGCATGGTCGTATTCAATATATTGTCAAACTGAAGAGGTAATAGACGATGCCGGTTCTTTGCAAAGAAAATACATCAATATTAATGAATGCTTTGCTCCTTCTCGACCAATTATCAAAACAAACTGGTCAAGACGATTATACTTCTTCAACAACAGAGTATTCTATATAAGGCTGGTGTTTGTTGCAATATCGTTTCATGTATTATACATTGACATTACCCTATACCCACTTCATAATTTATGGGTGTATCTGTTTTTCCTTACTCATTGGGGTCACCTATTTAACATGACATACTTATTTTGCAGTATGTTATGCTGTGCGAATGAGATACCAGTAGTAATTGAAGGGAGTGAACGCAACAAAGCAATACCTAATCTTATTCAGATTACATGGCTACTTTATTCTACAACGGCTCCACTATCTTTGGCCATTTGTATATTATATTGGATAGGAATCGCTCCAAGCCAATCGCCTCAAGATTCACTAAACTATGTTTGTATAATGGAACATGGTATCATAGGGATTATAGTATTGATAGACGGAGTTTTAGTAGGAACAATACCAGTAAGAGCAAAACATTATGTTTGCTTACTCGCTGTATGTATTTCATATCTTCTGTGGAGTTTGGTAAATTACATACTCAAGCTTGGAAATGGTGATTGGGGTCCTACATATGATGATGATGCTTTGTATCCTGTCTTAAATTGGGGATGGGAATCTCGTAGAGTAGCAGCTATTGTGAGTAGCTCTGCTACAATCGTTCTTTGTCCAGTACTATTTTGGTTTGTATGGATGTTGAGTCTATCTTCTTTTGACAGTGATGGTAGTGGTACCGAAGATATCAATCGATGTTGTCATCGAGGATGTTGTGGCAGAGGATTTTTGTTCGAAGGTCGTCGACGACCACTCAATAATAATGGATCTAATGATGAATGCAGTCAATATGACACAGCTTTGGCATACAATGAAATGACTACTGGTGCATACATAACCTAATAATGAAGGCTAATAGTTTACTCATGTACACGCTTGATACTGCTTTAATTAATGCGTATCGTTCTTAACATGTCTTCACATACACTGTTGTGATATTAGAATTGTATTTGGAGTCCTCCTCCTTGAGAGTGTGCATGATTTTTTGTTATCAACCCAGAACCAAACATATCAGGCGGTGACGGTGCTAGATCTGAGGCATCTACTTCTAGAAGACGGAGTTTCATTTCCTCACCCTCTTCGGCATTCATACCATTACTTACACTCACACCAAGATCCTCTTCTTCATTTGTATCTCCTTGTGTTTTCTTCTTCTTTTGTTGATGGATGAGAATCTTGCAATCTCCATAACCTCGTTCGCTTAAGAACGCTCTACCTTGAGCAAAGGGTGCATGTGCAATACCAAAGTGATCACACTGAACAAGAAGGATTGGACGGCACGTCGGGTTGTCTTCGTTAACTTGAAGTGCCTTTCTGTCTATGGTAGAGGCCAGTTGACCAACGGCATCGAGTGTGCAGCCATACTCTAACGCCACCTTTTGACTTGCAATTGCTACAGTAAAGTCACTGAATAGTACTGCAGCGCCATATCTCATAGGATGAGCATGTTTGCGATGACTCTCCATTGCGGTGACCTCCGTTGCTAGACGCATGAGCTTCTCTCTACGCTGAGATGGCTTGAGACGACTTGATATTCGCAGAGTCCTTGCCGTTAAGTGATCTAATGCTCCAGGCATATCAGTGAGATTGGTTAGAGATGACTCCAACTCGCTATCTTCTCTCACTAGTCTCATAAAATCAATAGTAGTCTTGAGACTGTGTGTCATACTTGACTTCACGGGTGAAGATGATTTGCGACCATTTGTGGAATTGCTAGTGAACGAATCATTCTGTTGTCCATTCTTTCGTAGACTTGTTGCACTACTCTTCATTGAGCCATTTAGTTGATTCTGCTCTCCTGTGCCAGCACCGCTACCAGCATCTTCTTCGTCTCCCTCTTCCATAATCTCTGTGAGCATACCAAGATCGAATCGTTCCTGTCGATACGAGCTCATCACGCCCCCGTTTGCCGAGTCGGGTGCACTGATATTAGCTTGTGTTGCCTTGCTTTTTGCCATGGAGTTGCCTTTCTCCATAAACTCTTGACCCATCTTCATCGCCTCGGTGGAAGAAAGTCTTGTATATAGTGATGGATAAGGAAATAAATCTTTCAATGTCGTCACTGTACCAACAAAGTCATGTGGAGTGTCATACTGTGGGTTCTTGCTTTCCTCATGACCCTTACTGCATGTGGCAAAGATGTTGTTATTGACATCCCGCAGTATATCATTCTCCTCTTCATCGAAACAGCCATTAAAATCACTGCATACTTTGCCACTAACTGTAAAGCCACACTTTCTGCAAACAGATCTACCGAGAACAATCGGACAATCCCAAGGGATACGGTTATGACTAGCCATGAATTCTCTACAAAGCATTCCAGGGCTTATTGCATCAACGTGATCAGTCACAATAACAACCTTGGTTATCACTTCAAGGTCGGGGATAAATCTTAGTTGCATTAATGCTGCCCTTTCAGCACAAATTGAGCCACTTATAGAATGTGGTTCATCGTTAGTGCCCACAACATGATACCTCTCATCACGACGCACGCCGTCTACAACGCGGGAGAAGAATACAACGGCAACAACTCGAAAGAAGGATTGGTTTGGTGGTGTTTTCAATGAGAGACGATATTGATGTGCAAGCAGTATGTCCAAAAGGTTGTCATGTGAACGGGGATGGACGGTCATCATACGTTGCTTCCATTCATGCGATATATTGGTTCGAATGCCACCATCGTTTGATGGTAGACGCTTGAACTCGCCATCGTTTCTTCCTTGTCTTTGTGTTGAGGCGTCTTTCCCCCTCGAAGCAACACTGCTGCTGCTCCGTTCTTCTTCTTTGATTGCAACATGCTTTGTTGGCCTTCTATCTTCTTCGCTTCGACGACTGTTGCTACTTGAGGAAGCGGTGCTATTATTTGCAGAGGATGCTTCTGCCTCTTTCAACTTGGCGTCTACTATTTTCGATGCTTTCGACGCCTGTTTCAACTTAGCATCTACTATCGCTGAATGTTTCGACACTGGTTCATCCGTTGTATCTATCGAGTCTTCTTCGTCCTCTTTGTTGACAGGTTTACCTGTTGTATCAACCGAATCTTCTTCTTCTTCGCTATATGATTGACTCGATTCACTTCCACTTTCACTATATTCACTCTCGCTATCGCTATCCCTCTCTTCTTGATCAACAACAGGTGGCTTCTTAGCCTCTACTTTTGGAAGTTCTACTTTTCCTGCCATGATGTCCTGTATCTTCTTGTTCTTCTCTACGGCAGATAAGTCCTTGTCTTTCATGACAGATTGAATTGCCTGCCTTTTAGCCAAAGCCGTATCTGTTTCATCAGGCATGTCTTCGAGCATAGCCTCGCCTCCAGTCAGTTCGTCGGTGCCACCAGAAGACGTATTGTCGACAGGTTTTGACTTAGGTTCTTTTTTGGCTTCAATAGAATCTTCATCAGCACTATCTTCATCCTCCTCTTCTTCTTCACTGATTGATTCACCGGATGATTCACTTTCGCTCTCACTGTATTCACTTCCACTTTCACTATCGCTGTCGTCTTCTTCACCACTTGAACTGCCATCTTCAGAAGGGGGTTTCTTGGCCTCGACCTTGGGTAGTTCTACCCTTCCTGCCATTATATCCTGCATCTTCTTATTTCTTTCTACTGCACTCAAGGATTTATCCTTCATGACAGATTGAATTGCTTGACGTTTGGCTAATGCAGTGTCAGTTTCATCTGGCATATCCTCAAGCATGGCCTCACCTCCGGTAAGTTGGTCTCCATTTCCTCCTCCTTCTTCTCCCCCTTCACTTGAGCTACTACTAGTAGCAATAGGGGTAGTTTTCTTCTCCTCCTTCTTGGGTTCAACCTTGGGCAATTCAACTTTGCCAGCCATGATATCTTGTATTCTCTTATTACGATCAACAGCACTCAAGGATTTATCCTGCATTGTAGCCTGGATAGCCTTACGCTTTGCTAGTTCTTTGTCGTCCTCATCTGGCATATCTTGCAACATTGCCTCTCCTCCATTGAGGGTAGTTCCTTCATTCTCGTCAACATTGTGTGATTCAGATTCACTCTCATCTTCCTCCTCTTCTGATTCTGATTCACTGCCTTCTGAAGAGGAACTAACACTTACGTCATCATCACTACGGCTATCACTCCCATCGCTACTACTACTCTCACCATCATCCTCTAATGCATCCTTAATATCTTCCAACTGCTCGTCACTAATGCCAACATTCCCTCCTAGCTCCAACTTCTCTAATGTATCATTAATACTAACAACCTTGAGCAAGTCTGATCCACCACGAGTTGTAATCTTGTTATGAGATAGATCAACTACTTGTAATGTTTCATTATCAAGTAATGTTGATGCCAATTCGGTAGCACCTTTATCACTAATGGAATTGAATCGTAACATTAATGTTGTTACTGTAGTATTGGCACTACTTAATACCTTGAATAAGTCAACTGCTCCGATATCACCAATTAAGTTACCGCTCAAGTTAATCGACGTCAAGGTATCATTCTCAATTAACGCCTCAGCAAAGGATGTAGCACCATCATCACCAATCTTATTGTCCTCAATGTTCAATGTTGTTAATGTCTTATTATATGGAATAACCTTACTTATATCCTCCATACCCTCATCACCCAAATTATTACCAGATATATCAATTGATGTTAGGGTTGTATTATCTAAGATTGATGATGCCAATGTTGATGATCCTTCGATACCAATTCTATTACGACGTAAGTCTAATGATGTTACGGTAGTATTCTTACTTAATGCATCAAGTAGTGGTATAACATCTTCATCTGTTAAATTCATCTTTTGTAATTCCACTTTAGTTAATGTTGTATCATTGGATTGGATTCGTGTAATTAAACTTGATATTTCAGATTTATCAAATGACTTTATACGTCGAGTCGATGTACGCATTGGTTGTATATCTTTCGTTTCATCGACTGTACATTCACGTATTGAATCTTTCATTGCAACCTTTTGTCGTGATGGACGTCGTGAAGTAGTCGGGGCATTCATATCACCTACATTATCAGATGAGGATGACATGTTACTTTCCGATTGACTGAAGCGATCAGAGGTGCCTTGGACTGGTGTTGCCATTACTTGTTTCATTTTAGCTTGACGTTCTTTTGCTGTTAGTGTCTTGTCACGGGAGATTTCTAGTAGTGCTTTTTGTTTATCCTTTGCTGATTGTGTGTTCCTATTTACTCCGGAGGTATTGGAATGTGTAGAGCCAATGGAGGATGTAGATGAATTTCGTTTATCCCTGGATAGATCACGCTTCGGTTTGTCTGCGGTTGTTGGCGGTGGTTTGGTATTGGAGATTGCAAGATTCTCATCCATCAACAAAAGAAGAAGAAAACACAAGGAGATACAAATG
>Ga0214479_100955_pt1 | contig 13748 bp, 13 predicted proteins | sample M1_20Mar14CPVII9_5_FD_165054 | JGI IMG/M metagenome (GOLD analysis project Ga0214479, IMG submission 165054) | Marine eukaryotic communities from Monterey Bay, California, United States - M1_20Mar14CPVII9sort6BwellE14 | ecosystem: Environmental > Aquatic > Marine > Unclassified | place: USA...
TAAAACTACATGGCAACTTTGCCATATGTTCAACGTCGATCTTCGAATTAATGAGTGTCATGATATCCCACTGATTCGACAAAATGACAAAGCCTTAATGGAATGCTTCCTCAATTGTGGTCGATATAACATCAAGCAACTAGTCTCTCTCAATATCTATCGAAAATTCAAACAAGTCCACTCGCTAGCAGACATTACATGTTGTGACGGCCAAGCCATTGATCCTAAAATGATACTTCATATCCCAGGCGGAAGTTCACGAACTTTTTCTTATGAAAATCCACAACGTGTGCGTAATAGATTATGGAAGGAGGCAGTAATGGCCATTTCGTCTCCTCAACTACATCTCCAGTCAAGGCTCGGTGGATACACCCATCTACGCCATGCCTTATCTCACCATACTTTCTTTGGTCACAGAACCAAACATCAACACGTGAATGCCCAATGGTTTGCATCTGATGATCAATCTGAACTATTCCGACTCCATACTGATGGGATATGTCAGGTATACAAGAAGGATTCTCCTCATTCGATGAACGACCGAAGAGCTACCAGAAGTGATACTGCCCAATACAAATGGAGTCATGAAATGGAAGAGATATGCGACACCGACAATCCCCTATTCAAGAAGTATGCCACTGTTCAAGATCCGGTGCCAGACCGGGTCAGTCTCCACTCTGCAATACCCATCCCCACACCTGATGCACCACCTGACAGTATATTGGATACCCTCAAGTCGTGGCCGAATCAATCATTATGGAAATACTTTAGATGTGATGATGACGGTAGATGGATCAGAACTGCCCTGCTCTGCGGTGATCTCAAATTGGTGCACGACGGATCATATATGCAGAAACTGAACCCGAATATATGTTCGGCGGCCTTTATCCTCAAGTGTAATCGAACTGGAAAAGAGGCAATTGGAACATTAGTTGAAGAGAGCAAAGAGGCGGATAATTATAGAGCTGAAGCACTAGGTGCAATTGGTGGTATATTAGTTATAATGGCTGCAACTCAATGCCCAATGAAATACAAACCATGCCAAGCATTCTGTGACAACATGGGAATAGTTAAACACGCTTCCCGCCATAATAGCCCGATCGGTGAAAAGCAAGTACATGCAGATGTAATCTCACTCATCAAGCAATACATCAGAGACTCCAACTGTCCTATTTCATATGAGCACGTCTACGGTCATCTGGACGACATTCTTCAATGGGATCAACTTTCGGAGACACAAAAGCTGAACGTCCGAATGGATGCTCTTGCCAAACGTGCTCTTATGGCCGTTACCAATCGAGACTTTATAACTTCAATCTTCCCATTTGAACATATCGTCATGAAATGCGGCGGACAAAAGAACCATTCATCTCCAACTAAAGCCATATATCGATGGTGGGGCTGTAATACAGCCAGGAAGCTTTTCCACTGCAAGGACATAGTCAAAGCTCAATACTTCGACTACATATACTGGGACGGCATGGACCACCTAATGAACAAGAAGTTCCCAAGAATGTTTTGCAACTTTCTCACCAAGCATGTTTCCCGATGCAATGGCTCCAACTATTTCATGTCAAAATGGGACAAGACAATCAAGAATCGATGTCCTGCCTGTGGTAACACACACGGGAGAGACTCTCGTGGAAGAATGGGCGAGACAACAGAACATATTGTTAAATGCAAAGACCAAGGCAGAACGGAGATGTACCATGCTTCAGTTAGGGAAGTTACAGACTGGATGGAGGAGCACCACACAGACCCAGTCATTATAGAACTCGTTTCGGCATATCTAGGAGGACGAGGAGAGATTAAAATGTCTTCATTGATTGACGCTGAGCTACCAGAAAGGTATCGACTTCTATGTAAATACCAGGATTATCTAGGTTGGCAAAACATGATCGAAGGAAGATTCCTCACTTATTATCTTGTCCTACAAAGAGAGTTCCTAGAAGGAAGGGACACATACCTTACTGCAGAAACGTGGGCAAGGGGGTTCATGGAACGTCTTATCAGAATCACCCACAGACAATGGCTGCATAGAAACGCAAAAGTACATTTTAAGGGCACGGATGGAAGAACTCTTAGGCAACACGAGGCAATTACGGAGAGAATAAAAGATTTGTTATGGACAGACCCGGATGATTTGTTAAAAGAGGACCGTTGTTTATTAGCCGAGGATCCAGAAAAGTTAGCTAATGCAAAGGCAGTTGACCAGGAGTATTGGATAGTATCAGTAGATGCGAGTATACAGGCCGTCAGACACAAGCGGAAAAGAGAAGCGGCTCTGAATGATGCAGAGACAAACGATTTACAAGCTGCTCATTTCCCATTATCCCTTGTTAGCGAAGGCAGTGCTAGGTGGAAGAAAAGGAAGAAGAAACATTAAGTGCTAACACTTGTTCGTCCGCAGAGACCTAATCCGCCGGGAGACCGGTAAGGACAGTGAAAAGTACTGTTGTGGCTGAGGCCGCAAATGTTTTCGAGCATTTCAAGACGCTAGTACCTGTCTATAGTTGGTAACTTCTTATGTAATATTCTAATATTGTTGATTGTGTGAATGAGGTTTCGTGACTGGGGGTCATTAGTCACAAAGTCGTCACGATAATACTTGATAAAACTCCATTCGACCAGGTACAATAATATGGTGGTACTATCTCCAATTGAAATTGAAATTGCATGGTGATATGGATATTGCATGGCTCTTTTACACACTATATATAGTATATGAAGCCTTGAGTATCGGTTTGTATTGAGCATATTTAGTCTAAAAAGCAATATAATATGAGAGGTTCCAGAGATAACAACAACTCTTACTCTCGGGTTGCAAATAACAACAGCAACAATAATGTACAATATGGTAGAGGAGGGTTAGATGTTTACAACGATCAAAACACATCATATTATAATGATGACGAACTATTACCCCCCTACGCACAAACAATACTCGGAACAACACTAACACCAATATTACTATCTGAAGATTATTACAATCATATTGAATTACAAAATAGATTACGTATCTATTCATTATGTATCTTATCAATATCTATATTCTTTTGGTGTTGGGCTGTATTGAATACATTGCATTTACGAAAGAATAGTGAAGATGGTAAATCAGGATTAGATTTGGGAGTTGTTTCTTTCCTGGGCAGTGCATTATCATCCTTGTTATTACTTAGATGTGCATTAGGTGGTAAATGTTATGATAGAAAACAAACATGTGGTTGTTTTGGTAAGAAGAAGAAAGTAAAAGGAAATAATAGTGATAAGATCGATGATGACGATGATGATGATACCCCATCAAATAGTAGTCCAAGAGATCATTCACCTCCCGGTACTTGGCTGAGATGGTTTGCTGTATTGACACAACTATCAGTGGCTGCCAATTACATGCTTGGTGTACTATTTGCCATGACAGCAGGATCTCACATATATGTTTACTTTGGTAGCTACTGTTTCCTCTTCTCACTGTTATGGTTGGCAATTGCATACTCTTGCTTTGTACTTGTGTATGTATACCGAGGTGCACTTTTAAGAGTGTACGGGCATAATTTTCTTGAACCAAGAAATCGTATTAGTCTATTGCGGAGTATTTTAATCTTCTTGACAAGTAGTGGTGTTGTTGAATCACATCAAGACACTAGAGGTGGTAGAAGAAATAGTAATGGATACTATGAAGACGAGGAAACGGGAGATGATATTGATGAAGAGCTTCTAGCATTAACATCAGGCCGCGGATATACGGATTAAATAAATATGTATATACATTAAGACGATACCAAAAGGTTAGTTTATCAAAGTGTGGGTGAGAACATGATATATTTAGATTTATGATTGCAACAACAATATGGACTAAAAGTCTTTCTTGACAAACACCTTCTCCTTTGAAAATATAGCCTTGGCATCTTCAATCTCCTTGAGTCTCAAGGAGAGTGCTTCTCTAAGTCGGCCAGCTCGTTGTGGGTTCATACTGAATGGTATGTTTACTAGATCATACTTTAAATTCTTCTCGTTGGCATCGAGTAGTGCCAAAGTCTTGAGTCTCTCCGACTCAGCAAGCAATACTAATCCAGGTTCGGGAGGTTCCAGTTCTTGCTTCCTCGCCCGTTCTTGTTCTACTTGTGCTATCCTTTCTTTACGTTGAGTTATGTATCCGGGTACCTTGCCATATGATTTATGTCTCGATGATGTGGAGGATACAACACTGTCTGCGTCGGTTATCGGTCGACTGCCAGATATCGGACGTGATTCTACATGTATTGGTACTTTCCTACCAAAGGCAATATGAAAGTCACTATTCTCTGATGATACAGAATCTGTTACAGTTGGAGAAAGTGGCGAGACTCCTCTCGATATAGGTGCATCAATCGAATGGCAACAATCATTACTAGAATTGGAAGGAGACGAGAGAGACATTGATACACGAGATCGAACATTGCCGTACAGCTTTTGTTTCTTCTTCTCAATCTTTTCCTGTCTCAACTTGTCTTTCCTTTCGCGTTCCACTTTGGAATTCTTATTGTTTTGTTGTTTCTCGCGGAGAGCTTGTCTATTGGCTTGAATATGGTTGATAATTTGTTTCTTTTGTGGGCTCTGTACTTGTACGGTACATGAAGTATCGTCATCATCTACCTCTTCGGAATTCAATGCTATCGGAGAAGCATCAATTAAACATTTCACATCATCTCCGCCTCTTGATCTCTTTGCTATAAGTTGAGCTAGACTTCTAGGTGACCAATTCTCTTGTTGGTTCGGACTATTATTATATGATACAATCATAGTGTGGAGGTGAATGTGTTATTGAATGAATAGTGAGAGTCTTGATTCGATGTTAGTGAGAACCTATAATAGAAGTGTTGGTGATGAAAGGTGATCGATGTGTGGATGGTGTCGTTAGTGCTTATTGACTTTGAAAGTCTCTAAGATTTGAGTACGACTCTAGTAAAAGCAAAATGAAAATGGGATTTAAAATGGCAGTTGTCGATGACTCGAGACATATTAACTGACCCGCGGAGGTGATACGAATTGAATGCTAGGCCTAGCTAACGATCAACAGATTCATTGAATTGCAATCGATCATAAGTACTGGCTTTCTCATCTAATCAATAAGCTAATCAATACTGCTCACCAAATCATGTCGAGTAATGCATTCATGGTCACATCGAATGAAAGTTATGGTATGTCGCTCTCCGAGGCATCAAAAAGGTATGAGACTACTTCGACTGAAGAAAGTGAATCAGCAAACTGCAATTCTAACGACAATAAAGGATGTGGAGCACTACCAGGATTAGAGAACGAAGTTAATACCCAAGATTTGTCATTCCTCTACTCTAGAGAGTCGGATAGTTTCGGCAAAGGGACGCCGTTCTCGGATTCATCATTATCAAAAGTCTTTCGACTCGAGAAATCAGCAGCTATGAATAAACGTCGTAAGAATTCAGCCTTTGCTAAACAACTCGATAATAGCGCTACTAATACTTCCAAGACTATACCGAAGGAAGAGGTTAATAAAATACTATCACAGTACAATCACTCTCCCAAGAATGAGAATCCACTATATTCAACGACTGCTAATGAGTTCGGCTTGAAGAGACCTACGCAGGCTACATACACAAATGTGAGATATGGAATGAGTCAAAAGTTCTCTCAGTCATTTAATAGAACGATGTTTAGAGATGAGGGTCTTACTTCTTCACTCACTAGGTCGAATATACACGACTCTTTAACACCTCTGTTCAGTTAATCGTTAACACCACAATAACATACTTAAAATGGTCGAAACTTTCTCTCCTCCTTCATCTGTTTAACCTTCTTTAAATCTTCCTCAAATCGTTGTTTCAAATCAATCACTTCTTTCTTTCGTTGATCCTTCAATTGGAATCTATAGAAATCAGTCAGTTCATCAGCACCACTATTGCCAGCCTTGCGTTTTCTATTTCGTTTGCTTGATTTACCCCTTCTAGTATGTACCTCCTCTTCTAAATCATTAGTAATACCAAATGATGGTGTTGATGATTTAGATGTTACTGTAATAAAACCATCTTCATCTGGCTCTTCCGCTAATCGCTTTGCATTCTCTTCTTGTAATGTTTCTTGTGTTTCAAATGCAGCCATTGCTTCGTCACACAATTCCATTAATTTGGATCGTGAGATATGTCTGTTTGCTGTACGGCGTGCTTGAGCTGCAATTGCTTGTATACCTGTTAATTGACGGGTTGTATCTTCTGTGTCTTCATCTTGTGAATCATCGCTATCTTCTTCTTCTTCTCTATTCTGTTGTTTTGTAGCTAATTGCTGAGATTCCAACTTGAGTTGTTCCATCCTATCATCATTCAATTTCATAACAAATACACCATTACCTTTACTAGCAGCATCTGATATCTCCTTCTTTATTAATTTCAATGCCCTCTTCATTTCTTTTGGTGATGTGAATACAACATGTGCAAACTTTCCATTACCTTTTTCACTTTTGCAATCTGTTGCAAATATATTACCAGTGTCTAAATTGGATATGCCAGACTCACGAAAAATCTCTGTAGCCTTTTCATCGTCATTATTAATAACTGATAGATTAGCCTTTCGTGGATTTTGTGCAACAGTTACACGTTCTATATCACCATATACTTCGAATAGTGATTGCAATAAGAGATCAGTCCGAATAGGGCCATTAGAAGGCGCATTTGATATAAATAGTGTATCACTACCTCCACTGCTGCTGCTATTGTTGGTTGTATTAGTACCCTGTGATCTTTGGATATGTTCTTTAATATATATGAATGATGTAAAAGAGTGTTGTTGCTGCTGTTTACTGTTGCTACTTGATGTTGATATTGATGGAAGTGATATACGGATAGGAAGATACCCTTTGATTGCAGGGTTGTGATCTTTTGATATCGATTTCTTCTTCATGGTATATAAACTATTGGCAATGGCAAATACAATACTATGTTTGCAATATTATCAAATATATATAGCCACTAACCAAATACAATACGCAAATCTTACTATTCTGCTGCTAATTATCTTTTACATTTATTTTTTAATGGTTGCAAGGCAAGAGACCATTACGCACTCTCATCTCGTATCGTAGGCATTTTTATTCTTTGAGAACAAGAATTAATTTGCTGAAACCATGGCAATAGGCCGAATAAAGCGGCGGAATGCCGCCCCTACTACACCACAATCAAGTCCATTATGCAGTACAGTATCGGTAACAGTAATAGCAGTGATAGTCTTTTGTTCCTTGACGTTTGAGTATGGTAAGAAGATTTATTGCAAAAGAGTGAGAAGGACATCTGTTATGCAAAAAATGCCGTGTTTCTTTATGTTTGGATATGGTATATGGTATCGTCTGAGAACCTAGAATGACATGGATAAGAGATACATGTAGGAGTAATTTATATCTGCAGGTTTTTGCATAGAGTCATGCCCGTAGGCTGCTCTCTCGATAATGTGCACATGATATGCACCGACATATGTTTGCTAATGACACGATCGGTGTCTGTAGGATGTATGGATGAAGAAGAACTGCAATCTTTTGAATTGACTCATCGATTCTGCTCTAATCTATTTATTATCTTGCCTGCTTCTTACTACTATCTCAGGTAAACATGATCCAGCAGCACGTGATACATGCCATTCAAAATGCAATAATCAATTACAGCAGTCTGCATTACCCTCGGCGATGAATGCACTCTTTCAAAGTCAAGGAATGTTTGATCAGCAACAAAAGTCTATATTGCAAGGGAATGGAAAGTCATCAGCTGCCGCAGCACGTCCACGGAGACTTCCAACTTTGATTAAGATATTGACTGGCTTTAGTGATGAGCACCAAAGAAGTTCTACTGGTCATTATTATGAAGATAATGATAGACCAATTATTGTAAAGAGAATAGACAGGCAGGAGTTCATAGATCAAAGTACGCCAGATAATCCAACACAACAAGCTGCAGTTGCAGCGGCTGCTGCTGTATTTTCACAGTCACTTCGGGTGTATGGTAATCATCGTATGAAGAATGTGAATGCCGAGTGGCAGGATGCTTTGTTATGGATAGCGGGCTGGGATCATAGTCAAATGGCTCAACCTTCTCCGTCATCAAACAGAGGTAATAATAGAGCATATAATAGCACAGATGATATGGAAAAGGTGCTTGAAGAATGTATAAAGCAATGTATTGATGATAAAGATTCCGATATCACTGTGACATTGGGAGAAGATAATAGATCGTCAGAAGAGTTGGAAATGCACGGCTTCGTTGGAGAATCAACTTTGAGTTCCTTCTTTGATTGGGTTACATCATTTTCATTCTCCAAGCTACCTCTAAGGACGTTGATATCATCTCAGAGTCTATACATTTTGACCAAAACATTTCAACTTGTTGCTTCTTCAATGGCAATGTACGCCCTTCATTCTATATGGATTTGGACATTTCCAGTTATATCAACTTGGTATACATCTCTAGGTCATACCACTGAGTCTCCTGAGTGGCTACTTGAACATGAACGAGAGTTGCAACAAGCAAAGTCTTCTCGGGCTCGACAACGAAAGAAGTCGAAGAGTAAGAGACGGCAACAGCAGACAAGGAAAGCTGCTAAACAAGACAGTAAACAGACTCCTGTCAAAGAAGAAGTGCAAGTTCATCAGAAAGAGGATCCCATTGACAAGAATATCTCTAATAGAGATTATTTAGATTCAAATCATTTGGCCAAGAATAGAGTTTTGCCTCCTCCAGATCCCAAGCCAAGAGAAGAAGAGCACGAGGTTGTACAAGTGCCTGCATCAAAGGCAGACGATAGTAGCAGCCAACTCAGTGAAGGTATCCCTTCTCTGATTACATACAGCACTACATCAGCGTCGATATATTCTCCATCATTCAAGCCACTACCTGGTGAGGATCGTGATATTCCACAAGAGACACTTCTTCACTCAAAACCTACTCCTCAGGGTCCAGTGTTTCCTCATCTGCCTCTGAATGGTCTTCCTGTACCAACCCAGGAGCAAAGAGAGAAGGCAGCAAATCAATTAAGGGAATTTCAAGCAGCACAAATTCAAAAATTGTTGCTAAAGAAGAAGCTTGCTCAAAGTGACAGTGGCAGTGGTATATCTTCTCCAACTGCTACTTCAGCTCAGAGTATGACCTCTATCGCTCAACCAAAGAAGGTGATGAGGCCGCCTCCTGGTTTTTCGCAATCTTCTGAATCTATTCTACCGACTCAGAATGATGACAATGGTGGCTTTCTATCTAATAATGAAGTATTCCTTTCAAAACTGCTTGATGATGATGAGGACGACGATAAGAAGACTAGTGGTGTAAAGATGCCAATATCTTCTATTTACAATGCACCATCCATGTCTCCTGAACCTCAGTCTTCTCTCAATCCAGCGGCTGCCCCATTTATTGGTAGTAACATAGAGGAAGATCACCGGGTTACTTCTACTAACGTTACAAAGATGAAGAAAGAAGATTCGTGGCAATCTAAACCAAGTGATGTATCGTTCAAGGATAACAGTGCCGGCGGTATCAAGGGTGTATACGGAGGTAGTGTTTGGTAGAGAGATGGGGACATTAGAATGTATTATTTACGTCGTCCTATGCATTGAGAGGAGTTATGTTGGACTATCTAAGACGTCATATGTATATAAAATCAATTGCCAATGCTCTGTATTTCTATTTGCAATCGACCTCGTCAGAATCGATTTCACAAAGCTTCCCTCCATTCTTTTTTAACCACCATTGTCCCATCTCATGGCGATCTAGCCACAAAAAGAGTAGACCGTACATGACACCCATAATACTAAACACCCCACGAGTTAGTAACTCTGGTGCTTTGATACTCAAGAAAGCACACCATGCTGCGCCCAGTATGAAGCCGCCGATGACACTTAAAGACATTAGCATCCCCTCCTTTGCAATCTTCTTTCTACCTGCAGTGCGGCTGATACGGTCCACAATCATATTAGAAACTCTTGTCATAGCTCCCGTTACAACAAATATCAGTGTGCCACATACTTCACTACCGACACTATTTACTATACCCCATGCAAAGCTTAGTAATATACCAGGTATAAACTTGGATGCGCCAATATATGATAAGTAATCACTATACATGAAACACCCAACGACTATAGGTGCAAATAATCCATTCAATGCCTTGTCTTTGTATGATAACTCTGCTCTTCGAAATGCACCAACACCAACAATATATGAAGTAATAACTGATAGAAAGAACAATGTATCAACTAAACGTCCTTCTACTAATGCCAATGCCATCTTCATTGAATTACCAGTCATCATCGTTGCAAAGAAGTTGTATTTCTTTATAAATAGTAAGTCTGCCCATCCTGTCAGGAATGCCATTAGAATTGCTGTTCGTTTCTTATATGTAAATATCCGTTCTTCTGAGACTGTTGTACTACTTAATGATAAGGATGCGATCTTATTATTGGTATGATGATATGATGGTGCTACACTACTTGATGGAAAGGAGGATGTGATCTTATTGGCATGATGAGATGATGGTAAAGAAGGAAAGCATAAGTTATTGATGTTGGGACTTTTATCAATTACATTAGAAACATTATAGCTCTTGATCCTGTAGATCAAAGCCCAGTGGAGTTTACCCGTCATCACAACACATCTACAACACCACAAGATCAGGGAGAAGAGAACAATACTAAAAGGAAGAGAGGTCGGACTAATCTATCTTTGACAAAGTCAAAAGCTGATATTACTTTAACATTTACCGATACTGGATATTTCATTGATAAAAGGCACAATGCAAGGGAAATACAAGCAAACAATCCAAATGTTAAATTGGTACTACATAGAAGCTCGTGTCATATGGTATATTGTGATGAAGGGGGTTTGATAAGCTGGAAAGCAATGATGGGCAATGGTTCTTCATCAGACCGGAACAAAAAAGTTAAAGAGGATACTATTGCTTTGATCAAAGAGAGGGCAATAAGACCATCAATGACTGGAAATACTACAGGTAAAGCTTCAAGTATGATAAAGTCAAATGTCAACAAAGCCAAAGCTGCTGTGAATAATGGTCATGCTGACTACAAGAAGATGAAAGTTGAAGCAAAGAAGAAGGGCAGCATGTTCAAGGGGGCTTCCGCCATGTCGAAGGTATTGGGATAAACAATTGTAGAATGTAGTTGTAAGACAAATAAGCGATCATGGTATTATATCATCCCAGAATCTCTACGTTGATGGTAGTAGCATAATGGAAGAAGTTAAGAAATAGCATCTATAAAAAAGGTATATCATATTATCTAAACTAGGATACCATTTTTTTTTCTCTCTCTAGACCCTCAATACAACTCATTGAATACATACCATACCATCCTATTTAAGAATACACAACAACCATGGTTAGATCCTTCCTGTCGATACTCCTAATAATTATCAGTAGTGGTGGTAATGCATTGGCGTTCAGTAGTCGTAGCCGTCAATCTACCATTAAGAGACAAATAAAAGATACACCGATATCTCTCTCCCTCAACAATGATGATTATTCCTCGACAAATACAGTTCAGAAACGTCGAGCCTTCCTTGTTACCTTTACAGCATTACCAATTCTTACAACATTTGCCAATAATGCTGCATATGCTCGTGATGATGCAAAGCTTGTTTATGGAGGTGAGTGGTAGTACATGTTTTTGCTTCCCCCTTCTTCGTAGGTATACCTCACAGTTACAATTTCCTTATTGCTATGATACTTAGGTGATGATATAATGAGTAAAAAAGAACATGGTACTACATCTTCTCCCGTCCAAGACGGCCTGCGATATGGCGTGAGTTGTATCTACTTATATTATATAATGCATGTTTGTATATATATATCATATTACGATATGGGTACAAGCAAACTAACATGCAATGTCGTTCAGGTTGATCAAAAGTTAGCGGATAAGATATGCTCTTTTAACCGTGTATTTGCTGAAATGGGGGGATCATTTCAAAGCACAAGCTTTGAAAAGGAAGTCCGAGAAATAGTTGCAAGTACAAACGAGCCAGTGACCTTTTATGATTCAGTGTCTGGGAAACCTTTATTTAAAGCACCAGTAAATCGATCAACAGATGAGTTTATCGCTGAAAGCAAAGTGCATGGTTGGCCGTCATTCAGAGATGATGAAGTAGTTTGGGAAAATGTGAGAGTGTTAAAGAGTAGTGGAGAAACAGTCTCTACAGGTAAGCGCAGGGTTATTTTTTATGTCTTATATTATCTTTTATGCATCTTTTTCTTACCCATGATCCATCTCTTTCCTTCTAAATCAAGTTGGAACCCATCTTGGGCATAATCTACCAGACAGAAGCGGAAACCGCTATTGCATCAATTTGGTTTCTATTGCAGGCAATCCAGTATAGGTCGCCTTACAAGTACATCATAAGCTAAAGCTTTGTTTGTTGCATTGCTTCCGTTAACTTTTCACACAACAAATTTGCCATAGTTTCATCATCACAATCGACTTTCTCCATCATTTCAGAACCATCTTTCTTTGACTCATTTAGATAGATTATTACACTGAACGCTTCTGTATCTTCTTTAGGCTGAACTTCAACCTTCCTTATTTCATTGAATGGTAAAAGAAGTAACTCTTCTCCATCACTTGTTGAGAGTATGAGAAGTTTATAAACAGACATAAGTGCCACACTGCTATTCATATCAACATGATCTAGATAGTTCTCTCCCCCAAGGCAGAGCTTTGACTGGATAACAGCCGCAGTAGCATCATCAATACGATATGGTTTCACTAACCTATCGTCACCATATAAAGCACGCCTTGGTCTTACTTGGCTATATGATATCAGCATATCAGAAGCTGTGCCCTCAACAGACCCCTTCACCCCGATTAGTGTATCAGTTATCAAATCAGTCACTCCAATGCCAGGCTTGACAATCAAGCCAAGCAAACCCTTGCCAACTCCTTTGGCAAAGCCTTCAATGCCACTTCGTTCGGCGCCTTTTATTGGCTTGGATACAACTCCAGTGACACCCTCAAGTATTCCAGACACAAGTTTAGAAAAGCCGCTCTGAAGACCATTTAGGAGATTTGCAGACTTTATATCGTGAGCTTTCAATTTTATCACCTTGTCTCGACGCTGTGCATATTTGCGATCGAGGGTAAGTACCGCCATATTCTTGGCTGCGGTAGAAGTCAACAGAGCTGCACTGTCAGCGAAACCGCCTACGGTATGCCGAGCTAGCGAGCCCGTTCCTCGAGCTACTCCATCTAATGCAAAGGATGGATTCATCTCTTCTAGACTTCGTTTGAATCCTTGCACTGGCTCGTTGATAAAGTCGCTAACCCCATCTCCCAGATTTTTCACCAAGCCAACTGGATTACCCAGGGCGGCTAAAGACCCAATTAGAGAAGGGACATTGGCAATGAGTGATGCAAGGTAATGTGCACCGAGATATGTCAGAAGTTGAGGGCTATTGGAGGTGTGATTAAGCAGCGCCACCCCTATGAAAATTAAAGATTGTTGAGAGAGAATAAGTTGTGAGGAATAGATAGATCTACAAAGTAAAACTGAACACACATACCTTCAAAATTCAAAGAGGCACCATCTAAGCGGAGCAAGGCATCCACTAGTATTGACTTCATCATTCCTTGTACTACTGACATGGCCGTTCTGTTTTTACTTTGTAGATCTATCTATTCCTCACAACTTATTCTCTCTCAACAATCTTTAATTTTCATAGGGGTGGCGCTGCTTAATCACACCTCCAATAGCCCT